>Ga0307515_10010661_pt1 | contig 17572 bp, 4 predicted proteins | sample 17_EM_MG_FD_194513 | JGI IMG/M metagenome (GOLD analysis project Ga0307515, IMG submission 194513) | Populus trichocarpa ectomycorrhiza microbial communities from riparian zone in the Pacific Northwest, United States - 17_EM | ecosystem: Host-associated > Plants > Roots > Unclassified | place...
AGGTCCGTTTTAAGGAGTAAAAACTTATAGAATAAGGTTTACAGGAACTTGGCGATAAAAGAATGGATTCTCTTTTAATAGGGAAGGAAATAAATCTAAGTAGTTCGGCAACTGCTCTTCTTAGGTCCCCCTTAGGTAACTTATTCTTTAGTAATCTTTCTTCCGATACTCCTATACCTTTTTTATAGCATTTTTTAAATTTTCTAGTGGTTCCTAGGTAGTCTTAGTGTAGCCTATCTACTTAACCTTATACTATATTTTATTGTTAATGTTCTTATAACTAATAATCTTTAAAACTTGCTATTTATCTTCTTCTTATCTTTTATATATGTCTACTTTATAAACTAGTGGCTTAATATTCCTATATACTAGCTTTAGTATCGCGATATACTATATAGGGTAGATCTTTATCTTAGCTAGTAGGTTTAACTTAAACGTAACTAGTGAAATTCTTTATATAATTTTAAAAGGTCCTAGTCTAATGTGGTTTAACTTCTTGCTTAGTTATTAACTCTTAAAATTTTTGTATAGTAGCTATACTTTATCTCCCTCCTTAAGATCTAGTCCCTTAGATCTCTTATTATTATAGTACTTTTTTATTCTCTCTTATACTTTCTTTACTAATTCTATAAGGTCTATATAAAGATTCATTAACGTCTTTATTCTTTCTCTAGCTATGCTACTTATTTTCTTCGCTTATTGTAGTAATAACGATATTCTTAGCTTATACCCATAATTTGCCTTAAATAGTAATATACTTATTCCTTTTTAAGGTGTTGCATTATATGTAAACTATATAACTGGTAATAGCGATACCTAATTATTCTGTGTATAATTAATATAATATCTTAAATACTATTCTAGTGTTTAATTTAGTCTTTCCATTTAACCGTCTGTTTGTGGATAATATGCGGTAGAAGTTGTTGCTCTAACTCCTTACTCTGCTAAGAATACCTCTTAGAATACTGCTATAAATCTTAGATCTCTATCTAATATAATTTTACTTAGTACTCTATGTTTTACGAATACTTCTTTAATATAAATTCTAGCAACATCTTCTGCTGATATTTCTTCTGTATATGCTATAAAGTATCCCCACTTTGTAAGCTTGTTTACTATTACTAAGATTATATTATAATCTTGTCTAGTAATAGGGTCTTTTAACTTCGGTAACTTAGCGATAAAGTCCTATAATATAACCTTCTATAGTCTCTCTGGTATTTTAATAGGTTGTAGCCCTCCATATAGTTTATACCTTATTAATTTATTCCTTTCGTAGTTTAGACATTCCTTTATTACTTTTCTTACGATATTCTAGATTTTATTAATAATATACTCCTCCTAAAGTCTTAATACTAAGCCCGTAGCCCCATTGTGTCCTTAAGTCATTCCCTTATGGAAATCTCCTATAAAGTGTTCTGCTATGCTTCTTAGGATATACTTTACTTCTTAATTTTTGTATATATTTGTCTGTAGGTCCTCTAGTTATACTTCTAGAATTCTTTATACCTAAAAGCTTTTTAGTGTCTTGTAGACTCTTTCTAGTCCGTTACTCTCTTAAGTTGCTATAATTTTTAGATAATTGTACCTAATTAACCCGTCTATATCTTTTCGCAGTAAAGCCCCTAATGGCTTTTTATTATTTTATAGTTTAGCCTTTTAACTTAAAGTATTTGCTCGTGTATTGTTTATGCCTTTAGTGTACTAAATCTTAAAATGGTATTCTATAAGTATTTCTGCCCATTTAACCTATCTTTAGTTAAGTTCCTTTATTATTAGAAATCCTGTTAGATTTTTATAATCCGTCTTAACTATAAATAGTTTTTCTATACCTTATAAGAATGCTCTCTATTTCTTTAGTGCTATAACTATACCTAATAACTCCTTGTTATAGATGTTATAGTTTAACTCTAGTAGTATTATCTTCCGACTATAGTATGCTACTGTAACGGAACCTTGTAGCAAGAACTACGATAGGCCCGTTAATAGGCTAGGTGTATAGGTAATGTAAATTAAAGTTAACAACATAATAATAACTAGTGGAGTAGTTGCCTAATAGATTAACTCTAATTGTATTCTAAGAATCACTACAAGGAAAGAACTATCTAGAGTAGGGACTATGGTCCTTTAAATACACAACCGTACTCCTAGGAAACCCTCCTTATACGTAAGGTACGTATACTCTATCTACTCTATCGCGGATTACATAGATTACACAGATTATATAGATTATATTACATAACTCGGTTACTATTCCTTATTATATAGTTCTACCAAATCTATCCTAAACCGTGCCTATATTAACCAACTAGCTTCTTCTAACTCTTCTCTAAGTAGTTATAATATTGTACTTAAAGCGTCCGTAACACTATCTCCCTCCTCTTTATCTTCGTCCTTAAAGATTCTAAATATCTTTAAGTTATTTACTAGAGGTGTAATATCTATCTAATTAATTTGGTTAATATTGTTACTTATTATACCTAAAGTAACTTCTCTTTCTTCTACAGCCCGTTGCGCTCGTACTGTCGCCGTTATGCTATTGCTAGGTGAAGTAATACTATCTTTATATTCTTATTGTGCGAAAGAGGGGTTAGTTTATATTACGCTAGCGAGTCCTTTATCTTAGCAATCTTTCTTTTACTTAAAGTACACTAAAGCAAACGTTTATTTATCCTATGATGTTCGCTCTATTTCTAACCCTAAGTATGCGCATCCTATAACTCTTAATAGTCTTTAAGTTCCCTAAGTAATTTATTATAGGGTCTTGTGTTTAGTCTACTGCTATAAAGCTTAATAATAAGCTCTCAAGCGCCCTTAATAAACTACGTTAATTATAAGAGGCGGAATAAGAGGCTGTGGCTGCTTAACAGCGTGCTCTTAAAACTCGTCTTTTGGCCTTTACTCGTCTTCTACGTCTTAAACGGGTTTGTAAAAAGGTTTGTTTTAAGGAGTAAAAGCTTATAAAATAAGGTCTGTAGGAACTTAGTAATGAAAGGATGGACTCCCCTATAAAGGAAATAAGTCTAAATAGCTTGGTAGCTGTTCCTCCTAGGTCCCCCTTAAGTGACTCCTTTTTTAATCCTTCTTTATTAATATTACCTAACCTATTCTCTTTTAATACTCCTATACCTTTCCTATAGCGTTCTTTAAATTTTCTAGTAGTTCCTAGGTAGTCTCGTTATAGCCTATCCACTTTACCTTATACTATATTTTATCGCTAACGTCCTTATAACTAATAATCTTTAAAACTTGCTATTTGTCTTCTTCTTGTTCTCTATACATGTCTGCTTTATAAACTAGTGGCTTAATATTCCTGTATACTGGCTCTAGTATTATAATATGCTATATAGGGTAGATCTTTATCTTAGCTAGTAGGTTTAACTTAAACGTAACCGGTAAAATTCCCTATGTAATTTTAAAAGGTCCTAGTCTAACGTAGTCTAACTTCTTACTTAGTTATTAACTTTTGAAATTTTTGTATAGTAGCTACACTTTATCTCCCTCCTTAAGATCTAGTCCCTTAGATCTCTTAGCGTTATAGTACTTTTTTATTATCTATTATACTGCCTTAGCTGTTTCTATAAGGTTCTTATAAAGATTTATTAATATCTCTATTCTTTATTTAGCTGTACTACTTATCTTCTTTACTTAACGTGGTGATAGCGATATTCTTAGCTCGTATCTATAATTCGCCTTAAATAGTGAAGTGCCTATTTCTTTTTATGGTGTTATATTGTATATAAACTATATAACTGGTAATAATAATACCTAATTGTTCTATACGTGATTAATATAGTGCCTTAGATACTGCTCTAGTGTCTAATTTAGTCTTTCCGTTTAACTGTCTATCTGCGGATAATATGTGGTGGAAGTTGCTACTTAAACTCTTTGCTCCGCTAAGAATACCTCCTAGAATACTGCTATAAATCTTAGATCTTTGTCCGATATAATCTTACTTAGTACTCTATATTTTATAAACACTTCCTTAATATAGATTTTAGCGACATCTTCTACTAATATCTCTTCTGTATACAGACTTGCTAATAAGCAAGCTAAGTAAGCATTGACCCCTCGGCTTGCTTGCTTGCCTATTTTAGAACCTCCTGCTTGCTTGCTTGCTTATCTAGGTAAGCCGGCTTGCTAAGCTTGTAAAGCTTAGGTGCTTGCCAAGACTAGTGATCCATTTATTGGTGTTATAGCAGAGGATCGCTCTATAAGCGTCTTCCTTATCTACTAAGCTCCTGGCCGCCACCAAAGCCAATCGGGAACTAGTATAACAGCGCGCGCGCTATGAGGAAGATTCTATTACCAGTCTTGGCATAGTGTTGATCAGCGAGGATAAGGTGAAGAGGCTACGGAGGAGGCTACGGAGGAGGCTACAGAGGAGGCTACAGAGGAGGAGGCAGAGGGCGCTATTTACAGCCATAAGTTAGCAAGCTCTTATAGATAAAATAGCCAACTTACCTATCTTCTTAGCGGTCTTTTGGAAGTCCATTTTCTTAAAGCTCTTTGTACACGACAGCGCAGCCAATATATCAGGCTTAAGCCGTAATCGACGCGGCTTAAGCAGATCACCTACCTCACTAAACGCCCGTTTACAGTCGTCGCTTATAGCTGGTATAGTGAGGATATCTAGAGCGAGCTTTACAAGCCTTGGCCGCGTAGTTCGTTCTTGCCACTAATATAGTATTAGGTCCTTAGCGAGAGGGTGATCTTCTGGCAGCGGCTTGATCGCCTTTTAGTATTAATATTCGTTATCGTCTGGCTGCTTATTAGACGAGCTTATAAACGCGCATATATAATCGTTCCTGCCTTATAGAATAGAAACCCGTTTTAGCGCTGCCGCTGGTGTAGAGGACGGTAGTGGCTTTATCTTATATAAGAGCCAGAGCTTCTAGAAAGACGCGTCGCATTTCACCAGCCAATCTGGCTGTTCTACCCAGGCATTTTAGTAGAATCGCTTGTATTACGGGTGAAGGATAGTGGCTATATAGTAGACTGGTGTATCGTCAAGCTTATTATAGTATTTTAAAAGCTTTAACCAGCCATAATTTAGAGCTGACTCGTAGTGATCCTCCAGAGCTTCCTAATCTGGATAATTTATCATTATCGCCTCTCAAACCCGATCAAGCTTTTCCTCGAACAGCTTCATAAGCCAATTAAATATAGGGATTACCTCCCATACGGCGCCGTGCAGTCCCGATTTGCCTCTAGCTTCTAGCATCTTAGTGGCCTAAGCAAGAGGCTCTAAGATCGCAATATAGTTGTTAATAACGCTCCAATTATAGTCGCTTAAGCCGTCCTTAGTAACGTAGCGAGGTTCTTTAGTAACCTTCTTCTTCTTTAACTTCGCAGAGGCAGATTTGGTCTTGTATTTATCGATAAGATAGTATATAATTAAGTCAATCGCACTGCGCAGTGTGGCTACCCGCTTAAAGGCCTTAAGATAGCTATTCCAGCGAGTCTTCACCGGCTTAATTACGGTTAAGACTTAGAAGTCTGGCTGTGGCAGCGCCTTATTATCAGCTATTTAATAAGACTTAAATAGCTAATAAAGTTATGGTGTTTTAATAGCAAAGAGGATTTTAAATAGGACACTAAGGGGACCGCATTTTTGCCATTTATTAAGGAACTCTTCTTCTTCCTATATAATATTAGAGTCTAAATAGCAGCAAGCAGGTTATAGAACTTACCAGTATATTCGCGTTCTTATTCTTATAGGCTTCCTTATCTATTCTAAATATAATAGACTGGGTAATAAGATTAAGGATATAAGCTGCGCACCGAATTTGCCTCTCTATCTTGATAAACTTGTAAAGGGTAGCCAGATAATCTAAACACGTGTTATTTTTGCTCTTATTATCGGTAACAAAGTAGCTAAGATTGTCTTTAGTAATATTATACTGCTATAGAACGGCCTTAATAATTTCCGCGTAGTTAACTCTAAAGGAGCGGCCGAGGTGCTCTGGTAAAGCAAGCAGGTAGTTAATAACGCGGCCTTCTCTATTTAGATAGTGAACACATACACCAACGATTGAGTGCTTATTGTTCTTTAACGTCCAGCCATTAAATGAGACATGAATTAGTAAGGTAGTGTTTATGAGTTCGTCGCGAATAGAAGGTTAATAGAGTTCGTAGTCGTCTAATATATAATCTCGCACAGTCTAGTGATTTGCCTAGATAACTTGTTCCGCATCAGGATTAGCAGCAGTAATTATAGCGCGAAAGTATAGTGTTTCAATCTCTTATAGAGGATAATTGTTAACAGTAATCCAGTTAATTATTGCTTGTAAGAAGCGTTCGGAGCTAAAGCTGCCTATAAGCTCATTCGCGACTGCTTGCGATATCCTATAGGTACCCTATAGACGCTCTATAATTGTCATCTTCCGCCTCTTTACTTTAAAATTAATTTTACCATACTTATTATATCCATAGCCTGCTTTGTTCTTTTTAAGGTGTCACTTAGCAGCCGTCGTCGCGTCAGTAATATTGAATCGTCCGCCCAAAATAGAATGCTTATGGCAGTAGATGCATTTAAAGTAGATTCGCTTGGTTCGTCAATTCTAAAGACGATAGCCGTATTTCCAGACAAAGCTTAGTGTCCTCTTAAGCTCTAAATATGGCATTTGGAAGGCCTTAAGTCGGTCCCAGTTAATACCGCTATAATTACTATTATCATCGGCCGAATCCTCGCTCAAATCTTCATCTAACGCGTCGGCGACTTCGCTAAGAGCAATTATTAGTGTTTCTTCTTCCTCATTGCGCAGGTTCTCTTCGGTAAGGTCCTAAGACATCGCAGGTAGAATATAGCTAGGTGTTTTGATGAATTCGTAATAGAATTAAATAGAGGATGTAATAGAGCTTTTTTAGTGTAGGATAAGAGGTATAGGAGCTGCGAATGAAGTTTCGTTCGGATCGGAAAAACAATTTAAAAGGGTTTAGCCCCTGCCTAAAAAGGTTAAACTATTATATATAGTCTAGCCCGGTAACCCCTAAACTAGACATTTACCTAAAATCTATATAATATATTACCTATTAAGCAACCAAGCTTAACAAGCAAGCCACCCCCCTCCGGCTTGCTTGCTTGCTTATTTTAGACCCCTTAGCTTGCTTGCTTAGCTTGCTTAAACCTTCCAAGCTAAGCAAGCTAAGCAAGCCGGCTTACTTATTAGCAAGTCTGTCTATATACGCTATAAAGTATCCCTACTTTATAAGCTTGTTTACTATCACTAAGATCGCGTTATAATTTTATCCGGTAATAAAATCTCTTAATTTTAGCAACTTTATAATAAAGTCCCATAATATAACCTCCCATGGTCTCTCTAGTATTTTAATAGGTTATAGCCCTCTATATGGCTTATACCTTATTAGTTTATTTCTCTAGCAATTTAGATATTCTCTTATAACCTTTTATGCTAGGTTCCAGATTCTATTAATAATATACTCCTCCTGGAGTCTTAACACTAAGCCCGTAGCTCTATTATGTCCTTAGGTTAGTCCCTTATAGAAATCCCTTATAAAGTGCTCTGCTATGCTTTTTAGAATATACTTTGCTTCTTAGTTTTTGTATATATCTATTTATAGATCTTCTAGCTGTGCTTCTAGAATTCTTTATGCCTAAAAGCTTTTTAGTAACTTATAAGCTTTCTCTAGTTCTTCCTAAGTTACTATAATTTTTAGATGATTATATCTAATTAATCTATCTATATCTTTTCGTAATAAAGCCCCTAATGGCTTCTCATTATTTTATAGTTTAGCTTTTTAACTTAGAGTATCTACTCTTATATTATCTGTACCCTTAGTATACTAAATCTTAAAATAGTATTCTATAAGTATTTCGGCCCATCTAACCTGTCTTTAGTTAAGTTCCTTTATTATTAGGAATCCTATTAGGTTCTTATAATCCATCTTAACTATAAATGGTTTCTCTATGCCTTATAAGAATGCTCTCTATTTTTTTAATACTGTAACTATACCTAATAACTCCTTATTGTAGATATTATAGTTTAACTCTAGTAGTGTTATCTTCTAACTATAGTATGCTATTAGGTACTATCTATTTAGATGCTTTTATATAAAGTATACTCCTAGTATAAAGTCCGATATATTTATTTCTACAACCGTCTCTAGACCTAGTTAATAGATCTTAAGAACTGGCTCTTAGGTAAATAATCTCTTGACTTCTTTAAACAGTTCTTATTATTCCTTTCCCTATACCTATAGTTCTTCTTTCTTTATTAATCGCGTAAATGGCTTAATATTCTTTAACTATTGCGCTATAAACCTTCTGTAGTAATTACAAAACCCTAGGAACAATCTTAACTATATAACATTCTCTGGTTCCTACCAATTCACTATAGCCTTAATCTTTTTTAGATTTATGCTGAGTTAGCCTAGTTTAATAATAAATTTAACGAAATCGGTCTTTCTGGTGAAGAACTCGCATTTCTTAATTGCTACTGGCATCTGTTCTTCTTATAGTCTCTTTAAGACCTATTTAACGTGTTCTCTATATTCTTCCTTAGTTATTAAGTAGATAATAATATCGTTAAGATATACTATAACAAATTCATCTAAGTATTCTCCTAATATATTGTTAATTTACTTCTAAAACGTTACTAGTGCGTTTATAAGCCCAAATTGCATAACTAATGGTTTATATAGTCCTTTCTTTAACCTAAAGGCTACCTTCTATTTGTCGCCTTCCTTAATTCTAATTTAATGGTACGCCTATCTTAGATCTATCTTTATAAAGATTTACGCGTTGCCTATTCTATCTTAGATCTCGCTAATTAAGGGTAAAGGATACCTATCCTTTCTGGTAATGCTGTTTAACTATCTATAGTTAATATACAGCCTTAGTTTGCTATTTTTCTTTAGTACAAATAGTACTAGATAACCCGCTAATAACTGCGATGGTCTAATATATCCCTTTTATAAGTTTTCTTAGATAAACTCTTTTAGTGCTCTACCTTCTTCTTCGGTAAGCTTATAGATTGGAAAAAACCTTAAACTTATTCCTGGTTTTAATTCTATTTTATAGTCCTATACTATATACTCTAACAGCTTTTTACTTTCTAGTAACTATAGTTTCTTGCCATATTTATAGTATCTTTTTGGTACATAGCCTAGTCCTTTTTCCGTTTCTTTATAGGTCGCCCCTACTTAGTACTATACTATCTTGGCTTATTATTATATTTTACGGCGTTAAGTATCTTTAATATTAACTTAACCTGTAATCTAATTGATTTTTAGATTATATTCCTGTAACTAAGGTATTCCTAATACTGCCTTATTGTTTCCTAATGGTAATATATTAAAAGATATCTTAATCTGTCTCCCTTTAATAGTTATCTAAATAGGTCCTGTTTTAAGATTAATAATACCTCCTCCATAGGCTATTAGATCTTCTGAAATTGTCACTAATAGGTAAGAATATTCCTTTTTCCTATATAGTAACCCCATTCTTTTAACTATTATTAGCAAGATATGGTTCCTTATTACTCCACTATCTATTAATACCTTAAACTGTTAATCTTGCTACTTAACTTATAAATTTAGGTATTATCCTTAAATTCCTTTAAGGGTCTAAGGCTTTACTACTAGTTCCCTTTAGTCCCGTAGGCCTCTACTTTTCCTAACTATTAGCTACTAGATCCTGTTTATACTTAGTCTAACTTAGGCTAATACTTAGTTCGCTTTTTCTCTTTAATATACTATAGATATGTGTTCTCTGGATATTCCTACTATTATCGTCTATCTAGGCATTCTTCTGTAAGGAATCTTCCTAGCTAAAGTATTAAGTCCCCTTATTCTTAAACTTCTACTAGGTGCCAACTATATATATACTTAGCGTTTTAATATTTCGCCTTATCCGTTAACTAATGCATCCTTACTAGATATTTTCGATTCTTATCTTTTAGTGCTCTATATATATTGCACGCATTATCTACGCATACTATCCACGATAGTGTGTAATATACTTAGTGTCTTAGGTTAACTTTTAGCTCGTCTTTATCTCTAAGTTTAAACCTTTCTTATATTAATCTAAGCGTTGCGACTTTATTCGCAGGTACTAAGATTTATCTTTTACTTCTTTAGTCCTCTAATTGCTCCTTTAGATCTTTTAATGTTATAATTAAGGCTCCTTTAATATAAGTTATGGCCTTTTCTATAATTGGGTGGTCTTAGATAACTTTCTTATCTAACCACATATAGAAATCTTCCCACTTATTATTGTGTCGTTGTCTATACCACTTTTAGTATAGCCCTTTAAGTATATACGGCTCGTCCGTAAGGAAGTATCTTCTTATTACTGCGTTATAACAGCCCTTTATATGTCGTTCTTCGAACCTAGTTAGAAACCCTAGATCTTCTTCTTATTCCAGTTCAGTAAGCCACTTAGCTCTTAATATGCCTGCTTTAGGCCTATTGGTGACCTTTTATATAGGTGCTTTGTCCCTTATACGTCCTAATATGCTAGATCTCTTATCTAGTTTCTATTCTTACTATGAGGTAATTCTCGCTCTAAATTCCTTTATGGTTTCTTTTCTTTCGCGCCTTATAAGTGGATTCTTAAGGTCGTCGTACTTCTTAATCTTAATATTAACTTTTCGATCTTTAGGCTAAATACTGTGCTCCCCTAGTAAGTCTTCTGGGTTTATATATCTGTCTCCTAGTCTAACTATTGTTTATATTATAGATTCTCTAATCTGTAAAGAAGCCCCTTACCTCTTGCCTATGGGTGTCCTTATTTATACTCTAAATTCTTAGTCCCTTAGATTCTTTAATCCTAAGCTTGCTTTTAACTTAAGCTTAGCTCCCGCCTTAGTCCAACTAGGCGTCTATAGTATTCTTATCTTATCTTAAGAGTCTTAAATCTTACTTATCTTATCTTAAGAATCTTATAACTGTAGGAAATACTATCCCGAGCTTATTTGTATGTTTCTAAACTAAGCTGCTGCTCTGCTCTATTGGTTTTCGTCCGTTATAGGTCCTTAAGTTATTCTTATCCTGTCTTCAGAATCTTAGATCTCTCTTATCTCTTCTTAAGAATCTTAAGCCTTTAGCCTTTTGCCTTTATTAAGGGGTAAGCTAGCACTAGCAGTCATTTGCTTACTTAATCTTCTTTAAATATTACTCCTTCCGTTTTATAAAGCGATGGATGCCGTATCTAATAGTGTTATAATGCCCGTTACTGAACCTTGCTCTATAGCGGTTTTAGTCTCTACCTCTATTATAACTTCTCTAAGGCTTATATGTTTCTAGTAAACTGCCTTTATTTCCTTATTGTCTATAAATATTTTACCTATAGCGTACTGCGTTTCCTTATAAAATAACTAGTATAACTAATTATTACTAAATATTAGCAGGAATATTAATAGCTTCTCTACTGCCAATAGAAGTTTCGTATCCTTTAAGCAACCGTTAATTTAGAGCCATTTAAGCAACTTTCTAAACACCTCTAGCCGTATCCTTATTAAATTATAGAGCCTCTATAGATAGCTATAGAGCAACTATATTATCTATAACGTCCCCCGCTATATATTAGTGTATTAAGTATAAACACCAGCTAGTTAGATCCGAACGGCAATAGTAAGGATTAAGAGGAGGACATCATATAGGGCCTGCAGCTGTAGCAGTAATACCGTCATCGGTAAGGGTGGTAGTAGTAGGGGTATAGTAGGCAATCGGACGGGCGCATAAGCAGAGCTCTAGATTCGACTTAACGATTAATCTAGAAAAAAAAGCTCCAGATTGATCTAACGCTAAGACCTTAGATTCAACTACTACATACGGTAAAGCGTGTAAATTTGACGCGGTTGCCAATCTGGAGGAGCTCTAAATTAGAAAGTCGTCAGATTGACCGAACAGTCGCCTCTAGATCAGATTAGGGCTTTAAATTAACTCGGTTCTAAAGCCTCCAGATTTAATCTAAAGCTGCAACTAAACGCACCCTTAAGCTTTTAGAGACATTATAAGTAGACTTTTTATGTAAATTAATAGGTATCTAAAAATAGGAGTAGGCCGTACGGCTATTAGGCAGTAGGAGGGCCGTAATACTAAAAGAAGCTACGTAAAGAATAATTTTACTGCGTAAGCGGTAGTAGTGGCAGAGGTAGTAATAGAGAAATGTTTTACTAGTGCCTATAGGGCCCTAAAGGAAGAAGTGGGCCGTTTATAGATCCGTATCTATAACGGCAATAATAGTATTAAAGTACGCTGCTTAGTCCGTATTTAGCTACTAATATAGTTTAGTAAACTAGCGTTCTTCCTCTATAGGGTTATATTGCTATAGCTTAGCTATAAGAAGCGGGTTACTTCCCTCTATAATAATACCCCACTAGTACTAGAACTGGGGTAGGCTATAGTCCGTAAGCGTCTTCTAGTAATCCGCAAGTATCTAATAGATAGGGTATAGGCCGTAATTGTTACAAGACACCCCCGTGACACCTTATACACGTCCACCTATTTTCACTAACTTAGCAACTAGAGACTAACCACGAGACGGCAATTTGCGGCAATCTAACGGCAATCTGCCATATTCTGCCATATTCCGCCAAGTTCCACCAAATCCTACTAAGTTCTGCCAGGACCACCACCTAAATCCTATTCTGCTCCGTGTATATATTAACTAAGCAACCAAGCTAATAATATATACCCTTTCTTTCTGTTTCCCTGCCTTCTCTCCTTACATAACGTCTTAACTTCTCACATAGTTTATATACATAGCTTAATAATATCTATCTTGCTATATATTATCGTCGCTTATACTCACTCCGTAACACTACGTTACGTCAACCTTATATACTACCTCCGAAATGCAGAACGACCCTAAAGCCCCCATGACGGCCGCCGGTATCATATCCGCACTCTAAGAATAACTGGTAGAGATACAGAAGTCTTTTACAGACACCCTTGTATAAAACTAAGCCACTTTAAATTAATAATAAGCTAAATAAGAAGCATAACACTAGCGATTAATTAAGGACCTCTAAGAAGAAATCCGCATACTTAAGATGCCTATATTAGGGCCTTAAGACCGGACACTATCTCTAGAGATAAACACGCGGAACGCAAGCCCCAAACCTATAGCAGCTATCCACCCTAAACCAACTATTGCACCACAATAATCTAAACGGCTACCCGACCCTCTAGTATTTACTAGTAAACATTAAGAGCTCTAATTATTCCTAAGCCAGCTTAAGAATAAGCTAACTAGTAACGCTGACCGTTACCTAACTAAAGCTAACTAACTATGTTACGCCCTAAGTTAACTAGGAGGAGAGGTAGTTAACCTTATTAAATCCCTCCAACCGAACTTAGTACAAAGCCTAGTTATACTTCTTAAAGCCATATACAGTAACCCAAACCACCAGGCCACTGCTTAGAGAAAGATAAACCATATAGCTTAAGGAATAAAAAGTTTCCCAGTATACTTCTCCGAATTTAACCGTTACGCAAAGGAGACTAGCTAAAATGACTCTGCACTGGTTAACAGCCTTATTAAATCCCTAAGCCCCGAACTAAAAACCTCCTTAATAGGTATAGACCTACCAGGAGCCCTTAATGCCTACGCAAACGTTATTAATAAACGGTATAACAATATACTACGCCTAACACCGAAACCCACCTCCTAATATAATACGGCAACCCTACGAACGTCTACTAAGTCATCGTCTTAGCCTAAGCACCCCAACGCCATAGATATTGACACTAGAACCCTAGAGTACGCCCCACTAGGGTCCCCCGAACGAGAAAGACGCATTAAGTTAGGCCTCTGCTTTAAGTACGGAAGTAAGAACCACATCTTAAAATACTGTCTTGTCCCCTTATCTACGTCCCAAAACAATTTACGAACGGCCAATACTAGCAGCCGTTCACCACATCGATTTTCTAGTTACCGTCCCCGATCTTTACCTAGTTCCAGCCCTATATCTAGTAAGCACCACTTATAAGGGCAAAGCTATAACCGACGCTCTATAGGAACCCCTTCTCGCTTGCTACTAAAAGGCATGTCCCAGAGTTAAGTCGCTCTCCAAGACGGCTCTGCCTTAGGATCTCGTTAAATGCTTTAGATGTTACGAACTCTAACTCTTAGGATTATAGCATAACCGTTAACTGTTGTCTTTAGCAGAATAATTAATAGGCTAATACTCGAGTCCTAATTAATACAGGAGCTAGTGGTATAGGATTTATTAACAAGATCTTTACGTAAGATAATAGTTTTACCCTAACCCCCCTTAACCGGCATATTAACGTATTTGGATTTAATGGCAAACGCACGGTCTCAGGCTAAATTACCTATATAGTACACCTAAGACTCCGATACCTAAACCACAAAGAACTAATTAGGCTTTTTATTACCACCCTAGGTTACCTAGTAATCCTTAAACAACCCTAGATAAAGCTATATAAGGTAACCATTAATTAGGACAACCTTAGGCTTCTATTTACTACCCCCTATTATAAGCAGAAGTGCCTTATAACTCGCCACTCTAACCCTAAACTAAAATCTAGGAAATCTACTAAAATCTATCAGCCTAAGATTTCCACCAATGTCTACCCTACGCCTAAGGAATCCACCAGATTCCACCAACCTAGGAATTCCATCGAATTCCACTAACGTAAAAATTCCACTGAACCCCACGAACAGACCCTAAGTACTATACCACCCCGCGCTAAACAAAAGCTTAAGCTTACCATATAAAAATACTAGAAGGACTAGTACTCTACCATAAAGAGCATACTTAAAGAACCCGAACCTAAATCTAACACTAACTTAGTACCTAATACCGAACCCGAAATCGAGTAAGGAACTATATAAGAAACTGCGGACGACTAGAGCCCGCTCAACGCCCTAGATATCCACATAATTGGAGCTACCCCGCTAGCGCAACTCGCCAAAAAACCCAAACATACGATCTTTGCTGTCACTATAGCCGATATCAAGAAGGCCTTAGCACCGAAGAAGCACACTGACCCTGCTACAAAGGTACTAATGGAATACTATAACCGCCTAGAGGTATTCTTACGAAAGGAAGCCGATAAGCTACCGGAACACCGATCGTATAACTATAAGATTGTACTAAAAGAAGGAAAGCAGCCTAGATTTAGACCCTTATACGGGATATCCCAAAACAAACTCTAAGTACTATAGAAGTATCTAGACGAGAACCTAAGCAAAGGATTTATTAGGGCAAGCTCTTTACCTATAGCCGTACTAGTAATCTTCGTTAAGAAACCGGGCGGTAGACTGCGCTTCTATATAGACTACTAAGCTCTTAACGCCGTTACCATTAAGAACTAATACCCAATCCCGTTAATATAGAAGATACTAAACCGATTAAGTAAGGCTCGCTACTATACGAAGCTTAATATCATCTCTGTATTTAACCGCCTCTATATAGCAAAGGGAGATAAATAGCTTACCGCATTTCGTACTCAGTATAGATTATTCGAATACTTAGTGACGCCATTTGGCCTCGCAAATGCTCCGAGCTTGTTTTAACATTACGTAAATAATACCCTGCGCCCCTACCTAGACATCTTCTATACTGCTTATATTAACAATATCTTAATATATAGTAATAACCTAACCGAATATTGGAAACACGTTAACCTTGTCCTATAAGCCCTATATAGAGCTAGTCTATAATTAGATGTAGATAAATACGAGTTTTATAAAATGGAAGTCTTATACCTTAGGCTTCTTATTTCTACAGACGGCATATAAATGGACCCAAAGAAAATTAAAGCAATTATAAACTGGTAAGAACCCAAGAACGTTAAGGACGTAAGAGCCTTTATAGGATTTGCCAATTTCTACCAACGGTTTATTAACAACTTCTCCGCCCTAGTTTTACCCCTTATGGCTCTAACCCAAAAGAATAAAGCCTTTATCTTTAATAAGGAATGTAAAAAGGCCTTTACTTATCTAAAGGTTATATTTACCACCGCGCCCGTGCTCTAATACTTTAACCTAAACTAAATAAGTGTTGTAGAAGCTGACTTATCTAATTACGTCACTAGAGGTATCCTATCTTAATATAATAAAGAGGGAGTATTATACCCCATAGTATACTACTTAAAACGACTAAGCCTAGCCGAATGTAACTACGAGATCTATAATAAGGAATTGCTAGCTATTATTAGATGCTTTAAGCAATGGCAACCTAAACTAGAAGGCGCTAGATTCCTAATTAAGGTCCTTAGCGATTATAAGAACCTATAGTACTTCACAACCACGAAATAGCTAAGCTACTATTAGGCCCGCTAGTTAGAATACCTGTCTTGTTTCCGATTCTCAATTATATACTACCTAGGCGTTTAAGGCCAGAAGCCTAATACCCTAACCCGACGCTCGCAAGACGCGCTAGCACTAGAAGAGGCACGTTCTTACCAAAATCAGACCCTACTTTATCCTAAACTATTTAACCCTCCTGCTAAAGATCTTATAGTATAAGTCCTTAAAATAACTAATTAATTAATTAAATAGATTATAACCGACGAATACCTAAATAACGAGTTTATCTAAGAGACGCTTAAGCTAATTCAAGATAGCGTTAGATGCTCTAAAAAGATCTCTCTAAGTAAATATAAAGCTCGCGGAAACCGCTTATATTACCAAAACCGTCTAGTTATCCCTAATCACAATAAACTTAAGCTTAAGCTCCTTAAACACGTATATAACCTACCAGTAGCCAGCCACCCAGGCTAAAGAAAAACCCTAGAGCTACTCTAACGGGAGTACTACTAGCCGAATATGCATAATATGATATAAAGGTATATCTCTAGCTATTACGTCTGCTGACGAGCCAAAGCTTCGTATAAGACATATAACGGCCTTCTAAAGCCACTACCTGTTCCAGACCAAAGATAGAAGGACGTCTTAATTAACTTTATTGTTGACCTCCCTATAAGTAAGGGCTGCATAAATATTATAGTAGTCGTAGACCAACTATCTAAAATAAGACACTTAATCGCCTACCCCAATATATTAACACCTGCCGTCGCCCAACTATTCCTAGACCACGTATAGAAACTCCACGGACTCCCTAAAACGATTATCTCCGATAGAGGTAGCCAGTTTATCTCTATATTCTAGAAAAAACTAACTACCCAACTCCGCATTAAAGCACTATTATTTATAGTATACTACCTAGAAACGGATAGTTAAACGGAACGTGTAAATGCTATAATAGAATAATACATTCGGATATATACGTCGTACTTATAAAATAACTGGATTAACTGGCTTATATTCGCCGAGTTTACCGCGAATAATTCCGTCTTAGAAACTATAAAGATCTCCCTGTTCCTAGCCAACTACGGCTAGTATCCACAAATGGGTTTTAAACCCTTTAGTAATGTTCCTTGCCCTGCTTATTACGCCTTATAAGTTACAGAAGTAAATAAATTCGTAAAGAAGATAGAGGAACTATAATAGTTCCTTGCTAACAAAATAATATAGGCTTAATCTATCTATAAAGCCGCAGCGAATAAGAAATAAACCCTAGCACCGGTTTACTAAATTAGTAACTTCGTCTGGCTAGATATAGGAAATGTAAAA
>Ga0307515_10010662_pt1 | contig 17571 bp, 9 predicted proteins | sample 17_EM_MG_FD_194513 | JGI IMG/M metagenome (GOLD analysis project Ga0307515, IMG submission 194513) | Populus trichocarpa ectomycorrhiza microbial communities from riparian zone in the Pacific Northwest, United States - 17_EM | ecosystem: Host-associated > Plants > Roots > Unclassified | place...
GTCTCATCAAGAGGGGATCATCCTTGACACAAAATAAAATGGCATAATCTCATCAAGAGACTATTACCCTCAACATGAAATAAAATGATCTACTCGGTGGAAGACATGAGCTTTCTTAAATCACTTTAAACCTTTATTTTAGATCACACAACTAATTAGCATGATATTAGGCTCACTTATTTTTTTAAATTCAATTTTCAAAAAAATAATCTAGTTATGAGCCTTCTGTCCATTTCTCTTATTGTTAACTTTGACATCTACCAGCAGTTTTTGCATTGAAGCTTTATCCCCCAAGATTGAATGTATTTAAGAAGAGTACCCTTTCTAGCTCTCTTTTTCTATATTTTAGTCTTTCATTCTTTCATTCCCCTTTGATGATCTTCTTTGTCGGACCTTCATTTTCCCTCATATTTATAATTCATATTTGTATAGGATCCTTTTGTTTATTAAGTTCATAAATAAAACTCATTTTTTTCCTACTTCCTTCATTTTATTAACAAGTTTATGTATATAATATCAATATTGAATCATACAATGGACCAAGGAATGTGAATTTTTTAAAATATAGTTGCATATCAGAAAGTTAAGATAATAATTGTGTTAAAAAAAATAAACATACAACACAAAACAAATACTTTAAATAAAATTTGTCTAAAACTTCAACCTTTTCATTACACTGGGAAAAAAAATACAACTTTAAGCATAATGTTTTTTTTTTACAATATATGAATTCATAAGTTTTGACAGTTCTCTTCCATCCATGTATGATAAAAATAAGGGTTTTTCTTTTAAAAAAATTCTTAACTACATAGGAACCTTTTATAATTAACCGTCCATTTGCTTCAATCCTCTTCAGAAATTGAAAAAATATTTTTTAATATTAAATCTCCTTCATGAAATTCTTAGGGATGTACTTTTTATCGTAAGCTCTAATTATTCTTTTTTGATAACTACCCATGAAAAATCATAAGTAACATTTCCTCACTAATAAAATTCAATTGTTCATATAGGACACTGACTCATTTTGACTCTTTTAACACCCTCAAAGAATGTATCTCTACTTTAAAGGGCATCACTACCTCCATTTCGTATACCAGGGGGTAAGGGATTGCACCTATAAATGTTCTCACAATAGTTCAATAACTATGAAACACATATGAAATCATTTCATGTCAGTCTTTATAAGTAATGATCATTTTCTACATAATCGTTTTTATATTATTATTCGCTACTTTTACTACTCTATTTATTTTGGGTTGATAAAGTGAATAATTGAGATGTTTGATTTTCCATCGCTTTCAAAAGTCTTGAGTCATTTTTCCATTAAAACTTTAAGCATTATTAGTAACTAAGTTCTCTAGCAAACCATGCCAATAGATGATATCTCTCTCAATAAATTTTCAAACCATTTTCAAAGTAACATGGGCGTATAAAGTCGTTTTGCTTCATTTTGTAAAATAGTCAATTAATATCAAGATGAACAAATGTTTGTTACTCGCTTTTAGATTTATTGGGTCAATCACATCCATTTCTCACATCACAAATAGATAAGGTATGACTATATTATGAAGAGGTATCAATGATGCATTTATCTTGTCAGTAAAAACTTAACATTTATAACACTTTCATACATAATCAATATAATCTCTTTCTATGGTTATCTAAAAGTATCCACCCCTCTGTATTTGTCTTGACATCACTTGCCTATTAACATGCGTAACGTAAAACACCTTTATATACTTCTTTCATTTCCTTTTTAGCTTTTCTTTCATCTAAACAACTTAGTAGAGTTCCATCGAAGCCTTTCTTGTACAATTTCTTCATCCAAGTATTAATCTAAAACCATTATTCTCAAAGTTTGTCTATTTACCTTATTAATATTTGTTGGATACTAATAATGACTTTTAATAAATTGTTTGATATCTTGATATTAAGGATCCTTATTTACGTTCTTTTCATTCAAACAACAACAATAAGTAAGAGAATTCCTTATCTTAATATACATAGGTTATATTTTTACCTCACAATTAATATGAACTACTAACACTAAAATGGCTAGTACATCCATAAATTTATTCTTGTCTATACTTAAATGATTGAATTTGATTTTCTCAAACTAAGATGCAAAGTTAGTGAGGTATTATTAGTAAGGCTCTAACTTCTTACTTTTTATCTACCACTCCTTTTTCACCTAGCAAATTATGGTAATGAATCTCCATACACATCTAGCTTATTAACTCTCCCCTTCAAAACGACTCCCAACCTATAAATGTATGCTTCGTACTCTATTATATTGTTGGTATAACTAAACTATAATCTTATTGATATCATGTATAATTTTTCGACTAATGAAATGAGTACTGCACCTATGATATTACCAAAAATATTAATGACCCTATCAAAATAAAACATTCGTATATCATCACATGAACCAATTTCCTCTTCTACCAACATAATGATTTCATCTGAAAATTCAAATTGTAAGGGCTTATAATCATCAATTGTATTGTCTGACAAATAATTTGTTATAGCACTGCCTTTCACAGACTTTTTAGTCATACAAATAATGTTGTACTATGCTAACATGACTTACCATTATACAACTCATGCTCATTTAATAGGTTTGCATAGTTGTAGTAATCAAGTGTCTTCGATTTATGGTCTCTTGTTACAATCATGCAAGCTTGTGCAAGTGGTAAAGAATATTCTGAACCTATACGCCACATTTATGTAATGCTTTATGTAATACAAAAACCATTAACATAATTATTAATATTAATAACATTGATAGTTAACAAATAAACAAAAAGATTTGGGGGAAAAATTGTTTATCTATTATAGATGATTTTTTTTCCTTTCGTCCTTAGAGTTTATCTCCTTTCATTTTGATTACTAAAATTTATTTATTTTCAATTAAATTCTCATATGTTATGGTGAGACAGTTTTGTTTGTTGTTATCTACTTTGATTTGTATTTCTTCCATGTTCAATTTGTCATTAAATATTTCAACGCTGAGTTAAATATTGATTTTACAAAAAATAATTTTATGTTGTTCTTCTTAAGATTGAAATTGAAAGATCAAGGAGCTTAATATTTTTTTTTAAATGAAACTTTTCATGCATTTTATGTCAAAATGACTAGGAAATATTCAATTTGATCTCTCAAGTTTTTTTTTCTTATTTGATTTTTTTATATATATTTCAACTTGTAAGTTCATTTCTTATTCATTTCATTCCCTTGATGTTTGGAGAGGAGAGAGAAAATTGTTCTAAAGAAAAAGAGAAGAGTTGTGGATGGACAAATTTTGGCCACTTTTGATGTCTTTATATTTGTCTTTGAGGAGGACTAAGTGAAGGTGGTTTTTGCCTTCAATGATGCCCAACAAGACAGATTAGAGCTTGAATTTCTTTTTAATTTGGTTTTATTTTGAGTTTTTTTATCCAATTAAAATTTGTTTTGTGGATAATAATTGGGTTTTAAAGGCCAATATGATGGCATTTTCTTGTTTTCGGGTAAAAAAGTTAGAAATTTGGGTTTTTTAGTGCAAAAATTATTTTCAGCCATCAAAGATAGCTTTGGTGGTTAGAAAATATTGTAAGTGTATGATGCATCATTTGTGCTATTTTGAAAGAAAATATAAAGGAGTGGACGATTAAAAAAAACAATCGAGCGAGCCTAGTCTTCTAGGTCCAAACATGCCTAGGCTTTATACTTTCAGGCTAGACGCTTAGGCCAATTTCTCCTGCTCAGTAACGTTCGATTTTTTTTAAAATGACTCTACTTTTTTTACATTTTCTAAATTTAATTTAAATAAATTTATTCATATGATATTTAAAGAATTATCCAATTATATCATAATTTTCAATAGTATTATAACTTTTTATGACAATATTGTTGATGCTTACTTTTTAATAATTATATATGAACCTAATGCTTAATTTTTTTAAAAAAATTTCTTTTTAACATTAACGTAAATAAAATATCTATCTAATTATTTCTTATTAAAGATTTTTTATATGATTTTTCTCTGATTTTATATTTTTTGATATTTTACATAGAAATTTAATTTAATTTTTTGATATTTGATAAGTTTAAATTTTAATAATAATAATTTTTTTAAAAATATATTGTTTTTAAAAAAATATATGAATAAAAAAATAGAGTTTTGATTAGAGAGACATTTTTCATGAAAAATATCAAATTAATTGATTTTTTTAATTTTAATTTTAATTGCTTTATTTTGCAAAAGATATGTTTTTTAAATTATAAGAAAAGAAAATATAACTAAAAAAATATTTTTTTTATAATTCAAATTATTGTCTTTCTTACTAATATCTTTTTTTATGACACAATTAAATAAAAAACTTAAAAAGTTATTCACAATTAAATATTTATTTTTTTATTTATCTTTTTTGTTTTCTACGTTGAAGATTAACTTGTTCTCTTAATTTTTTTTATTTATATTAACTGATTTGTTAATCTATATATTTTTTAATTAGTTTTGTAAAAACAAATATTATATTTTTAATTAAAAACTTTTATAACATAAGAAAAATATATTTATAACGCCGGGTTTTTTTTTCCCGATGTAAAATAGCTTGGAATCTCATTGGCAGCACAGAGGTGGGACCTAGCTAGTATGTCCGAAAGCGGATATGTAAGAATGAGGCATCTTCCTTCTACATCCGTTAGAAGCTGAAGCCGTTGACTGGACTGACTTCCATCTTTAAACCCATCTTATCGCTTGTTTTTTAGTCTTTCATTTCTATCAAATTCATTTAACAATGGCTTCATCAATCGAGTCCTCATTCTGGTGCTACAGATGCAACCGATCCATCCGGCTCCCCACCCAAGATTCAATTCTCTGCCCCGACTGCGGCGGCGGATTCATCGAAGAAATCGGCATCACCCGTCCCCACCACCGACTCACCGCCGCCCATCGCACCCGTCTCCGTACCGGCGGAGACCACTCTCCCTTCAATCCAGTCATCATCCTCCGCGGTGCCACTACCGACTTAGCATCCGGGAACTTCGAGCTTTACTACGACGACGGTGCAGCGTCGGGTCTCAGGCCTTTGCCCGCTAGCATATCGGAGCTCTTGATGGATTCTGGGTTTGAACGCCTCCTTGATCAGTTGACTCAAATGGAAATCAACGGCGTAGGTCGATTCGATCATCCACAAGCATCTAAAGCAGCCATCGAATCGATGCCAGTAATAAAAATACTGAATTCTCACGTTTCTATGGAATCCCAATGCGCTGTTTGCAAAGAAGCTTTTGAAATTAATACCGAGGCTCGCGAAATGCCTTGTAATCACATTTATCATTCTGATTGTATTTTACCCTGGTTATCAATCCGTAATTCGTGTCCGGTTTGTCGTCATGAGTTACCCACCGAAACTGGAAGTGGGAGTGGGAGAAATTCGCCGGAATCAGATGAGGAGACCGTTGGTTTAATGATATGGAGATTGCCCGGACGTGGTTTTGCAGTTGGGAGGTTTTCTGGAGGAAGGAGAGCAGCAGAGAGGGAGCTACCGCTTGTGTTTACGGAGATGGATGGTGGATTTAATAATGCGGGTTTGCCTAGGAGTATTTCATGGGCTCCTGATGGGAGGAGATCAAGAGAGAGTGGAGGAGTGGGGCGTGCTTTTCGGAATTTCTTCTCGTTTTTCAGGAGGATTGGAAGGCGTTCGAGTAACCATTCTGGTCAAAGAGCATGAAGTAGGTCTAGTATGGTGTTGGATAGGTTCTCCATGAGGCGTGGTGGGATGCTGTAGAATGAGTCACTGAATTGTTATGTTGTGTCTTGGGAGTCTTTGGGTTACTTATCTGATTACCAAAACCATTAATTGTTTGTTGCAGTCCTCCTTCCTCTTAAGAAAGGGAAAACATCTATATATTGTATGATGATTCAGATTACTGTAAATAACAAAACTTGAGGTTGGTTTAAATTATGTTGAAGAGAAGAATTTTGAGTTGGAGATCAGTTTTCATTCACAAGGAAGAGGGAGAATAAGAAGACGAGGAAGAAAGCTGTGCATTTGGAGCGGGTCTTTGTAGAAGTTACTGAGGTACAAATCCTTGCGTACAACTGTTCCTCTGTCAATTTTAGGCCTTAAGAAGTGTTTGACTAATGATCCTCTTACATAGTTTAATGCATAACTTTTTTTTTCCGGTAATGTAATTTATTGATTGTAGTTTTGCTGTGTTAAGCCTCTTCTTTATGGAAGATTTTTGGAGTTCTTTTTCTTCCTTTGTGCATAACATGGTACCTGTCTCACTGTCTTTGCAATATTTTGTTTCAGTTGCTTATGCCAAACTGTCAATAGTAGTGGGTTTACTTTGCTTGGTTATGTCCCTTCCGAGTGTCTTGGACCATGTGGTTGGCTATGTGAATTTTAATTTCTTTCCAGTGATTCATTCTTCAACAGAAACTTTAAGTTGGTATGGGACCGTGGCATCAATTTAACATCGTGGTCTGCATCATAATAACACAAGCTATGTAAGGACTAAATTCTGATTGATGTGAATATAGTGATCCAGAAGGCTTATAGCCTGCTTACTTGTGCACAGTGCTTGTATCTTGTTCATGGTCACCTGGTTGTCCATTACTGATTACTAGGTAGTGGAACTAGTTGGCCACATAAATCGTATTCCTCTTTTAGAACGAGTTTTCATTAATCATTATTTTTGTTTATGATATTAGTGATAGATTGACAATGGTAGGACTTGAACCCTCTCTTGTTTTTGCAAGACTACCACTAAGCTGCAAGCTCATTAGTAATTTATTTGTTTTTATCTTTTATTGTTTGGCATGAATAATTCTCTATTGTCACAAAAAGAATTATGTTGGTGATTTCCCCCCCCCTTCAAAACCACATGATATGCAGAACTCAATTTGCTCTTGATAGTTCATGGCAAGAGGTCAGCTTGAAAAGAATCGGAGGAAGAAAACAATTGGTGCTGTCTTGTGCTTGAAGATCTCAAGAAAAACACCGGGTTAAAATTGTCGTTCAGCACGTAGTTTATTTCTTGAATGTTCCATCCTTTATATTTTGTTCATATCGAGTTGGTTGTCTCCTTTACTGATTCTTGTTACGACATCACATCAAATAAAACACATTATAGTCTATGTCAGAGGTTAGCACTGGTTTACACATGTTAGGTATATCATATACAGTGAAAAGAAGTTGACAGATTCTAATATGCTCCCTAGAAGCTCATTTTGGCAATGGAAGGAGAAGTATGATCTTCTTACACTAACCATCTTGTGTCTAGAAGTTTATTGCTAGGATGATGAATTAAGGTACATAACTTAGAGAGTACTTTCATGATATATATGCCTTTGAATTTGGATTACTGCTGTTGGAGCTGTCATGATCTTCTTACTTGTCATTATTGTTTGTATATGTTTTGCATATCAGTTATGTCAGCTGCTGTTTTCATAAGATCTCTACTCTTCTCTTATGGTGTCCTATTTCTCGAGAATTTGGTTCATATACAATCATGATAAAAAAAAATTTATTTGAATACATAAATGGGAAATGTAATTTTAAACAGGACTTTGGACGAAAATGACCTAGAGAATTGCAGCTAATTCGGGACCTGATTTAGTTAAGCCCATCTCTTTTCTACTCTGCATTAAATGTTTAATTCCTTGAGGGGGTCAAATGATTGGGAGTCGAGCTTCGCATAGCACTTTGCTAAGAGGCTAGTCATGTATGTTATGTTGGAGAACTTTTACTCCAAGACAAACTAACTTGCAGCATTTTTTGCTATCCTTTCGCATACTTTAGCGAAGGAACGGTGTTGGAAAAATGGCAGAATCAGCGCCTCCTTTCGCACGCCCAGCGACAGGTTGTCTTTCTAGTACTTTTTCTGGCTTACTGGTTGGTCAAGGAGGTGCGTGGCCTATACTGTGGTGTAGGAGACTTCTTCTTCCTGTTTCTGCCGGCGGTGTATGTCACCTTCACTAAAGCTGAGAGATACGACGCCTGGAATTTTTAGGCAGCTTGCAAATTTTGGATTTTCTCGTGTTTTCTTGTCTCTTTTTGTTATTTGATTAGGATTTTCTTTGCAAAAATGTCTTCTCCTCGGTCTTGATGTGTATCCCCCCTCTTTTTATCCCAGATCCTTAAAAAAACTAAACTCGAAAAGTAATATTAATTAATTATATTGTTTTTTTCTTGACCATGTATTCTCAATTAATTAATTTTCTATATTTAATGTGTATGATCTTTTTATTAATTTTTTAATTTTGTTGGATCCTCTCAATTATGCATAATCTCGAATTATTATTTTTTTAATCCCTAATCACCTTATTTCACAACCTAAACTTTTTTTTTTCTTTTTATCATGATAAAAATTAAATCAAATATCAAAAACTAAATTAGACCAAAAATATAATTTTTGAAAACACAGAAAATCAAGGGTAAAAAATGGATTATGATTGTCGCCCTCTCTTTACAATACTTACAACATAAAGTCATTAAAAGATTTATTTTCTTTTGATAACGTGTCACCATATAACTATATTAACTAAATCATTTTTACAGCTGAATGTTTGTCCAATCTCTAAATCAGAGTTTCCTGAAAAACAAATGTAACTATGTGTCCAATCATTAAAAACAACAATTGTAGAGCCAGAAGCATGTCCAAACTCAAGAACAAAAGGTATTATTTCAATTTCATTATCAACATCGTCATCAATATCTACTATCACATTTGGGTTTAACATTTCATTATCTTCATTATCACTAGGCTCATTACTCCTTTATAGCAAATCATTCGATAATAAACTTCTTTTCTCTTTACTAATTAACTTTGAAAGATCGATAAATTATGATGCACTTATACCTATTTGACCAAAAACTTAAAACACACAGGATTTGGTCGACTACTCACATACACCACCATCATGTTTAATCCACTTTGAATGAAAAATCCATCATTGTCTTAAAACTGTCATCACATATAATTGGTACAGGATAATACTAGTATTTTTTACATGACACCTTTAAGTTATATAAATTTTAATATCATTATAATTTTACTCATATCCATGACAATCAGTTTTTTTTTTTTTTTGTATATAACATGCCTAAATTACTATTTAATAGCATATTGCTCTTGTCATTGTATGTAATGCTAGTATTCATATAAGGAACAATAGTATCACAATATTAACATAACATAAAGATATTATAATACATTCTATATAAAAAAAAGAAACAAATATGATTTTGGTCAATTGGATATAATTTTAACTAAATTGCATTAAATTAACCTCGATTGCCAAAATTCATAGCAAATCGAAACAAATTTTCAAAATTTAACGCAACACATATTTCACCAAAATTCAACATAATTCATGATATCAAACCTAATTGATATTTTCATGCTCAATTGCATTAAATCAAACCCAAACTAATAGCAAATTTAAATAATTCAAATAAATTATCACATTCAACAACTTATCCATAGTTAACGGAACATGTAATTCATCAAAATTCTACCTCATTCATGCTCTATTGCATGAAATCCTCAAGCATAAGTGATAGCATTCGTAGCTGATTCCAACCAATTCACATAAAATTCCTTATTTAGCAACTTATACAAAAATTCATTGCAATATATAATTCATGGAAATGCTTAATTCTTAATTGATGTTATTTTCATGTTCAACTACATCAAATCAATCCTAATTGATGGCATCTATAGCTAATTTATCATTAATTCAAAAAAACTTTAAATTCAACATAAACCCTAAACAATAATTTCATTTCAACTAAACCAAACACAAATTAAATATAAAACCTACATAATTAATAGCAATGTAGTATGTTTACCTTACTTGTAGAACTAGAAAGTGTTAGGGTGGCGGCAACAACAATGGTTTTTGGCGGTTTTTGAAGAGAAAAACATCATGTAAGGCTTGGAGACTATGATGTGTTCGAGTTATAGATGTTTTTAAGAGAGAAAAAACAAGTGTTTTATGGGTTGTTTTTTTTTTTTTTAGAAAGAGAGGTTGTTGGCATTGTTTTTAAAAAGAGGTGGTTCCTATGTGTTTGTGTTCTTTAATCTGAGCATGGATTTAAATTTCACAAAATATTATGTTTTTGAAACATGACATGTTAAGTTGTTTTTTTAAAACATGAAATAGTAGTTATCACGTTTAAGAATAAAAACATTTACTAAATATCACTATTTTAAAACATAACAAGCTGAAATTATACTATTTCACAACAACTTTTATAAACTATATTATTCTGCCAAAATTTATATTTAACCATGCTATTTTGTTTTTAAAAAAAATTCCAAAATCAGACGGCATAAACTCGGCTTACACAGGTAGCCTCTCAAGTTAAGTCGTTGGGCCAACCTTATCCATTTAACCTCAAGAATCTAGATTTCTGTCCGACGTAGCCTTATCCAAGTAGTCATAACCAAATCCATTCAAACTGGTCGATATAAACACACACAAAATCCACTTGCGTTCAAATTTTTACATTCAGCGATAGAAACACTGGTCCCTTTCCATATATCTCCAGCCAGGAAAGCTAGCAATATTTCCTTCTGCGGTGGAAAATTAACTGCTGAAGTTTAACGATGGCAACTTTAACTCCTATTCAGACTTCTCTTTCAAGATTTTCACCACAAAGATGGCCAGTTTCAGGCCCAGGCTTTTCAGCTGCGATGCCTGCTGGTTCCAAGTTTCTGTCATGGAATATCAGCCAGAAGAAGAACAAGAATAAAAGGTCATTGACTGTGGTTGCAGCGGTGGGAGATGTATCAGCTGATGGCACCACTTACCTAATTGCCGGTGCGGCTGCTGTAGCTCTACTCGGAACTGCTTTTCCCATACTCTTCTCTCGCAAGGACCTGTAATTACATCCCCGCCCCCCTCCTCTCTAAATATTGAACTTGCGTGCAATTCTTTTTTGTAATTCAGGCTCTGGGTTCATTTTAGATGTTATTAAATAGTAATAGTAGTCATTGCAAGGCTAAATTCAAAAGTTAACAGAAGTTAAGCCTAAACATGTTTTTCCCCTAAATTGCATTAAACTAGAAAACCTTGGATTTGTCTATAGGGTTTGTTGGCTTTGTTAGTCTTCGCACCACTTACTGATTTTTAACTACCTTATGCCTATCGTAGGTGTCCTGAGTGCGATGGAGCAGGTTTCATTCGGAAGTCAGGAGCAACCTTGAGAGCTAATGCAGCACGGAAGGACCAGGCCCAGATTGTCTGCCCTCGTTGCAATGGCCTTGGCAAGCTCAACCAAATTGATAAATAAACCTCGTCTTGTAAACTTATCGTTCTATAGTTTCCCTACTTTCATTTTTAATCCCATGCGAAGGGTGATGTTTATATATAGCCGAGAAACACTGCAACTATTGGTGCCATTTTGTCTGGTTTTCTTTCCCTTAATGAATAACATCTTGGTTACTGTGTTCTTATGGGTGAATAATACTATATAGCATAAAGGAGACAATGTAACCCCTCTCTGGAAGCCTGAACCTGAAGTAAGCCAGGACAGGTGATGAGATGTTGCTGGCCTTTCACAGGGGTCCATTTTCCCTTCTCACAGATCGTAAGAGTGCTTTATCTGTCAAAAGAATGAGAGCAGTCGCTTCTGTTTTCTTGGATCAATTGGTCAATTGTATTGAAGCAGCAAAAGAATTAGGCAGCATTATGGGAGAATAAAATGAGTTAACCATGTAACGATGCTGTCAATTAATTGTCCCTGTTTTCAAATGGCTTTGCTGGTTTGTTGTTGTTGTTCATATTGTTCTACAAGAACCTTGTAGAGCTGATTTTTTCCAATGAACATGTAACATATATGGTGAGCCAGTATATCACTTTGAGCGAGAATAATTTTTTCCAATGGGGAAGTAAATGTTGGGTTTCTCGAAATACATGAATGCAACGAAAACAATAAATATAAAAATTTTTAGGAGATTTAATGATCTGTTAGATAAAATCTAATTGTTTTAAAGTTTTATATGAAAATTACTTGAATTTCATATATTGTTTTTGGCTTTGAATATTTACTTTAAAGACTTGGTTATTGCAAACCACTAGTTGTCCAATTAACCAGTTTATAACAGTAATCCACACGAACCATTAGTGAGAAATCTCCTAAACGTTTTTAGAAGAGAGAGATTGTTATACCTTAGAAGGTTAGCTCATTTCTTTTATATTTTGGTGTTTATATATTGTACTCACCTTCACATCACACCCTCTCATAGAAAATAAGAGGCATAACATTCATTTCTAAAACTTATTTATAATCAACTTAGATTTAATTAATCATTTCATTTTAATTTCTGACTAATAGTTCTTATATATGCAACGCATTAAGTTCTCCAATAAGTTGGCTCAAATATAGATCATAATCCTAAATAAAATAGGACTGAATAAATTAAACAAATTAATTTATTATCTAGCAACTTGTTATGATCCTTCAAATATTAGAAAAGTTATAAGTGGTTTGACTTATACTTTCAATGACCAGTTTTTCGGTGTAATTATTATTCATTCGTCAACAATGTCCTCATTTAGACATTATAACATGTAATGCGTCTACTATATCAAATCATGTTTGTTCTCAACACTATAGTCATTAATTATTTGAATAAGATTTAAAACTGTTTCAAATCTTATTCTACTTTGCGCAAGGATTTACAATCCATACTATTTTAAAACAAATAAAATATTTTTTCTAATTCATCTAGGGTGATAAACCCTCTCTTAATTACTCAAATACTTTTATACAATTCGTGTTATACACAATATTTTTTCATTTGTTACCCTTTATTAGGACAACGTGTAACAAGATCAAAACAAAACACTCTTTATATAAGATAACTTAATGATTTCAAGTCTAAGAATTACTTACACAACTATCACGTGAGCATTTTTATAGACACATACATAGTTTTTAAACCCGACCCGGTGATCGACCCGGTATAATAATCGGGTCACGGGTCAGATGGGTTAACCCGGGTCAACCTAGAAATAAAAAAAGAATTCCAATGCAACGCCTTACCAGCAGCTTCAAGCATTCCTGGTCTTAGTGTTTAGTCATTTTACGCTTTCATCAATATGTTCATGTTGAACAATAACAAATTATTAAACTACATCTTATATATTCTGCAAAATGCAGGCTTTTATTGCTGAAGACGGAAATTTAAATTATGATGAGTTCCTTGTAATAAAATGGTTCAGATCCCCTTGTTTTGTGTTTAGATTATTCCATTGAAGAGTTCCTACTTTCGTACCTTTGTGCAACATAAACAAAAACCAACAATTAAAGTAAGCAATTTGATGGCTTCTTGAAACAGGTATGGCGAATCAGAGACTTATTTGCCCAAAACTGGGGAGATGCAGGTAAAGAACTAATTCATGAAACATGAATTACCCATGTAATTAAATAACAAGAAATTAATTACCAAAAAAGCCAGAAACCAAAAAAGCCAAAAAGCCACAACAAAGATCCATTGGTGATTTAATAACCATCATATTGTTTTACCCAGAAGAATCAAGATGAAGAACAGAAAACTGAAGAGAAACATGTAACAACAAATGGTTTTGTCATTTGTGTATTACCCATAACCTAGGATCTGTCGATTCTGCACCCTTTAACTCTAGCAGCATCTTGTTAGCATCTCTCTCCTCATTGCATGCTGAGAAGATGAGGAAGCAAAGGCAAATAGGCAGGCTTTGAAGATTGAAAGATTAGGTTTTCTTTGATTCTTTTTATGTTGCAAATGGTTTGATAAATCGACAGTTAAAAGCTAAAACGCTAACGTTTTATTTCTATATATATAAAAAAATCAGCCGGGTCTTGTCTGGGTTTACCCGGGTCAGCCGGGTCCCGGGTCGACCCTCCGGGTCGACCGGGTTTAGCCGGGCCAAATACTTGGCTATTTTTTCTTAAACCCAGCCCGGTTCCAGATCTGGATCGACCGGGTCCCGGGTCGACCCGCCGGACCGAGCCGGGTTTTAAAACAATGGTTTGAAGAGACAAAAAAGGTTGTTTGGATCATTTACCATTAAACTAGGTGTGGTTCCTAGTATTGTTAATACAATAGCTCTATACTATGATAATAATGAAGCAAAGGAACCAAGATCTCTTCAATTATTCAAAAATATATTTTGACAATTTCATTTGATTAGAGAATCATAGAAATAAAAGATGTAAAGATGGAACGAGTACCCAGTGAAAAGAATTTTATAGATCATCTTACTAAATTATTATCCTAGTAAAATAATTATCGTCAAGTAGAGCGATATAATATTTGATATATGAGTGATTGATTTTAATGCAAGTGATAGATTATTACTATATATGCCATGCAGCCAATTGATTGGTTATATATAGCATTTGACTTTGTTCATGTAGAAATATTTAATTTTTAATAAAGGTTTATTTATCTTTAATATTCATCAAATATTTGATTGATGAATCTAATATTTGATTAATGAATTTAGAGTAAAGATAAAGTTATTGGGATAAAAAAATATTTTGCAAAGAAAATTATGAAGTTATTATAATTATGGAATCAATTATTCAAAGCTGGAAAAAAACATATAATATTTAGATAATATTTATATAAATCCTAAACAACCTTGAGATGTATCTTGGTATTTCCAAAAAAAAATAATTAAATTTATTGTTTTTATTGTGTATATATATATTTTTTTAAAAAAATAAAACCCAACATTAACAGCATTTGCATACTTGTGATTAGTTTTGAGGGGAAAAAAAAAAAAGGATGATGATCTTGATTAACTCGTGAAAATGGGGGTGATGAAACCCGAGACAAAATTTCACATAATTTAGAGATAAGATAAATGATTAAGCACGTGTTAGGCTGTAACATATCGCATTCCTGACGTCCAATACACTTATCCATTCTATTGCCAGAAATCTTTATTACAACATTTCTAGTCTGAACTACAAAATCCCTTTGAGAGCAGATGGTGAACATATCAGAGGTCTTTCTTCTTGATTCTTCAAAACGTAGAGCGTGCAAAGAGCTAAACCAGCGACTCTCCACGCAAAACCGCATTTTCCAACAGCTCCTTGCCTCTTGGCATGATTGTAAGTAACCTGATATAGAGCCCTGGCCTCCTCAAAGATTTCCTCGTCTCTTCGTCTGCTCAAATTAAATTCCGCAGCTTCATATAAGATCTATATGAGACGGACGATGATAAGTCAGCGGAGTTGGAAGCAAGAGGTAGCAGCACCCACACTATTTCAATAGGAAAGGATTAATAAAGCATATAAGAAATAATATACTGACCTCCTTGTATTTTTTTATGACTTCATTAGCCTCGTTGTTCTTCTCTTTACCAGCCTGGAGAGCATTGCGCATCTCCGTCCTGTATTGACCGTAGAGTCCCTTCCACTTCACAAGGCACGACTCGTGAACTTCACCGTCAAAGCAAGGGTGTTTCCAAACATCTAACAGGTTGAAAAAGCATCAATAAAACTCAATTTAATGATAATATTTGTAAATGCTAAAAAAATAAAAAAAATCTTCAAATAATTTTCATGTCCTGAGAAACTTAACCACCACATGAGGTTCGTAGCTTCAATCTTTAGATTCATAAAACCCTCACCATTTGATGACAGATCCATATCTTCGTATGCTTTCACTTTATCATAAATTTTTCCCAATATGGAAGTTGATCGATAAGTTTTCTTTTCGTGTTTTTCCATAAAATGAGGGAACAGCTCTGCCTTCAAAGCTTCTGGAACTTCAATCTGTTTAAGAGTAGGAAAAAGTCTCGTTGATTTCAAAATATTAATAAATTACTTCAAATTAAATATCATCAAAGAAACCACCCCAAACTGGATTCCTCAAGAATAATGCAAATTAGAATATCTTTATCCATACACATAATCACCAAGAACATGAACTTTGTGACTTCTACACATCAAATCCCTTCAAATGGCTGAGTATTTGGTAATCTTCATTTTATTTGCTCATTAGAAGAATAGCCATTCTGCATATATTCAGTGCTTTTTATTCCTCAACCACCGAAAAAAATTTATAGTAATTTTTCTGATTTACATCGAAGGAAAAGAAATAATCAAATGTGCTAAAATGTGCAGAGTTAAGATTTGTCCATCTCCTTTGAGTATGAATATGAGTCTTCAAAAACTCATCAGCCATCTTTAATGCCACAATCCTCAATGCCATGTGCAGATTCCAGAGAATGAATATGCAATTGGAACTAAATAATATTTTAAAGCACATGAAATTGGTAAAGCTGATCGTCATACTATATCAAGAAGCAGAAACTTAGAAGTTCAAAATGCTTGCAGATAAGGCATCAGGGAATTCGATCTTCTTTGCCATGTTCACAAAAATATTGGGACAAGTTATCATCTTAAAGTAAATTTAACCCATAATTCATTTCATCCAGTTTAGAAGAAATAAGAAAACTTTAGTTAGTGTACATTTGACAGCCAGTAAGGTTGGAAAACTAACCTTTCTTCCACCTTTCTTTGGAGCATCTAGAGCATCATAGTATATATCAATCAACAGATTGATATTTTTTTTCACACAAGCTATCTCTTCTGTGCAATCATTTCCCAATGTGAGAAGCCGATCCATCATTGCCAGCCAGCTATCCGCTGCCACCCCCACAGTGAAACTGAAAGTAGCCAAAAGCTTTGAAGCACTGAACTTAGTGATGAAGCTACATAACTAAAATAGATTACATGCCTTTATATTTCATACAAGTTTAGATCAAAAGGATCCATACCATAGAAATGACAGTTTTATGCTGGCTGTAAACCTACCCCAACCCTACTCTTTTATCCAGGCTTAGGAACGGGTACTCTAACCTAAGCTAGCATAGTAGATTTTCATCTTTCATACAAGTATGAAAACAAATTTTCAAACCCCAGAGCAAGAAATGTTTGAGACTTGGACCTTTTCAAAGGGGTAAACAACCCATATAACTCGAGAAATAAGGTACAATTTCAACATTACATCACTAATGTGATATTCTATCAATAAATAAATTCATATATTGAGATTAGCGGGCACAAGTGTAGCATCCTAATTCAAAAAAAATTGTTTTTTCTAATCAACACTAAAAACGAGAGAGACATGTAATGGACAAAAATGAAGCATTGTGGCTGGCTGGTTGCAAAAGATTATCATGTTATGCAATCAAGTGTTTACCTTGGCTGAAACCTGTTCCTCAAAAATAGTTTGAAAAGCTCAACCTCCAACTCCTCATCAGAGAATTCACTTGGTTTTCTGTTAGGCTCATTAGGGGTTGAAGTAGAAGGTGTCCAAGGTTCCGTTTGTTTAAAGTTTTCCAGAAGCTGAAGAGATAACAGAGTGCAAATGATTAATTTTGGAAACTATACATATTCCACTCAATTAGGAACAGAACTTAAAAATTTATTTACACAAGGCTGAACTTTCAAAGACATACAAACAGTTCTCAGTTGATCACTGGTATGAAATAAAATTCAAGCACATGAAATGACATACACATGAAGGAGTCTCAAAGAGATGCACCATAAGGGTGAAGGAAAATAT
>Ga0307515_10010663_pt1 | contig 17570 bp, 21 predicted proteins | sample 17_EM_MG_FD_194513 | JGI IMG/M metagenome (GOLD analysis project Ga0307515, IMG submission 194513) | Populus trichocarpa ectomycorrhiza microbial communities from riparian zone in the Pacific Northwest, United States - 17_EM | ecosystem: Host-associated > Plants > Roots > Unclassified | place...
CAGGAGCTTCGCTTGGGGACATCTGGTCACTTTAGGGCAAATCCTTAGCAGATTTAAGTGCTAGGTACTAGCAAAACTGCTAAGAACTAGCCCTAGAGTGACCTTATAGCCCTGCGTCTCCCAATCATACGGTTAAAATCAATATCCCCTCACGTGACTGCGATAGATAGACTGCAAATATTGACAAATGCCAAAATTTTATTGGCTGGAATTTCGCTTATTGAAAACCACGCTGCCCATGCTAGCAGTGACTTTAGATTCAATCTCAACTTGTACGAAATACCGCGTCATGACCCAGAACGGGACAGTTTGTGACGCCTGTCGTTTTCAGACTCTCCCTATCCACCGTCCGATTCCCGTTAAAGAAATCGGGCTTCTACTCTTGGCAGTTACTGATTAAGAGAAGGCCCTGGGACAACAGACCAGGTCGTCGCAGTAAATAATAACTTTCCTCTCGCTCTCATAACCTCAGGATCGACGTACACTCTGAAGCCAATGGACTCTTGGTCCAAATTAAAAACACGGAAAATCACATAAATACAATCAGGGTGTTCAAGCCCAGATTCACCATTGGACATGTCCTGTATCTAAATACTGACATCAGCCAACGATAATAGGAAATAATATTAACATATGGACTTGATTTACCGTTTGATACTGGTTCTTGCTCATAAAGAATGGAGTCTCACAAGGCCCAGTCGTCGACTTTACTTCGATAAAGTATTTCGGCCTCCTCTCTGCCCACACCTCTGAGCTTAAGTACTCTTTATCGATGAACAGGGATGTCAGGACGCCATCACGGTCGTCGTATATAATATCTGTCGTTTCCTTTCCGTTCCAAGGATCCATACCAGAATATTCGTGGTGAGCAGTAACATATTTGCGGATAGTGCTTTGCCAATTCTGTCTAGAGAAACTTGGCAGACCAGGGTTCAAGTGAGATAAAACTTCGAACACCTACATTCCGACATTAGTCCTGTTTTTTTTAAGGCTAGGTTGGGGTTGCTTACAAACAATTCACCTGCCGCACCGACCCTCTTGTCCCGCTCAAGCTGGCTAGTAGAACGGAGTCTGAAAGATTCTACTATATTATCATAACGGAGTATATCATCTGGGAGAGAGGCGTTGAGTGCTGACATATCGAATGCTCCTCGACTTGGAAATGTGGCTCTCCTGGCGGCAGCGATGATCTTATTCAGTAGATCGCGATATTGCAAATTTGTCGTCTGCTCAACATGATCTGGACTAGGTAGTGGTGAAGCGTGAGACACTCGGTCTGCACGCGGCGGAGTGGCAACAAATGGATCGTTGGACCGCAAAGCCGTTCTCGAAGGGGCCTGTATGGCCCTCGCGTACAGGGAGGTGACTTCATCAACATCAACCTGACCGGCAGGAGGCGTGCAGTTAAATGAGGCTGGAGTTTCTAAAACTAGAGTTTCACTGTCGCTGTCGATCTCGTTCGGCGTGACTGACGCAGAGATGTCGCGGCTGATACGTGTCGCGGCCGCCGAGGTGACCATTGCATCTGGGGCACTCAGAGGCAGCTCTAAGTCGTAATTATCCGGCGTTTCGATCGATACGATTCCTTCTCTATCCAGAATCTCCGAGACATACTTCCTCTGAGTCAGCAGAATCTTTTGTACGACATTCAGAGCCTTATCACTCAGTTCTCCCCAAATTTGGGTCGATGGCTCTGTCATAATCCACTCTAGCAGGCCCCTAGGTAGCCCGTCAAAGAAGCAGAGGTCTTGGGATCGTTCATTTCGAGGGACGTAGATCATGATCTCGGATCCGTTATCTCGGATGTGCAATTCGCTCCTCTCCACTTCAACCTTGAGGTCCTTACCCTCCTGACTTAGATGAAGCTCAGAGCATATTCCGTCCGTTTCATGAACCTTAGCATTTTGGAGAATCTTATAAAAAGCCTGTTGGTCGGTTTGAGCTCTAGGACTCCCGAAATGGACTGCAATTCTATGGCTTTAGTTAGCGTAACCTCATCTGGGCTGATACCTGACAGCATGGAACTCACCGAAGCAAGCCATGGGCCTTTCGGCTAACATCTCGATCTGGATGTGATATCAGTCTGTCTGGGTCACCGCGTAGCGTAGAAATTTCCTTGACAGAACGTGACAGATAACGATTCTCAAGGCCGGCCCACTTAAAAAAATGTTCCAGCCGGAGGATATCGTTCGTACTAAAGTCAAGAAACTTGGCCTGGTTGGAGAATGAATCATAAAGATGCTTGCGGTCCGCAATAGCGAAAGCTGTCGCTGACGTACGTAGCCCGACGCTGCCATCAGGGTACCTGACAGGGAAGACGCTGCTCTCTAGTATCGCCTTGGGGCTAGGATGTTCCTTTTCGCTCTGTAGCAAGGAGTTTAATACCCAGATGGTCTCCTTGACCTTTTCGATGGACGACTGCCCCGCTCCCTGTTCTTTCAACTTATTGAAGACCATCTGTAGATTTAGGGTTTTTACTCCTAGAAAATTTACGAAAAAGCCCTTCAGAGTATCGTAATAGTCATTAAGCGCAATCATCCCGCGAATCTGAGTAGCAGTAGACCAAAGGCACTGAGAAACTTTAAACCAGCCGCTAGCACCGTTGAGAACAACGTGGACGAGTGCCTCGTCCTCGAATGCTTTTCTTAGGGTCGTGAGACGAAACACTATTAACAGGGGATGGCGAGTTCCTTACTTAAAGCTTGCAACAGTGGTGCTAGTCATTTCTGGCCGCATTCTATCAATTGACTCATATAGTCTGTTGATGTAGTCGAAATCGGTGCAATGTGACTTCAGAGTTTTCAGCTCCTCTAAGAAGTTATCCGCGTTGACATCCGGTATTAAAAGGGTATTTTTAAAGAACTCGGTAAGATAGGCCCGATCTGCATTGCCTTGGCTAAAGTAACCTTCATACAGTGATTGCAAGGGGTATTTAGTCTTCATATCGGGCGGTGCTTTCCACAAGCACTGGTGGGGCAGGGCCCAGGCGGCTTTTCGTCCTGTAGATGCCGGAATAAAGATACAAGGTCGTGATGCGAAAGTCATCCTATGCAACACGTCAGAAAACATTTGGGGAATAGGTGGGGGGATCATGCCAAATCTGGAGGTATCTGTCACGATCAACAGACTCATGGCACTTAGTTTGAATGTTCTCATAGAGTTCGTAGACCCTGGTTACTCGCGTAAGGCTCGCTGGAGACGGATTTGCATCCAGAATAAACCTCAGGATTGCGAGGTGAAAATCGAGGTTCGACTTAGGGTAGCCTATTCCCAACGATCTCGCCAAAGTCTCCCATTCGGGAGGCCGATCCTCATGGCTAAGTGGTGCCTCTAGTTTGAGCCATGGAAAAAACTCGTTATCTTCCAGGAATTTCAAAGAACTTCGCTGAAGTTCAGCCGTTGGTAAGTAGGCTTCGATAAGTGGGTGCATTCGATTGCCCCTGCAGAGGACCTTAGTTGCGAGCAAGTCTTGAAGCAGGCTTAGTCTAGCCGTTATCTTGCTGCCGTCGACTTCCCAATAAGTTGAAAGAAACCCTAAGAACTTTTCCGGACGGCGCTGGGCGACATAAATGCATTCGTTGCTCAAAAACAGTTCAGAGCCGCTTTTGTCCGTATGAGTTAAGCTCAGCCTCTCCCTGATAAATAAAGATGCCTTAAGCCACTCAAACCAAGGCTGAGCCTGTCCTTTTGGTGGCTCTGGAGTATTCTTCATGTATTCTTGATTGACAAAACATACATCAAGTCCTGTGGCTCCAGCACCGGGTTCATCCCCAGGGTTAGTGGACCTAAACAACTCTTGAGCGCCATATGGATGATCACTGGGCATATAGAAGTGATCCACAGCTGGGTTTCGGAAACGACCCTGGTGATCAAACATCCATAGGTTCGGATTGGCGATGTGAAAGTCAGGCCGGGCATCCAAATGGGCGGTGAGGTAGAGAAATATTAGATGGTTCCGGGATGTGTCCAAGTCGATATTAGCTGGAATCCCTGTGCACTTGTACTTCGTCATGATCAAGTCACGGACATGACGAGCCGAAGGCGCCTGGACCCCAAGATAATCGAAAAGCTGTTTTCGTTCTGCATTCGCCGCTGCGCGAGGATCCACCAAGAGCAGATTTAAATCTCTTGGAACTGGAACCCCGTTGATATGTGGATAGTAGACGGAGTACTTTCTAGTCGAAACCCACCATCCACTTGTCAAAGGAAGCAAAGGAAGTAATCTCACTTTCCCTATGGGCCCCAACCATTTTTTACAGAACGGGAGGCTCAGAAGCTTGGCGGCTCTTGAATGCCAGTCTTCATCGGTCTCAGGAGACCTCATCTTAGAAGAAGATAGCTGGTTGAGATCCTTCTGAACCCTGATGATGGCATCGTCAATGTTCAAATACCCAAGTCCGTATTCTTTGAGCCGGTCCAGGTCTTTGAACAAGTATTCAGAAGCAATATATTCCTCTGGATCCACGTCGTCGAAGAGAGGGTCGCCGTGTTTGTCAAGCAGGTCACCAGGGAAGCATCGCATATCTTGAATATAGCGTAAGTTTCCGTGACTTCGAGGCCGCAGCACCATGCTGCTTCGCAAACCGGATTTGATATTATCAATCAATCGCTTCCAGAAGGGATCCCATGGGTACTCATTTCCTTGGGGAAGGTATCTCATCCACTGGTACTGGAGTGTCGAATGCCCGCAGAACTACAACACCGCCTTAATAAAGGCACCCGCAATCCCATCGACTAATCCAGCATTTCTAGCCGAGGATGTCACAATGTCCTGCCGATTTGCCTGGGTAACGAAATCCGTCTGGATCAAGAACTAAGAGGACGTTAATTTCTTATCAGGTTCTCAGAAGGAGCCACTTAACCGTGAATCCCATGTGCCTGACTGGGAGGAAAGCAAACACATCCTGTGGCTCGATGACAGGAATTGAGTCATGAGTCAAAGGGAAAGCAAGGACGACTTCAGCCTCGGTATATGCTTCCGTGGCTTCCTCTTCTTCAGAATATGTTCGATTCTCGTTCTTGGAAAGACGTTCTGCCATATGTTTTGTGACATGATAGTATCTCCTATTATCCTGGGTCTGTCCGTTCTGGAGGATTATTTTTCTGAGAGACACTCGATCATTTGCTTCATGGTCCATTGAGAAGGTTGTTGTGGAAGTAATTTGGTCTTTTTCATCGTGCATTATAATTTCAATTTTCTTGAGATTCTTCATGAAAAGCAGGATGGTGTCTTGGAGTTCTCGAAATTGTTGCAGTGTTGTCTCCCGCTGTTTCGTAAGGGTATCTTGATCTCCAGCCTCGTGAAGGAAAAGTGTAATCCGGGAGAGCGGGTCAGCCAGCTCTTCGTTGATATCTTCCCACACAGGAGATATCATTCCCATTCCCGAGTCCTCCCTCTTGTGTTGAAATGAAAACGAGAAATCACCTGACTGTATGTGGGCCTTCCAAGCCACCATGAACACCGACTTAAAACCAATGCCTTTCTCCCCAATATATCCTTGGGCACTGGTCTTGGAGCTCTTCCCAACATTGCAGATAGCGACAAGGTTTTCTCTCGTGAATCCATCTTCATTGCACTCCAGGACAACTTGGCCAGTATACACTCGAAAGGACACAAACGGAACAGCCCCACACGCCCGGGCTTTAGTGTAGTGGTTATCGTCAGCGTTCTGTAGCAGCTCGAACACGAATCTGGCACTGCTGTTATAAAGATTCTTGGCCAGCCTGTTCCAAAGGATCGCGCGTCAGCTCTAAAATACGTAAAGTGGCTTGGACCGTCATTTCATACGTCATGACAGAAGAACCGATTATCTCGTCCTTCTTCAGAAGCGCTTCCTCTACTTTTCGCCGGACATCATCGGACATTTGACTCAAGACATCTTCACCAAGATAACCATGATCCTTAGCTATACTCTCAACTAGCTCACGGGCTCTTGTGCGAGCAAGCGATTCTACAATATGTGACATGGCCAGCATCCAGCACTGAGCCGAATGGGCTTGCAATGCGGGAGAGTTGTTCGTTGTGGTGTAGGGAAAAGGTAATTAAGAATCATAAAAATAGCACCGCCCTCAAAAGAATAGTCTTCAACACCTGAGTGAGGCACGGTAGGTAGGTGAGCTTTGTTAGATAAAGGACGACAATAAAGGACAAGGTCCAATTTTAAGAGAATACCAGATGGCCTTTAAGAGGTTGGCGTGGTACTGTGCCGCGCCGTCGCAGCAGCTAGGTTCTGATACCAAACCATCATATGCCTCTTAACTCGATTCATACTTTACCTCGGTATGATGTTAAGAGAAGGCCACAGCCATGAGCCCGTACATTTAAGAGTTTTGTCGCAGCTTGCTGACACTCAGAGGCTACAATACTCGATTAGAACCCAACAGACTAAGGAGATGTTCGGTCGCAAATCGCCTCAGTGTGGTTGGTGAGTTAGGTGACGGATGAAATTCCTTTGACTCCGTTAGGGCTCCCATGATCTCCCTCTAAATATAGCAATTCTATATTAAAGGGTATAGCTTTCATATCCCACCTCGCTTCACGGCATTTTGAGCACCAGGAAATTGGTATCTAACTCTTGATTGGCTTTATTGATCAAGCCCCGGCTATTCTAAAGACGCCACAGCCCTGGGTTTCCCTGAAATTACGCACGAGCCGCGGACACTGTTCGCGGCATTTCTTCGGTCTGCGGTTTGGGTTCTCACCATCGAAGTCCGTCGGTGCTGTATAGACACCCATACTATGAAGTCCCTACAAGCCCTTTTATGTCCCCAACGACTTAGTAAGAATCGTTGGTTTTTACACATCATCTGTCCCTAGACTCTTTATTGCATCGACGCCCCGGGGCAGCTGATAACTCACCGACGCAGAGCGCGCTGTACATCCAGGCGAAGTACCTCCGCAGCATCGTGGCGCGCGTGCAGCTGCGCCACAGCCATAGTGACAGCCCGCCCAAGCACCTCCACCGCGCGGCTCGCCAAGGGCTGCAGCGGCGCGTACGCACTGCCCCACAACCGGACTGCGGGTGCTAGCCTAGACTATGCGAGCGCCGGCGCTGCGGCGGGGGGACGCGCTGCAGCCGGGCTGCGGGCTGGAGGGTGCGGATGAGGGATTTCAAGGGTATGATGGTGGTGAGGGCATGGAGGGTTTGGTTGATGGCGATTTGCTGGCGTATGAGGCGGGGTTGCTGCCGTGGTCGGTGCCTGGGAGCTTTGGTGGTGAGGCGCTGTTTGTTATGGAGGTTTTATGAGTTTGGGTTGGGTTGGGGTGGGATGGGGTGGTAGAGACGTGGTGGCGCGAGATGTTCTGCACTGGATGATATTGCAAATGGTTCGTTGAAGGCTGGGTGGACGGGGAACGTCGAATTGGATCGTAGTTCTTGCGATGTGACTGTCGGTTTGAGGAGAAGCTGTCGACGATGTTACGTGGAAATAAGCTCTGCTTGCTTACAATCCTCCCTGAGACGGGCGAAAACGAGAATCCTTCTCATCTTCATGCCGTCCAGAATAAGATAATCTCGGGCGAGCGGTGCGGCGTGTGCTAAGGTGGGAGGGGTGAGGTCTAATAGGGAGTTCTCGGCTATCTCAGCTCGCAGAGTACATAAATCGCCATCATGCATGAAACGCGGAGTACTGTATACTTCGAGCTGCGAATGCGCTGTTAATTTTGCACATGTCTAGAATACCCCACAACCGAGCAAATTTATATAGTAGCAATATCTGCAAAGAACAGCATGTGAAGAAGGGAGACCGCATATTTCTCTGGTATTTCATGTCACAACCGCATGTGAAATATCCCTTAGCACGTTGAGAGCCTAAGAGAAGAAGGCCCGTGCACGAACACCAGTATCAAAACAACGCGTATCAAATTCAGCCAATCCAAGTGGCTACTTCTTATCGATAAGCTTAGGGCCAATTTCAATATTGCTAAGAGATAGCTTGTACGAGCTCCAGTGTCCCCCCCTTGTACGCACTAGAGAATTTCAAGTTTAACTCTTATAATTAAGCTTAAAAATTAAAGACTTTGCTTTTCTTGCGGGTGCATAGCTCTTTGGCAAGCGCACAGTATTTACACTGGATGGTGCACTTCAGTGATTACCGAAATTGCTGTGTGTTGCACGAGAGGGGGACACTGGAGCCCGTACAAGCCGTATCCATGCTCCCTGGCGTCAGCAGACAAAGAAAAAAAACCGCTTGAAACCTTGCTCGACAGAAGTCGCACAAGCAAGGGCCCAGTCGCAATTAATACCGCTCACATGACAACAGCAACATGGTCGTCCTAGACGCGTCAGCATTTCTCCATCTAGGATGTCGTAGTATGGGAAGGTACGTACCATGTACTTGCTAATGTCGCCCAAAAAGCACGCCGCGATGATAGACACGCCTCCAAATGCGATGCTCGAGTAATACACCCATTTATATGCTTCAGCAAAAGCAAGCTGGCCCGCCTTTACAATAGTCTCGTACGCAATCTCGTTTCCTTTGATTCCTGGCAAGAACGCGACCTCTTCGATCAAGCTCGCGCCAGTTAGTATAATGGTTTCCTCGATTAGTTTTAGGTCGGTGATATTCATCATGAGCATGGCGCCACCAATATAATGCGTAGCGGCCGGCACGAACTTGTTGATGAAGACGTTGTAGTAGGCGCAGTAACCGATTGAACCACCGATGACGCGGATGGAAAGGGTGAGTGCGGCAACGGTCGCAATGAGGTCGTCTGGGCATATGATGGTTGTCATTATTGAGGCGGGGACGACAATGCCGCCGATGCCGAGTGAGGCGACGATCAGGATCCCCCAGAGTTTGTAGAGGTTATCTGGCGTAGCTACCGCAAGAGCTCCGCAGCCTGTGGGAGTGTTAGAAATCAGGATTAAATATTTGGGGACTTCAGATGTTGAATGGTGAAATCAAAGACCCACCCGCTGTCATGAGCACAGATGAGACAATCAAAAGCTCCTTGTTGTGACCTCTGAAAACACTAAGAAGCCAGAGAACGACAAATGCACCTGCTAGAATGCCAAACCCGACAGGAATCCCGCGAATCCCGACGCCGACCGGCTACGACTTTGTTAGAATTATAAATATACGAGGTCTAGAGGAAGTCTCGTACATCATGCCCATACACGTTAAAAGCCTGTGTAGGCCAAAACATAAGAATTGAGAAGAAGTTGGCTCCAGAGATAAACGTAATGACCAAGGTGAGAACGAGAATTCTAGGAGCTTGGCCCAAACGCTTCGGAAACATCGGATAGGATACGAAGAAGCTCTCCCAGATGAGAAATGCGGCGATGAGGACGACGCCGAGAAGCAATGGAACGAGTACGTGTGCTGTGTGCCATTTATACTACGGACTCATTAGCAAGGGAGATATTAATAGGATAAACGAGAATGGCATTGTCGAAGAAACGAGAAAGACAAAAGATTATGCTGCTTACCTGATAGCCACCCCATTGCATACCCATCATGAAGAGCAGCATGCCCGAGATGCTCAGGAATCCACCCACATAGTCAATTTGCTGAATGATTTCACGGCGAGTCAAGCCTTGAGAGTTGACTCGTGGCGGGGGAAAGTAGAAAACGGCTGTGAGCACCAGGCCAATGAATGCCCAAATTCCGCAAATAAGGCCGCAGTAGCGCCAAGTCGAGTGGTGAGCGATTAACTGCGCCCAGAGAACTGATGGACAGAACGGAATAATTGTGAAGACTAGGACTGCCACATATTTGCCGCGCTTGGCAGTGGGAGCTAACTCTGAAGTCGCAGCGAGAGCTGTTAATTCGTTAATGCCAGCTCCAATTCCAGCAAATGTCATGCCGCCTGCAGCTCCCGTCAATATCTTGTTTGCCTATAACGAACGGAAGACGAACAGATGAAGATATTCATGGAGTGAGCAGTTGATGATACGATCATCCCAAGAATTATAAAACTCGCGCCGATGAGAGCCACGTAACGTCTACCGATCAAATCTGACAAAGACCCGACGAAAGGGCAGACAGCTGCAAGGGAGAGTAGGTTTGCTAAAACAAACCAAATCCATCGGTCGGCGCCTCCAATGTCCCGGTAAATATACGGTGGTATCTGTGCGACACTCAGGAACCACTTTCGTTGAAACCAATAGTAAGGGACTTACACCACCAAAGAGATAGATGGGAATCTGGGATCCAGTCCATAGGAATGCCTAGAGAAAATTTAGACCAAATCCACACGCTGGAGGCAGTAAGGTAATACCATGGCAACCAGTGACATTATCCTCTTCTTCGTTATCTACTCTAGCTATCAGTACTACTGTAGGCTGATTCATAGGAAGGCTCGCCATACTGGAGGCTCATGGTCATGATCCAGATCGTCTCCTGTTTGGTATTGCTATTAGTAATGTGAGGCGTGAAGCGTGGAAAATTGCAAGCTTGCCATATGTTCGCAGTCCATCCTTCTCGTAATAATTCGTATGTCCCGGAACGCGATCATGGATAGGAACCTGCTCAAGATTCTGCGCGCCGACTTTTTCGTGAGTAATTACGTTATGGTGAGCCTCGACCGAACCCTCAGAGCTATTGTTGTCCGTCATGCTGGCCTAGTTGTTAGAAAATGAGGGGTGGAGGGGCAAAAAAAGGAGCGCGCACTCCCAAAAGTCGAGGTGGTCGTCGCAAAAAGCACAGGTCGCTAGGTGAAAGAGAAATGCCTGATTAATGGCGACTGTGGTGATATATAGGCTGGGTTGCGGTCGTACACTAGGGATTCTAGGGAAGTGAGTGGAGGACGTCTGTGGCGCACGCCCCTCAATTCCATGCTCTGTGCACGGACGGAATCCTTCCCGTCCGGAGCTGCCGCATTGCAGCGCTTTCCGTGGTAAGCCTGCACTGTGAGTGGCCCTTTATCCTCTTGCCATACTACGGTATCAGGCATAAGTTTCGTTAGTACGTCCCGTCTGACATGGATTATTGACAAGGATAAGACAGGCCGTCTGGTTAATAACGTGTGACAATCTTTTAAAGTAACCAATGAGAAAAAAGGAATCCCTTTGCCAAGCTCCACGCATATTAATACCGCAGTATGCCCTTGACCTCCGGCTCCATAGACAGGAGGCCACTATCCACGAATGGAACCTTACTACCAAATGATCCAATATCACGATAGATCGAGAAATGGGAATCGGTGCCAAAGTGCCCATTTCCAATACTTAGATGTCACGATGGTTACAAATTGTAAGTAGAAACTATTCTAACGAAGGGTTTCTCATTATGTATTCTTACGTTTCGCTACTCTTTCCTCTTGCTCAATATACCTTACTTCATCACTAGAAGTAATCTGGGTCGTTGTCCTCCATACGTCTCGCTACTCTCTTCTCTTGTTCAACATACTTTGCTTCATCACTAGAAGTAATCTGTTCTGGAGGCGTCTCCGATCTTTTGCGCTTCCTAAGTCCGGGTTCAATTAAGCTCCTGCTAAGTGATTCCTGTCGTTGTACCTTAGTCTCCGCCTTAGTAAGATACTTGCAGAATTGTTCAGCAGAGACTACTAATTCTTGATCTTCATCTCCAATCTCATCTCGTGCAAGTTCTTTATTAGCGAAGTCTCTGAGTTGAAGTCGTAAGCCTGGATGATTGGTCGGGTTTCCTTGGTCGTCGCGAAACGCCTGTGAACGTTAGAAATTAAGGACGAAAGAATATTGCCTTAGAATGGGGCATACCTCATCCGCAATTTCTTGGACCACTCTTAGCTCATCCCCATCAGCAGTGTTGACCACATGAGTTCGCCATACCGACAATGTCGCTTTACGCGACCCTTTATTGCCGTATTCAATGTCTAGACCGACAACAACTCGCACGCTAGCATCCGAGTCCAGAAGATAGTCTTCGGCCAGCCGGCCTAACTCCTTCTTTTTCTGCGAGTATGCAACTTCAATTATAACGCCAGGGTAATATGCATCCTCGTGCCAGAAAGAGGCGTCCGGCTCATGTTTCGATTTTTTGCCAGGCGGAGCATCGTCGACTGGAAAATAGATTGTAGTACAACGGGCTGGCTCCACCTTCTGCGCGAACACAGCTGCCCCGTTTGACCCATCGCAAATCAGTCTCAGCTGACTGCAAATCGCTTGTTCAACACCAGCGATGAACCTTTCATGTATACTGGTCGGCATGCGGACAGTAACTTGATTCTTCCTTCCGTCGTAGTCATATCTGTTCGGTTTCTATTGTTAACTAGCACCTCTATCCTGCATAGAGATCACGTACCGTGTCTTGTCCTTAACAAATCCGAATAGCGAGTCGTCTTGCCTAAGCTGACGCTCTATCTCATCGTACTCCCCTCGTGCAAGCTGAAATTCTGTCCACGGGTGTCGCTTGGCGTGCCGTCCAGCTTGGATATCCTTGAAAAGCGCGATGACTCGGGAAGCTTGGGTAAAGTTTTTCTTGCAAGTTGGCGGAGGCGTTAAAGGCGCGCCTAGGAAGCTTGAAGGAGGTGTAATATTCTGCTGGTCTTTTAGAGGAGCCCGCAACATAGACATAGCCGTAGATTGTGCTACAAGCTGGGCCGCATCGCGAAGTTGAGTGGATTGTGGTTGGGAGTTCAGTTAATGTACCTCAGCGAGCTCAGATTACCTCAGCAAACAACGCGGTCGGCATGGTTATGACGGTGGGGCCCCACCGCCTGTGTTTTTCGGCAGTATTAAACCGTCATAACTATGCCGACGGTCATAACCCTATCACCTACGTTATTACCAATTTCAGCTCAACCAAGGGTTGCCCTAAGCACCAGGCCCTAAGAACCAGGCCCAAAGGCTCCCTTCTTAACCTAAAGAGGCAACAGACTTAGGGCTCGTTTGCTAACTTTTTTCACCTGTTCACGCCTGCCTGTTCGTCGCCCAAAAAACCCACCTGGAACGAATAGGCAACAGGTAGGAGCTGCTTGTTTACCTCACCTGTTCAATTTCCACCTGTTGGGCCGTCTTGGCGGCAGAAATTAATGTTCACCTGGCCTGTTCGACGTCCTCGCGCTTGCCGCGATTTATATAGTCAAAAGTAGTATAGATTGCGCGATTCCGCCCACCTGGGCCATCGAACAGGTGGAATTCCACCTGCACCCTCTGTAGAAAAGGGGGGGTCCTGTATGTTCACCTAGGCGGCCTATTCGGTCAATCCGACCTCGATTATGATGTTTTTTCGAAGGATTGTGCGCATCACGTGGTTCTCACCAACTTCCTCTGGTAAATGAACCGCTCTCACCCCTACACGAGCGCTTAATTTGATCCACCGGTGAGCGCGAACAGGTGAAAAATAGTTAGTAAACGAGCCCTCAGACAGCTATAACCAAATTTAACTCAACCAAGGGTTGCCCTAAGGACCAGGCCCTAAGAATCAGGCCCAAAGGCTCCCTTCTTGATCCGAAGAGGCAAGGCATTCGGACAGCTAACGTAGGTGATAGGGTTATGACGGTCGGCATAGTTGTGACAGTGGGGCCCCACCGCCTGCAATCGGGCCTTCGTCAGCAATATGATATTCTAAACCATCATAACTACGCCGACGGTCATAACCCTATCACCTACGTTATACCACTTTTGACCAACTCTCAGTAGGCGGTCTGGTAGCGAGGTAAATTCCGAATGAACTTTCGCCAAATCCTACGGCGGCCTTGGTTGTTCCAGCTGTACTCCCGGTTTCTTAATTTGAAAGACAATACCGAGAACATTGGCCTGCAGACCGATAATCTGGGCATCATGACTGGCTCGCCCTAGTATTCGATCCCCCGCTTGTCCCGATTTCGTATTGATCGCCCTTCTGCGTCCTGAATAAATCATCTACCATGACCCCTTCATAGAGTCATGTGCACGACCAGCTTCACTCTTGGGGATCTGCTTGATTGCCACCAACTGTACATAGTAATTGTAGTGAAGCCGTATGCTTGGCTGCAAGAACCTTGCTTCCAACGAACTTAAGGCTAAGTGTCGTGATCTTTGTCAAATATCGTGAGGTCTCCACAGGTACGATATTGCCAAATTTCATCAGCAATTATAGATACAGCGTTATATTCGCGTTTTCGCGGAGGCAGGTAAAAGAGAGAAAGAGGATCCGTCAGGCAAGTTCTAAAGTTAGTTTAATTTAATTCTCCTAGCCAACCAGAATAATTCTCCAGGGTTAGTAGCAATCAAGCGAGATTAGATGCGAATTTGAAATCTCGCAGCGCTCGCCAAAGAAGCTGGTCGTGCACATTACTGTGAGTTCCCGAGGCTGACACAAAGCGGAAATGTTTGTCATCGACTGTAGGCAACCAACCCGAAAACAAGAGCTTCAGTGCAACGGTGGAGTCCTTCGATATCTCCTTGCCATAGTGAAGGCACATGACAATGTGGATCAACTGTACAAACGCGAGGATGCAAGGCCTTTCCCCGCCGAAAACACCCAAGGCAACAACTTTGGCAACACATCTTTCCACTTCTAATCTCTTATTATGTAATATCGAAGTATACTGATTCCTCACCGAGCCAGTCAACCTGCTGTGCTGAGTAGTACAAGCTCGTATGAACAGACTTTGATCACCATGCCACCTCATCGTAGGCTGCACAAAGACAATGTCGTTCTCATAGCTCATAGGATCAGAAATCATGCAGAGACCAAACACTATCAGCCCGAAGTATCTTAATTTTCAGACTTCAAATACTAGTTACTCTCAAACGCACTTGAGAAAATTCGAGCCAAGCGCAGACCCGGCGGCTGACTGAGGCCTTTGGCAGCCCTGGTTATATTCACGGCCTCTGGCTGAGATCAGGCAAAGTTCGGATCATTCGTAATCGAAACGAGGCTATACGAAGCCAATGTCCTTCTCCTTTTTCACAGGAGAACACGCGGAGAATAAGCACCTGCTATCACGCAGACTTTTAAAATATGAACTTCCAACACGAGCTCCACGGAGACCTCCAAGGTGGCTGAAAACACTGGAGCAGCATCCAGACCTCACAACTTATTTCCACTGAAGCCTGCAGAGAGTTGACTTTAATAGTGCTAGTCAAATTCACAGTTTCTGCTCGATACCTGGAAAATTTGGGACCATCTCTAATCAAGATAAAACACTCACGAACATTCAACTGCCGGCTGAGTAAAGAATTTTATGAGCAGACGCAATCCAAATTAGTAAAGACGACAGTGCAGAATGAAGCAATTAGACAACCAGTACGGTGTGAGTATACGTGCGCTCGCGTTGTAACAAGGCTGGGCAAAATAACTGAAAGGTAGGAAACGAATTTTCTTGCTACGTTAAGGCTGGGCGAGATCTGAGAGAGCCCTTCATTGAGAGACTAGGACAGACTCAACAGTCGACCGTCAGCAGAGACTTATACACCGTTTCCTTACATCTCGTTGTAAGTGTGTATTGATCGCGCTGGTCCAGCGATGCCGATTTATACCCTTTCTAGGCAGGACCATACCCAAAACAGATAGGGATACGCCGAAGTGGCCCTGCTTGTTATCCGAAAAGGTATGAATTTACGCTGTTTGATTAACAAGATAGCGGGCACTTACAACGAGATGCAAAGAGGCGGTGTAGAAGCTTTCAGCAATGGTACAGTGCGACAAGTGCAGTATATTTACGGCAGCGCCCGGTCTCCATGTCGGGACCCTCCTCTGCTCCCCCAACCCAGTCAGCGGCTATTTTGAATACTAACTGGAATAGGTGGCCCCGCATCGGGGCGTTAGTGTTTGTCGGTTATCAGCACTGCAATTTTAGCATACTAGAGACGACTGAGTACCGAGTCTTGCACACTACAAGAAGATAGGTGTTGAACGGAGCAGTCAAGAAGAACTCTGTCGAATTAATGTAGGCTGTTAAGCCTCAATATATACAGTCAAGTCAAATAGCCAAGACACCCCTGGATTATACCCACAAAGGAAACAGGACGACGATCGCAATTAGCGCGTCGTTCGACAATAGGCAAGCCATAAGAATCTTGATGCCCGAGGCTTCAGACAAGCCGAAAATGGATATGCACCAAGATTCGAGCCTCTTGATGTCCTCGCTATACTCAAAGACTTTAGATATAGGGAAGCCGAAAAGGCGGCACTCTTACAGTTCTCCAGGCCGAGGTCTGATCCAACAGGCCAGCTTCCTCCTCATCTAAGCTCATTGAATATTAATGAACTGTGACTAATTTATCCACGCTGTTAGCGGAAGAGCATCTGAAAACCATGACAAAGAGTTGAATCCGCCTAGAAAACCCCATGAAACTGGCACTTTCTAAACCCTGAGGCTGTCTTCATGATACTCGACTGGGGCTTGAAGGCCCTTTGTAAGCCTTTGCCTCATGAACTCGATTCACTGTTGGAATTGGGCAGATAAATCGGTAAAGAGAATGATGGAGATGTTCTACTCATCTAAGGTCGGACATCTTATGAGATTCTATTGATTAAGACGGTCTGTCAATGGCGAGGGATGAAAACAGCACAACTGCCTAGCTGCATCCCGTAGGAGAAAGAGTTGCTCGGGTGCCGGTCACTGGAGATCATATGGTACACTAATGGGACACTCAAAGCGCTGCTAATGGTTTTGACAGCCGATGATGCCTACGTAGGCTTGGGGATCCATATTGAGGAGTTCGAGAATGTTGATGTTGATTCCTGCCCGGTTGGGCTTTTGGAATTAAATTTGCGATGGTGGAATTGAAGGCAAATCTGACAATGAAGGAGGTGTTGAAGACCTCATTTGGATGATATGCAGTTTGGGGTACCTTCACTGACTTTGTAATACCATGGTTGGATGAAATCTCTTCGTGATACGCCTTGGCTACGTTAAGATGGGGCTAGTCAATATTGGAAGCAGAAATCTACCAATGTTGTTCACTAGGTCTTTGAGTGTGAGACGCTGTATTACCCTCAGGCTGACGGAGGATGTCTGCTGCTGGAGTGTTTAAGGGACAGCCGTGTGCATCACATCTGGAAGGTGCTGAGATGGAGCTTCCGAAGAACATGCTCATAATTGTTTAGTGTCGGAATGCTAGTACTGAGCTTGAACTTCTAGCTGTGTTGTGGTAAGATGTATACAGTGCTGCCAACAATCAAATATCCTGATTGATTGGCGGGATATTTGATTGATTGACGCACGGGCCGTATTTTATTGAAGCTAGCCTGATTGACGGCTGATTTGATTGAACTTCCAATCAATTATTTGGCTAGGGGGTTGTCCTAGCAACGTGCCGCAATACAGTGGCAGAAAGAACAAAAGGTAAAATATTGAGCTTATTAATTGCAAGAATTTACTAGAATTCACTTTAATTTATAGAGTTATGTTATTTGCACTACCCGGGCTGCACGAAGCTCTGCACAAAGCTCTGCGTACGGAAGCTCTGCGCGAAGCTCTGCGGAGGCTCTGCGCGAAGCTCTACGGAGGCTCTGCACGAAGCCCTGCGGAGGCTCCGTATAAGGCTCCGCACGAAGGTCCGCACGAAGGTCCGCACGAAGGTCCGCACGAAGGTCCGCACGAAGGTCCGCACGAAGGTCCGCACAAAGTTTTTATATAGAGCCTCCGTAGTAGAGCCGTCGTACGCAGAACGTCGTACGCAGAGTTGTTGTGCAGAGCCTCCGTACGCAGAGCT
>Ga0307515_10010664_pt1 | contig 17569 bp, 13 predicted proteins | sample 17_EM_MG_FD_194513 | JGI IMG/M metagenome (GOLD analysis project Ga0307515, IMG submission 194513) | Populus trichocarpa ectomycorrhiza microbial communities from riparian zone in the Pacific Northwest, United States - 17_EM | ecosystem: Host-associated > Plants > Roots > Unclassified | place...
CGAGAGTGGAAGCCATGGTGGAGCACGACAAGTACCAGAAGTTTGAGGATACTGTCAGAGCCGTGTCCGGTCGGAGGGCGGACGTGTGGCCAGGATAGGGCGTATACCGTACAATGCCGTGGACTACTGATGACAACCAGCCGTCGTCGAGAATGGACTGAAGGATGGGGACGAGAGGATGAGAAAGGGACCGGTACTCAAGTTGATCCTCAAACTGAGGAACTAGCGAGCGAGTACATGGATATTTAAATAATAAGAAATCAAACAATAATAGGAAACGCGTTGGAGAGCAACGAAACTAAAACAGAAGGGTCTGATGCTCGACCGCCCGAGTAGCAGGGCCATCGCGCGTCGGCAAGCTGAGCGCTACTGCCACAATGGGAACCGACACGCCGGACCATTTCCGTGAGCCTGGAAATGTCACGGCCGGCACGGTACGTGACACAAACCAAACATGCCTTTAGCATCTTGTATGTTGAGATTTGTCTGCTTCATCAATGTGTATTAGTTTCCTACTGCCAATACATGTAATCTGCTATGACCATTTTTTGGCTCCATGTGTTGTGAGCAGTGCACAGAATGACCATGTTTGGCACTTGTATGACTCAATCAACACACATCCCCACCAGCTTTGCCATGTCAGAGCTGGGGACAACACTGCAAAAATGTTGAGAATGTGCACATCCACCTGCTGAAGGAAGGAGACACTGTCCAGATCATCTCAGGAGGGATTGGGCAAGAAACCTGAAGAAGGCACTGTTGCATCTGAAGTAGAACCACCCCAAACTCCACATCAGGGGACCCTATGAAAAATAGACCTATATCTGGAGTATATTACTATATCTGGAGTATAGTAGTATATCTGATATATAGAGCTATATTTGAAGTATAGTATTATATTTGGAGTACTGAAAGTTACCACTCACTGAGCACTGCGATAATATCGCCCTTTTTTCCCTTTTTCCGCCTTATTCCGACAATCTCCGCTCCCTCCGGTCGCTCCGACACCCTTCCCCCGCTCCCGCCTCCGTCTCCACTCCCCTTCCGATCCCCTCGTCCCCTTCCCCACTCTCTCTGACTCGTGTCTCGTACTATGGACTCTTTCTGATATTCCCTGATTTGTTTCTTGTATTTCCTCTTGTCTCTATCATTCCCCGCTCGCCACTAGACTCGCTCCGATGGCACAGACCCACCTCCGCCCTGCGCGCTCCACTTAATTCCTCTTCGCTTCCACCTCCGTACCACCGCGTTCGCATGGCCCCCACATCACCGCCTCCATGTAGATTCCACTTACACCTTGCCCCCCCCTCCCATTCGTGCCACTTTTTTTTTTTTTTTTTTTTTTTTTTTTGTGGGTCAGGGAGGTGGCTCTGCCGCCAAAACCAGGAAACGTCAGAGAGGGGAGGTGGTCTCCCGGCCCCTACGCCTGACAGATCTGTGGAGTGGCGCCCCGTCATCTGGCACCGCCTGCTCGCTAGAGCTCTCCCTACCGTCACCCGCAGGAATCTGGTTTAAGACCCCGTTGCCTGTTGGAGGCGCCAATACAGCTGAACTGCCGCCCTAGGGTGAAATGGTCTCCCGGCACCCAGGGGTAAGGCTTCTGTCAGCTTCAGAGGCCGGGAGTGTGGGGGTCACCATCGGCCGGAGCGACCGTGGAATACCCACTAAACCTGCGGGGGGCCTCCTGTCCGACATCGGTGATGATGACCCCTGCCTGCGACTGACAGGGCGCACCTTACCGGACCGCCCAGAAAGTGTTTAACGTCCCTCCCTGTGGCCCCACCGTCTGCCCTTAAACGAGCTCAGGCAAGGCCCACTATCTCCCACCTTACGACGGGAGTAAGGGACCCGTCCCCAGAGGGTGGAAGAAGGGTAATGAGGACGACGTGCGATATGGTTTTGTGTTAGTGTGCGGGGGGACGCTCACATCTACGCGTAAGCGTCATCCGTAAGGGCCCGTAGGATCGCCTCCTGTCTGGAGACGTACTGCGGGCCCTCGTCCGCAATCGGTGCCAGGGGAGCCCGTGGCACCGGCTTTCTTTTGGCGGCGGGCCGGGGTCTAGCGCCTCCATCCTTGATACAGGAGATCGGGGGAGGAAGCCTAGTGAGGTCGCCCGCCAAAGGGGCGGGCGCAGGGTCGCCTGCAGCGCGTGGCAGCACACCACTGTCTGCGTCCTCCGTCTGCTGAACCACGAGGTGTGCCGGGACTGGGGTGGACAGCACGTCCTGCAGGGACGGCACGCAGTTCGCAGGTACGAAGATAAAGCTCGTGTCATGAATCTCTTTCATGCGCCACTTCCATATGGCCCAGTAGTAGTTGCCAATAATCCACTCACGCTTCTGCCTCGATTTCTTCAGGCTCTTGAGTATTTTCTTCCGCCCTTTCACTATGGGGTAGGCCATCTCCTCCAGCTCCTTCAGCGCCAGGAGGGGGTACCAGGGTGACGTACCCCAGGCATCAGGGGAAAGCGTCTTGAACGCAGAGATGGGGTGCAGAGCACCCAAGATAGTCAGCAGGGACGTCATCAGCGGTTGTAGCCTGTAGGCGTCACACCCCAGGAGAACGTGCCCTAGGCCCAATTCCGACCCACACAGGCAGAACCTACCCATGTCAGACCTAGCGTGCCCCTGACCGTAGTATCTATGTCCGAGGACTTGTGCGCCGTTCATCTCTTTCCAGAGCACCTCCTTCATTCCTTCAGGAATTGTCAGGCTCCATACTTTCCCAATGTGGTTTCCGGGATCCAATACCACCCCGAACATAAAGCCCAGGGTGACCATTCCACTTCGTGCCACCTACACTATGCGATGCCACCCACCTCGCCGCTTTCCACTCCACCGCCTCCTGCAGTCTCGTAGCCGCGTGTTTGTAGTTTAGACGTTGTATTTAACCTTGGACTCGATGGGGAATGTCCCTCACTCGACGTCTCGATTATAGACGTTTGTTATTGCGCCCCGCCTCACTCGCTGTGAATCCCGACCCGCTCGCTCGCCTCTCCTCCCCTCGGGCTTCGGACCTCAAGACCGGTGGTTCATTCCCCCGCCCTCGCGTGCTAATTCCCACCCACAGCACCACCGGGCTAGCCAGCCAGACCGAACCCCCGCTTCAGTCAGCCCCTTCGGAGTTGTACCTAGTCGGAGCGCGTAGTCACCAAGACAGATTGGGCACCCGTTGTGCTTTTGGGCAGTCGCTTGGGAATTAGGTCCAACAAGCCCGTAAGTCGTCGTACCCATTCCCTCCCCTTCCCTCCGGAGATTGTATTCCCGCCGGCGCGCGTGGACGAGAGGAGTTCCTATTTCCGTCGGCGAACGGACTAGCCTCAAGACCCCTTCTATTCCTTTCGGCTTCCGTTCGAATAATCTCTGTCGGAGATTATCGGAATTACCGATTCCATCGCAAGCACCCCCCACTCACCAAGCACCCCCCACTCACCGAGCAATGTGCTCTAGAGGCATCGCAGATAGCTTGTTAGGTGTCCTAAATATAGAGAAACATGTAATTTTCTTCCTGCCCATGTTTGAGAGGTCCCGCCATTCAACGTGAGCCATGGTCGGCGGCTATGCGAAAATCACCTCACCCAAGTTTGTGACACAAGTGGGGTGGACACGAACCTCCAGCAAGGCATCTAAAATGTTAAAAGAATTTTCTCACAACTGTCAGATATGTCCATCAGACTTCAAATTCTTTCTCCCATCCCCAATTGTGGTTGGAACAACAGGAGCCTGCTACAACACTGAGAAAGGCGCTGCTCAGGTGGTTTAATGAGTCCAATGACCCTGAAACACCTCTTCAAGAACTTTGGAACCCAAATCAAGCTTCCTCCCCTGCTCTGTGTCAAACATGAAACAATCATTTCTGATGAAAGTAATGGAGAACAGTCAGATGAAGATGGACAGCACAATGATTTAGATAGTAGTTGTTTCTATTAGTCCATGTCTTATAGCCCATCCCCGTTTTATGGTCCAAATGTACTGGATTTGCTTGTGCTCGGTGAGTGGTGTGGCCCGATCTGCTGTCAGCTATACTGTATCAACTAGCTTGCCAGGGGCGCTCAAACTACGAATTTGAGTATTTGGAAATGTAAAGAAGTTATTTATTGCCAAATCTATGCTACCAGAAATATAGGCGGTCGTGGGGAAACTTCCCGCTCGGTGAGTGGTAACTTTCAGTATAGTATTATATTTGGAGTATAGTATTATATTTGGAGTATAGTACTATATCTGGGATATAGTACTATATGTACTATTGGGAACTATTGGTGACTATTGGTGACTATTGGCAACACTCCACAAGCACATTTGAGGCATTTTGGTTCATAGTATCAGGATATTAGCATTTCATCAATGTAATATAATTACAATATAACAAGAACAGCATTATAAAGCAAAACAAACTTGGCTCTAGTTCATTGGCTGTTCTTGAAGAAAAAGATGGAGAAGAAGGGAACTACATTATAAAATAAGCTAGAGAATAAGCAGGACAAAATCTGTGCAGGTAGCACAGACATTTCTACTATCAGAGGCATTGAGGGATTGAAATGTCAAAGGATCAGACAGTCATAACCACTTTCTTCAGGAGCACAACCAATTCCAGAGGGAATTTTTGCAAGTGAGGCACATGAGCAGGACAGTCAAATTGGAGTAATTGACTATGAATCATCAATAGAAGTTTGAGAAACCCTAGAAAGACTGGATCTCCTTGACTTTTCTTGGGATTGGCCAGTCTTGAATGACTTGCACCTTTGATTCATCCATGCAGAGGCCATCAGGGCTAATGATGCAACCTAGGAAGTTCATGGTGTCAACATTGAACTTGCATTTCTCAGGTTTGGCAAATGAATTGTTATCCCAGAGATGTTGGAGGGCTTCATGGACATGCTTGTCATGCTTCAATTGATCCTCAGAATAGATCAATATATTGTTGAGGTAGACAAACTACACATACTGTACATCCAATAGGTCTTTGAATATATTATTCATAAAACACTGGAAGGTTGCTGGGGCATTTGTCAAGCCATAGTACATCACTTGAAATTCACAAGACCACATCTTGTACAGAATACAGTCTTCCATTTCCTTTGGTGATTCAGACAAGCTTGTATGCATCCTGAAGGTTGATTTTGGAAAAGATGCAGGTGGAGTGCAGGTGATCTAGTAAGCTGGGAATAAGTGGCAGAGGATATCAGTCCTTCTTGGTGATACTATTGAGGCCTCAATAGTCTACCATGAGGCATAGGGAGCTGTCTTTTTTCCAAATAAAAAGAATAGGTGTGCCAGCAGTGATGACAATGGATGAATGAAGTGATTAGCAAGATTATCTTCTAAGAACTCATGAAGTGCAAACTGTTTAACCTCCAAAAGGGAATAAATGGGACTGAATGGAGGTGTCATGCCTGGCTCAGTTTCAGTCTGTGATCATAAGAATGACAAAGGGGGAGTGTGGTGCCTTGTCAGTTACTGAACACTTTGAGTAACTCCTGGTACTTGGAAGGAACATTTGTGTTAAAGATTGATTCTTATTCTCCCATGTACTGGTATATGTGTCAGCTCAATGTGCAATAATATCACCCCTTTTTCCCTTTTTCCTCCTTATTCCAATGATCTCCACTCCCTCCAGTTGCTCCAACATCCTTCCTCCAATCCCACTCCCATCTCCAGTCCCCTCATTCCCTTCCCTGCTCCCTATGACTCATGTCTTGTATTATGGACTCTTTCTGATGTTTCCTGGTTTGTATCCTGTATTTCCCCATGTCTGTATCATTCTCTGCTCACTACTAGACTTGCTCTGATAGTGTAGACCCACCTCCACCCTGTGCACTCCACTTAATTCCTCTTTGCTTCCACCTCTGTACCACCACATTTGCATAGCCTCCACCTCACCACCTCTGTGTAGATTCCACTTACACATCACCCCTGCCTCCACTTCTTTCCACCTACACTATGCAATCCACCCACACACTGCTCTCCACTCCACTGCCCCCTGCAGTCCAGTAGCTGCATGTTCATAAATTAGACATTGTATTTAAGCTCAGACTTGATGGGGAATGTCCCTCACTCAATGTCTCAATTATAGATGTTTGTTATTGTGCCCTGCCTTGCTCACCATAAATCCCAACCTGCTCACTCACACCTCTGTCCTTCAGACTCCAGCCCTCAAGCCCGTGTGGACCATTCCCCTGCCCTCATGTGCTAACTCCCACCCATAGCACTGCTGGGCTAGCCAGCTGGACTGAACCCCCACTTCAGTCAGCCCCTTTGGAGTTGTACCTAGTTGGAGTGCATAGCTGCCAAGACAGATTGGGCACCCATCATGCTTTTGGGCAGTCACTTGGGAATTAGGTCTGACAAGCCTGTAAGTCATCATACCCACTTCCCCCTTTGCCCTCTGGAGATTATATTCCCACCAGCATGTGTGGATGAGTGGAGAACCCGAATTCTGTCAGTGAACAGATGAGCCTCAAGACCCCTTTCCATTTCCTTTCAGCTTCCATTCATATAATCTCTGTTGGAGATTATTGGAATTACTGAATCCATCAGTCATTGTTGCCTGGTGGTTAATAAAGACTGCTGTTTTGTCACTGTCCACTTCACCATCTTCATCATGCTTCCTGTTGTTTGCATATATCACACCTGTTGTCTTATCTTGCTCATTGCTTGCATACATTGCATGGATCATACTTCTATTAGGTTATGAGCCCTGTGCTCCTCTAACCTCACTGTTTCTACCTACTGTCACTTATTACCTGCCACCAACATCTGTGTTGGGAATGCCTACTCCTCATTGGACTGCCTGACTCCAGGGAAAATTCTTTTCTCCTTTTTTCACTTTCTTTGTTGTACCCACCTCCCCACATTCTCCACCCCACAACCCCACCCTCTCTTGGCCTGCCTGCACCTCCTCAAAGCATCCACACATCACTGTTACCTCCTCCACTCAATCTGAGATGCCACCATCCAACATCCTGAAAGAGATCACCAAGCTCACTGGTGCTTCCAACTGGAATGTGTGGAAGGTTGACATGAAGATGTACTTCATGGGTGAGGAGGTCTGGAAGATTGTCAGTGCAGCTGAGGGGAAACCAGCTCTGGAATCCAACCCAGACAACCTGCAACTTCCAGTTGACCCAAATCTGACCATCCTTCCTGTTAACCCAACTGCAGCTACCCCTGGCCTCCTGGTCAACTCATCAAGAAAGCATGGCCCAGAGTACATTCTGAGAATCTGGACATCAGGATTTGTTTAATGACTCCTCTTCCTTCAGTGCACAACCCCCATCTGTGGGCTCAATCAGGTGCCAGGGTGGTTTGTTAGGGAGCACCCATCCCTCAAGCTCCTACTATTGATGTTCCTTCCACTCTTGCCAAGAGCCTTCTCTTGTCAGCCCACTCATTGTTGATCCTTCCAAGCTCTGGCACCAGTCCAACAGTTATTTTCAATACTGCAGATGGTACCCTGCCATTAAATGAGGTTCAGGTCCTCAGCACTGATCTCAAAGAAATGGCATTGAGCAGGATGGCACACGTTAGTAATCTTCTAGCCCATAACTCTGGTGCCTCGATCCAATGCACCACGTGATTCTCATTCCGGACGTTTCCGGCGCCTTGATTAATGGCAACAGACTTTTAAGAAAGCTAATAAAAGTGCAAGAAACTTGTGAGGCTTTCCAGGCGAGCCATTCTTATGGGCATTAGAAGATGATATTGCTTGAAGACAACCGATCTGGCTTACGATTTGGGTCTTCACGGAATGTTTATTCATCAAAGTTAAGAGGTGAACACTACCACATTCCTCTCGAAGAAGTAAAAAAACGCGAGATGTCTTGTTTGCTACGTCGCCCAAAGCAGTTGGACAGATCCGACTTACCAGTCGGCACAACAGAAACCGCTCTTGTACCATTTTGCAAGACTATGGACATATAATAACTGTGTATGTAATCCATTTCCGAACGCCCCCCCTCGCTGCCGTTCTCTGCGGAGCTCTGTCCCCACGCTTCGGCTCACAGCCCCGCGGTCGTGCCAGATTTCCAACCTGCTTGGCCCAACTTTGACCCTTCCACTCTGCTTAGACGCACAGAACGATGGCAACGCTCTTGACACTCATTCCGGAGCCGAAAGGGTTGACCGATACGGCCATCATTGTCCCAAGCGGCCACGAAGTCAGCTACGGCGATCTGCGCGCGTCCACTCTCAACTTCAGAGGTATTCTCCGAAAATCTTATGGTGTCAAGACTGGAGACGTCGTGGGCATGAGTCTCATCAACTCGCTTGAATTCGTCATTGCGTTCATGTCCATCGGAATCGCCAGGCGAGCATAGTAACTACTTCCTTGTGAACTAGGATGCTAATACCTCTTCCTGCTGTCCAGGGCAATTGCTGCGCCGTTCAACCCTGCATACACTGTTCCTGAGTTCCAGTTTTACCTGTCGGACACAAAACCAACTATCCTCATTCTTCCGAAACTCACCCCGAAAAACGTCCCTGCTCAGACAGCGCTTGAAGCAGCGAAGAAAGAGGGCGTTCGAGCGGTTGAGTTCTGGATTGAGGAAGGTGTTCTCCAGCACAAGGTCGCCCATGAGGGCAGAACTGGCAAAGTCAAGTCGAACTATGACTCTAGCGATCCCACGCCCCACGACATAGCTTTAGTCTTGCACACTAGCGGCACCACTGGCCGGTGAGGACAAATTGAAAGCTTGTGACTAAGCGGTTTACTCACAAAATATCTTTTCTGTCTACTATCCAGTCCTAAAAGTGTCCCTCTGAGTCACAGGAATCTCCTCCGAACTACCACGAACATCATCAACACTTACAGCCTTACCTCAAATGACCGGACCTACCTCGTTATGCCACTCTTTCATGTACATGGCCTCATGTGCGGTCTCCTCTCATCCTTACGGGCAGGTGCAAGCGTCGTAATTCCACCACGATTCTCTGCTAACCAGTTCTGGTCCGACTTCATTAGCTACCGGTGCAACTGGTGGACCGCCGTACCTACCATCCACAACATTCTCCTTTCCTCCCCGTTACCAGCCAAGCTACCGAACATCCGCTTCATCCGCTCTTGCTCTTCTGCGTTGCCTCCCGTTATCTTTCACAGGCTTGAGGAGACATTCAAAGCACCTGTACTCGAGGCGTATGCTATGACTGAGGCAGCGCACCAGATGACCTCGAATGTGGTCGAGACCCGTCTGCCCGGAAGTGTCGGTGTTGGCGTCGGCGTCGAAATCAGTATTCGGGATGAGGACGGTAATGAGGTACCCAAGGGACAAACTGGAGAGGTGTGCGCAAGGGGTGAGAACGTCACCACTGGATATTGGAACAACGAGAAGGCGAATAAGGAGAGTTTCTTCGGAGGCCGGTGGTTCAGGTGAGCTCTCAATAAACATCTGGTTGAACGACTAAAATATGGAGGTGATTACAGGACCGGAGACCAAGGACTCATCCTTCCTGGTGGCCAGTTACAGCTCACAGGGCGCATCAAAGAACTCATCAATCGCGGTGGCGAGAAGCTCGCGCCTCTGGAGATCGACGCTGCTATCCTCTCAGTCGATGGTGTGGCTGAAGCTGTATGCTTTGGGGTTGAGGACCCCAAGTATGGCGAGGTTGTCTGGGCTGGGGTCGTCCTCAAGCCTGGATACGGCGGTGATGATCCGACGGAAGAGGAGAGGATAAAGAAGGGACTTGATGGGAAGATTTCCAAGTTCAAGGTCCCCGAAAGGATTGTTATTGCCAAGACGATTCCGAAGACTGCAACTGGAAAGATACAGCGGCGGCATGTCAGGGATGCGTTCGTCAAACAAGTCAGAGCTCAGAGTGCCCAGGCTAAGCTCTAAGCCTGGATGGAGACAATAGAGGAGGTCCTCCGCTCAATTTCGTAGGACATGCAGCAGTGTACCGAAATTATTTATTTGGATTCCGCATATATCTACTTTATGCCCAAGGTGGACCTTGTCTATGAGAGTGAGGCGAGCGTGCCCCACATGTTTCGATACTTGGTCTCCGCCGCGCCGAACACTTTCACCTAAAATGTCGCAAATCGACCCGAGACGGCTCGTGCAAGTGCACAGGGAACACGTATCCCATGTTCGTACCTTGTCATGCCCATTCAAAGTCAAATAGCGACGTCCCAACCTAATCGAATTATTCCAACTTGCTTCCAAAAAATAGGTTTCGAGCACGGACTATCCTGGCGTGTACCCGGGCGAGCAAAATCAATGGAACATAGCCAAGTTCAAGAAGGTTCACGTCTCGGCTTTTATTCTCCAACACGCACCTGATGTTTCCTTGTCAGGGTTTGCGAATCGATATCCAACGAATTACAAAAGATACAATTGAGTTTGATCTCATTGGAGTCGATGCATCCATTGCCAACGCTTTTCGTAGGATACTCATCGCCGAGGTTCGTTTCTTGTTCGGTTTACGGAAGTAACAGCTGGTCTAACGGTGTTTCATAGGTTCCCACAATCGCAATTGAGAATGTCTATGTGCTAAATAATACCTCTGTCATACATGATGAGGTTCTCGCGCATCGACTAGGACTCATTCCATTGGCGATCGACCCGAGAAGGTTGGAGTTGCGGCCACGTATGTCTACTTTTCCCTTGAGGACACCCTTGTTACAGATTTCAATGCAGGATACTAACCCTTGTCGTAAACAGAGGGCGAGACACCAACAGATAGGAATACCATCGTCTTCCAACTTGAGGTTCGGTGTGAACGGAATCCAAAGGCGAAAGTCGGAGAGCAAAACCCTGAAAAGGCGTATACCAACGCAAGTGGTGCGCGGATTTGTGATCGAGCGGCCTCGAATGATCTTACCTTCCCCGACTAGTGTACTCTTCAGCATTGGAATGGGTACCACAAGGGGATCAAGAAAGCGATTTTGCTGACGCTCCCTGCAAACCCGCGAGTGATAATATTCTATTGGCAAAACTACGGCCAGGACAGGTGGGGACTCTGTTGATTCTGTCCGGCTTGGTCACTGAACAATACTTTATTCCGTAGGAAATATCAATGACCTTGCACGCTATCAAGAGCAATGGGATGGACCATGCTAAGTGGAGCCCAGTTGGTGCGTTTCCAGTTCCAGTGGCATTACCAAAAAAATGAAACTGACGACATCTACTTAATAGCCACGGCTGCCTATCGACTCATGCCGCATATACAAATTGCTCCCGAAGGCATCCCGGCTCGCCTATGTGACAAGTTCGCTCAGTGCTTCGCCCCTGGAGTCATCGAGGTCAAGACAAATCGATCTACAGGTGAAATCTCGCTCCATTCGCACATATTTATACACTTACGCTTTTGGAACGGTAGGGAAGAAGGAGGTTGTTGTGAAGAATCCCAGAAGAGATACCGTATCCCGGGAGGTACTTCGGCATCCAGAGTTTGAGAACCTCGTCAAGCTTGGGAGAATCCGGGATCACTTCCTGTGTGAGTTTCCTCATCGTCTCACCGATACCTTTCTTATTTCTATACTCTTTAGGGTCGATTGAGAGCACAGGGCAATACCCACCGGAGGATCTTTTCCCTGAATCTATCAAGGTCCTGAAGGAGAGAATCCAAACGCTCAAGTCTGCCTGTGCTCGATTGCAGAACCAATGGCAGACGGAGGTCGAAGCGCATGACACCGAGATGGCGGGGCAGTCATAGCAGCGTATTTCATTTGTCTGAATGTTCCTCTCGCATCCAACTATTATTGGTGTATTTTCCTCCCATCACTGCTGACGATTGCCAGTCTCATACTTGATGAGTGGTGTGAATGCTTCTTGATTCTGGACACATCCTTTCGCTCTTCCGTCAGCCCAGAGACTGGCTTTCACTCGTGCTAGAGTTCATTTGGAAACGCACAGAAGTTGGGGCGCACAGCAGGCTATCCTCATTCCCCTCAAGACGCGTGTCCTATCATCGCACGGCCGCGTACGAGGAAGAGAGTCCTAGTATGACTGCCTTTCCTCCTGAAGAACCAAGTCAGTAGAGCTTATCAAAGCATTTTCTGTACTTTAGCTGATCCTCTCCGAACCCCCTCCTGATGCCCAACTTGATCGTCTACTACCCGCGCTTCGTTGCGGCTGCGCCTCGCGATCCCAACCAAATCGACCGCAATACTCCTGGAACATCTTCACGTACAAATCGTCTAGCATCTGGGCCGGCTACATCTGGACCAGTAATTCCTCCTGGCCCGCCTGGTGATCCCCACTCGGCACATTCAAAATCGTCGACTGCTGACCAGTTGGACGAGACAAGAACACTCAGAGGACAAGTAATTGGGGGTAGTGGTTCGAAAACACCTCGTGAATCTGGGAAGGGTGATAAGACACCAACCCGCCATCAGCAGGACCGGGATAGCGTTGTCAGTGGAAACTCAGGTATGATGCACAGTACCATACGTCCATTTTATTGCTGAGGGTGGATCTCTCAACAGACTTGGCGTCCTTGACCCAGTCGGAGCTGTACCAACTGACCCAAAACTTGCTAGAGGAAGCAGCACAGAAGCGGCCTCTTATGTCGGAGATCCAACCTTTGACTGTACTGCGTGAAGAGTACGACGGGGCACCTGGATTTATTTCTAAGATCGACTGGTTGTGTGAGCGAGGGTGGCTAGGACTTCGGTGCGTCCTTCCTCACGATTGTTTGGTGCTATCATTGACGTGCGCTCTAGAAGGACGTTAGGGGATGGCGATTGTTTCTACAGATATGTCACGGCACTTCTTGGTGTGGGCGAACCACCACTTATCAACCGATCGACACGTCTCTAGCGTTTTCATACATAGAACGTATATTGAGATCACCGGATCAACACTTGGCCGTGGCATCTGCACTGACGGCCGTCGACGCAACCCTGAACACTCTCCAAGCCGCTGGGTTTGATCCAATGGTGGTAAGTGGTGGTTGACTCGTCGAGGTGATATTGTGTTTTCTTACATGAAGTGCAGTACGAAGACTTTTCAGATATTTTCAAATCTCTTATCGAACAAGTTGTCAAGCCTGGACAAGAAGGCAAGACTCTAGATTCAAGAACCCTCTTGGGAGCATTCCAGACACCCGAAAGTACTGATTAATTCGAATTATGTGCTCTCATCATTAACGGCTTACGCTGAACTGTCCAGTCTCCAACTCGATTGTCGCCTTTCTTCGACTGCTTACATCTGCCGAAATTCGCGTCAACCCTGACAATTATACAGGTTTCCTGTTCCACCCAGAGACCATGGAACCAATGGATGTTGGGGATTTCTGCACAGCTTTCGTCGAGTCAATCGGGAAAGAGGCGGGTGCGTGCATGCGTTGTTCGGTCTACCTTGAACATCCCTAATTCAATAATTCGTCCATAAAGACCATGTTCAGATCCAAGCCATCACTACACTGCTCAGGCTTAATATCAAAGTTGCATACATGGACGGGCGAGGTGGTGATGATGTTGATTTTGTCAATTTCTTCAACGGCGTTGGGCAGGATGAAAGTGGGATCAGGGAGCTTGTGCTACTGTATCGGTGCGCGTTGTTTCAATCGTACCTTCTCCTGATAACTCATGGAGCTTCTTGACAGGCCGGGCCATTACGATATTCTAGAACACCGAGAGAACGAAGCACAAAGAGAGAGCATATTCGAACCTGACCTGTATACCATGTAGCCCTAGAAAAGCTGGTATGTGTACCTGTATAGATCTCAATACGAGTGTCTCTTCACTGGTTCAGAAACAATAGAAACTTGTGTGCAAGCTATTGATCATATGGGACAATACGGGTCCCTTCTTTTACCTCCATCCCTGTGCGTTTGATTGCTCAACGGTCTGGAGAAACCACTCGTCACTCGGAGTTAGCAGCCTCCCACCCCCGCCGCTGTACTCCTTGGCAAGATTTTCTCACTCCATGCCCCATCTCCCTGCTAACGTGTGCGTCAGTAATGGGGAATGGGGAAACCACGAGATAAGTACTGGGTCAGTAAAGTACCTGAAAGCACGGATAAGGTTGATATAAGAATATTGCATCACCTAGTTGGGGAGAAAGGGGAGGCGGCCGTCGAGGACAGGCGTACCATGTCGACCAAAGGGCCTCAGACAACATCCACCCTGTAATGATGACGGACGCAATCGACCAAACCTTACGATGCTTTGCTATTATTATTATCTGGCGCTGGAGAGGACTCCGCTACGAGAGTTCACCACTCGACCCTAGTGTCGATCAATGGTGAAGCCGGTTCAAATTCGCACAAGCTGATGGAAGAAACGGTTAGAGGGGAAGTATGGGAAGAAGATAGGAATGCGAAGTTTCGGGCGCTTGCCGTCCCCACGGAAGCAGCGCGAATCGGACAATGGACGACTTCTGAGGCTGATCCCTAGTTACCACGTTACCACCCGCCGCTCTACCACCGCCTTCTTTTTGACGAGCACGCTGTCGATCCGCTGGGTGCTTTCTTGCGCGAGGGGCATTGACCAGCCAAAAGGACACCTCAGTCGCATAACCGTCGACATCCTCGGTTTTTTCGATCTTAATTGCACGAGCTGTTCTGCTTGGAAGGCGGGTGGGGGGGGGACAAAGATGTCACGGTATCGCGATCGGGTTACTCCGACTTGGCAGTGGTCGATGTCATTGGGCATTAACTTGATAGTTCTGCAGAGTGAGAGCTAGATCGGTGAATCGGTTCTTCATGTCACACGGACGGACGCGAGACACATGAAGAAGGGCGGTTCTTCCTGAGGCTAGAAGGCGAGCAAGAATGAGTGGGGAATGGTCGAGTGTGGTTTGGAGAATCGGGGAGCAGGCGAATAAGCCTGGTTCGAAGTCGAGGAACGTTGGACACATCGGAAGTGGGAAATGGGAACAGTTTGGCCGTCACTCGGTTACACAGAGGTCCCTTGTTTTGCACTCAATGCTTCCTCTTCTCCCCGAACAGGCATTTCGTCAGTCCGTGGTCTAGAAGAATTGATTCGACCTTGTGAGTGACCCACATCTGACCGCTCCCCTTGATGTATTTAATCCTAGTCAACTGCTAGATCAGGTAAGGACTACATATCTAAAATAACGACGCACACCGAATGATTTAATTTAATCGAGCGCTGATTGTACCCATTAAGAGCTCTGAGGTCCATGGTAGCAATTCCAAGAACCCGATCTCCACATACGAGGGAATACAGGGTCGGATATATATGGATGTGTGGATGAGTGGTTGGATATAAATCAGCTTGCTGAGAAGCCGGTTTTCCCATTGGAGTTGCAGCTTTGTTTGTGGCTGAATCCAATTTGCAGCACTGAGCGTGACGCGTGACGACGGGAGCAGCTCGACCGATGGACAGTGGGGCGTGAGAGGCCAGAGACCGACGAACTGGTGATTGTGGGGCTCGCTAAAAAGATATGAAATAGCGCGGATACTTAGCCGAGTGCGTCGTTGGACATAAACTTAAAAGTTTGTGGGACGGAGGGGGTAAGAGAAGACGTATTGACCGCTTCTCGACCGTCGTTACCTCGCTATTTTTCCCAAGTTCCCTTGGCCGAGATTGCCGAACCGAGCTGGCTCAAATGCGGTTTCGGCGCTTAGTCATTTGAACGACTTACACCTGACCACAGCACCACATTTCAAGGCTGTCGACTGGTAGCCACCCACTTAAAGGCCCATAATGCCCCCGAAAGAAATGAGGACCACCCTTGGAGCGTCGTCTGGCGGGCCTGCCGAGTACGACCAGCTGTTGATTGCCAAGGCTCCAGAAATTACAAAGCTTGACCGTCAGGTGCGTTGCTCGGACCAAGTGGTTCTCTTCTCAAGCCCCTGCTCGCACGATGGCTCCATCTGCTTTCTGCTTTCTGTTTCATAGTATCTTCCGTTAGTCGCTTACTTATCGCTTCCGTCTTGCGGTCTATTTTAGGAAGGATACGACCTCAGTCTTGTAGAGCAGGGCAATAAAACTCCCCGTCCCCCAACTCGAAACACCAGCCAGCCTATTCCCCCACCAGCGCCAGCCTCTGGTTCCCACTCCTCGCTCGAGAAAACCGCCCCTCCGTTGACCGTTTCCAACGGCTACTCAAGGGGCGACAGCAAATCGAAATCCACACCATTCTATCGTACAACCAAGGGTCTGGTGATCATAATCGTCGCAGCGTTAGTGGTTGTCGGGATTGCCGTGGGCGCGGCGGTCGGTGTAACCCAGAGTAACAAGAATAAGTCTCAGAGTGGTGAAACACTCAATTTGGGCGAAGAAAATCAATCCCCTACAAACCCTGGTACGAACCCTGCTTCGAACGCTGCTTCGAACGCTCGTGGTAGTGGTGCCCCTACGAACGCTGGTGGTACTGGTCCCTCCTCGGGCGGTGGTATCGCTACTACTCCCGTTGCTTCTGGTGCCACTCCTCCCGGTACTGGAAACCGCCCCATCCCAACCCCTTAGAACGGGGAAGATCGATCATACATACCGAATAACAGGCTCCACCTTTATATGGACAATGTACCGATTGTTCTTCGGATGGCCAAATGATCCTTTTTTTTGTTTTGTATTCTGGCCAAGGACGCAAGTGCTTTGTTATTGTAAAATGGTAATGGCATTCCTTATGTATGCGCCTTTTAATGAGATGAGTGAGGTGGTCGATCATGATCGCTACCATTCCTCTACAGTCGTGCTTTCATGCCGTGACATGTAGGGTTACGGTGAAGATCGAAATGGAACTCTAAACTACGGGGAGAAGAGAGGGGTGGGTACGCATCGATCAACGGCCATGGAACCGAACAATACGGTCCATTCGTTGTGGTTGGGACGTCTTGGTTTCGAATCTGAGAGAGGATAAGATATTCGGAACAGGTTTCGCGGGTGGCTTATGTCAATGAAACCCGGGTGGGAACCTAGGGGGCGGTGAGGTGCAGTGCCAGGTTTGCGCAAAGAAATAGGCGGTGGAATTGGGCAATTCCTCCCATGGGAGGTTGCTCAGATATCGAAACGATAGTGAGCGTTCCACCTATCGCATTGAACTACGAAGCAGTCATGTCAAGGCAGGTGGGTTTGCAAGTGTCGAGTCTCGATATCGAGGTACAGCAAACCTTTTATTCTAGGATATGGCATCGTGAGTAATTCATGGCTAAGAGTCCACACCTATCTTTCTCTTGTACCTGAGTCCTCACGTAAAGGCGCAATAGCGGTCACGTCACGTTAGTGGCCAGCTTCGCATTTGCAAAGTGACAAATATTACGGAAGGCTCTGTATTATTTGGTAATGAAGGGCTCATTAACACTCCATTAGGACTCACGCTGCCGATTATTGGAGTGTTTTGGCGCACAAGCTATGATATTATGTCAGTCATTCATGGAGTGATTCTTCTCCATGGTTCTAGTGGTGTAACGAGTACTCCCAGGCGTGTGTCTATATCTAAGCAAACATATAACCTGGGTCTTATTCCAAGCCTTGGAACAGTTGCAATTCCTCCCTTGTGTGAGAGGGGCTAATGAAACTGAATCCAGTTATTCAAATGAGCGATTCCAGAGAATTCACAAAAGGCCACTTCCGGTTCCTTGAACTTGAACTTGACCACTCCTTCAACGTTCGCATGCTCTTCAATGCTGTGAGGACGTACAACTCGCTCGCACAATACGA
>Ga0307515_10010665_pt1 | contig 17568 bp, 12 predicted proteins | sample 17_EM_MG_FD_194513 | JGI IMG/M metagenome (GOLD analysis project Ga0307515, IMG submission 194513) | Populus trichocarpa ectomycorrhiza microbial communities from riparian zone in the Pacific Northwest, United States - 17_EM | ecosystem: Host-associated > Plants > Roots > Unclassified | place...
AATTCGAGGACCTGGATTGGGAGACCGCACGCAGGGTCGGCTTGACCGCGCAGGAGATCGAGAGTCTCACGTACTTCGCCGATATCGAGAGTCAGACGGTGTACTACTTCCTCGAGGTCGCCAAGCTCGAGGTCGCCCGAGAGCCGGAGCTATTGACGTTTCTCACCATGTGGAATTACGAGGAGTACTTTCACTCCTATGCACTGACGCGCTTGCTCGCCGAGTGCGGCGTGCCGGTCGAGAGCGCCACGGAGCGATCGACGAAGATCCGCGCTGGTGCGCGATTCAAGGCCAGGGCCGAGGACTTCGCGCAGACGCTGATCGCCAAGCTGATGCCGCGGACCTTTGTCGCGCTCTGGATGTTCTGGGGCTCGCTGCAGGAGTGCCTCACCACGCAGGCCTACGAGGAGCTGGCGAGGACGACGAAGAACCCGGTGCTCGCCGAGCTGTGCCGGCGGATCGCCAAGCAGGAGCGCCGTCACTTCGCGTATTACTTCAGCCAGGCCCGCGGCAAGCTCGAGGGCAAGCGCTTCGCGCAGAAGTTCATCCGCGGCATCGCGCGGCGGTTCTACGCGCCGGTCGGCAACGGGGTGAAGACCGACGCCGAGGGCGCGCAGCTGGTCGCGCAGCTGTTTCCCGGTGACCGCATCTTCGAGGTGATGAGCTACATCGAGAAGCGGATGGCGCAGCTGCCGGGCATGAGCGGCCTGGATTGCTGCAGCCGCTGGGCGGCCAAGGTCCAGCCGATGCTGCCGCCCGAGACCCGCGCGGCGTCGATTCCGCTGGTGTCGGCCGCGGCGTAGCCGCGCTTAGGAGGCTGTATTTCATACAGCCTCCGTCGCAGATCTCATTCCGCGGGTCCGCTCGCTTCGCTTCTTCCGGAGCCTCAGGCAGGAGCCTGATGCTCCGGGCTTCGCTCGGTCCCCGCTAGCCCGACGACGGCAACGTGAAGTAGAACGTCGCGCCTGCGTCGAGTGAGCCCTCGGCCCAGATGCGACCGCCGTGGCGCTCGATGATGCGCTGGACGGTCGCGAGACCGATGCCGGTGCCCGCGAACTCGCTGGGGCTGTGCAGGCGCTGGAACGGCGCGAACATGCGCGCGACGTAGGCGGCGTTGAAGCCCGCGCCGTTATCGCGCGCGAAGAACACCTGATCGCGGTGATCGACGACGACGCCGAACTCGATGCGGCCGTGAGCGCGGCGCGACGTGAACTTCCAGGCGTTGCCGAGGATGTTGTCGAGCATGATGCGCATGAGCTTGTCGTCGGCATCGACCCGGAGATCCGGGGCGACGACGACGTCGACGTCGCGCCCGGGCTCGCGGTGGCGCAGCTCGTCGAACACGCTGATGGCGATCGCGGACAGGTCGACGGTGGAGCGCACCAGGGGTGCGCGACTGATCTGCGACAGCTCGAGCAGCGCGTCGATCAGGTCGGACATCCGCGCCGTCGATGCGACCACGCGCCTCAGGTGCTCGCGATCGGCCTCGATGAGCCGGTCGCCGGCGTCTTCCTCGAGCGCACGCGTGAAGCCCTCGATGGCGCGCACCCGGGCGCGCAGGTCGTGCGACACCGAGTAGCTGAATGCTTCAAGCTCGCGGTTGGCGGCGGCGAGCTCGCGGTTGCCGCGCTCGAGCTGCTCGACGAGGGCGGCGCGGGCCTCGGCCAGCTTGCGCGCGGCGTGCGCCTCGGCGGCCTCGTGCTCGCTGCGCAGCAGATGCTCACGGGTGCTGCGGTGCTCATCCTCGAACTGCTTGCGGCGGATCTGCGCCTGCACGCGCGCCTTGAGCACGTCGAGGCCGCTCGACTTCGAGATGAAGTCGTCGGCGCCGGCCGAGAACCCGTCGATCATCGCGTCGCGGCCCTCGAGCGAGGTCAGCATGATCAGCGGGATGTCGCGCACCACCGGCGCCGCCTTGATCCGCTCGCAGGTCTCGGCGCCCGACATTCCCGGCATCATCCGGTCGAGCAGGATGCAGTCGACCGGCTGCACCGCCAGGAGATCGATCGCCTCCTCGCCCGAGGTCGCCTGGGCCACGTCGTAGCCCTCGTCGCGCAGGTGATCGGCGAGCGTGTGCAGGTAGGTCGGGCTGTCGTCGACCGCGAGGATCCGCTTGGGCGACAAGAGGCTGACCGACTCGGCCGGCTCCTCACGCGCCGCGCGCAGCACCGCCCGCAGCCGGGTGAGGATCAGCTCGACGTCCGCTTCCTTGCGGACGAACGCATCGGCGCCGGCGTCGAGCGCGTGGACCTCCGCGATCATGTCGTCGGACCCGGTGAGCAGGATGCAGGGCGTGGTCCGGAGCGCCGGATCGAGGCGGACGCGGCGGATCACGCTCGGCCCGTCCATGTCCGGCAGCACGCCGTCGACGATGATCGCCACCGGGCGCTGCGCGGCGGCGGCTCGCAGGCCCTCGGGGCCGGTCCCCGCCGTGGCGGTCGCGTAGCCGGCGCGCGTCAGGGCCTCGGTGAGCGCCGCGCGAAACGTCGGGCTGTCGTCGATCACCAGCACCGGCGGCTCGGGCGCGTGGACCCCGCCGCTGACCAGCTGGCGGATCCGATCGATCGTCGCGGCGGTGTCGTACGGCTTGCCGATGTAGTCGCTCGCGCCCATGCGGAGCCCGCGGATCCGATCCTTGACCTCGGCCTCGGACGACAGCATCAGGATCGGCAGCTCGGCGTACCTCGGATCGGCGCGCAGCTCCTCGAGGAACTCGACGCCGTCACCGTCGGGCAGCCGGACGTCGAGGATCGCGAGCGCGATGGTGTGGTCGCGCAGCGCGACCCGCGCCTCGGCCAGCGTCGCGCACGGCACCGAGCGCAGCCCGGCGTCGTCGAGCGCGTCGACCAGGTCCATGCGCACGGTCAGGCTGTCGTCGACGACCAGGATCGCGGTCATCGCGCGCGCTCCTTCCGGCCGACCCGGAGCTCGAGCGCCGATCCGATCTCGGGGAGCGGCAGGACCCGGACGGCGGCGCCGCACAGCGCGGCCTCGCGCGGCATCCCGTAGACGATGCTGGTCGCCTCGTCCTGCGCGATCGTGTAGCCGCCCGCCTGCCGGATCGCGAGCAGCCCGGCCGCGCCGTCGCGCCCCATCCCGGTCAACAGCGCCGCGGCGCTGCGCGGTCCGTACTCGACCGCGATCGACTCGAACAGCGTGTCGATCGATGGACGGCAGTGGTGGCGCGGCGGATCCGACGTGAGCCGGACCGTCCCGTGCTCGATCACGAGGTGGCGATCGGCGGGCGCGAACAGCACGCGACCCGGCGGCCCGGCGACCGGATCGCCGCTCCGGGCGACGCGCACCGTGCGCGACGTCTGCACGCCGAGCCACTCGGCGAACGTGCTGGCGAACGCCGCGTCGATGTGGAGCACGACGATCAGCGTGGCCGGCAGCGCCGGGGCGAGCGCCCCGATCACCCCCATCAGCGCGCCGGGCCCGCCGGTCGAGGCGCCCAGCGCGATCACCTCGGCGTTGCCCGCGACGCCGTCGCCGGCCGCGGGGCTCTGCGACGGCCGCGACGCCCGGCCTGCGGCCGCGGGGTCGAACCTGGCGCGGATGTGGGTGATGACCTTGATCTTCGACGCCATGCGGACCGCGGCGAGGAACCGCTCCTCCCAGCTGGTGTCGTCGTGGTCGCGCGGCTTGTCGAGCACGTCGACCGCGCCGGCGGCGAGCGCGTGGTAGGTGTCGAACATCTCGCCGCGGTTGAACGACGCCGACACGATCAGGATCGGCGTCGGGACGTGGGCCATGATCTGCTCGGTCGCCGCCAGGCCGTTCATGTCGGGCAGCGCGAGATCGAGCGTGACGACGTCGGGGCGCAGCTCGCGGGTGAGCTCGACCGCGCGCCGGCCGTCGGTGGCCTCGCCGATGACCTCGAGATCGGACGCGCGCGCCAGGATCTCGATCAGCCGCTGGCGCACGGTGATCGAGTCATCGACGACCAGCACGCGGATCATCGGCGCACCAGCCGGCGGATCATGCCGAGCAGCTTGGTCTGATCGAAGTCGCCCTTGACGACGTAGCCCTGCGCGCCGACCTCGGTCCCGCGCGCCAGATCGTCGGGCCGGTTGCGCGACGTGACGAGGACCGCCGGGATCGCGGCGTGCTCGGGGTGGGCGCGCAGCGCGGTGATGAACGCGAAGCCGTCCATCCCCGGCATCTCGACATCGACCAGGATCAGCCCGTACCTGCCGCGCTCGAGCTTGGCCAGCCCGTCCTCGGCCGAGATCGCGAGCTCGACCTCGTAGCCCGCGGACTCGAGGATGCTCTGCTCCAGCATCCGGGTGGTCAGCGAGTCATCCACGATCAGGATCGGCAGCGGCCTGGTCTCGGGTTCGCTGGTCTCCGGCGGCAGGATCCGGACCGCCGCGACGAGCGCGGTCGGCTCGAGCACCGGACGGGGCAGGCCCTCGTCATCGAGCGAGATCCCCCACACGATGCGATCGACCGGCGCCGCGGCCGGCAGCGCGCGGACCACGACCTCCTCGACGCCCAGCACGTGATCCGCGCCGATCGCCGCGAGCCCGTCGCCGCTGTCGACGATCGCGATCACGCGCGGCGTGCTGTGGCCGGCGCCGAGCAGCCGCGACAGCGGCGCGAACGGCACGGTCACGTCATCGAGCGCCACGGCGAGCCCGTCGGGGCCGCGCAGGATCGTCATCGCGGCGCTGCGCGCGACCCGGCGGACCGCGGCGAGCGGCACGGCGGCGACCCGGTCGCCGGCGCCGACGATCAGCGCGGACACCGCCGCGACCGAGGTCGGCGCGACGATCGTGAACGCCGTCCCCGCGCCGTCGCTGCGCGACGTGACCTCGCCGCCGAGCACCTGCGCGGCCTCGCGCACCACGTCGAGCCCGATGCCGCGCCCCGCGAGCGTGGTGACCTCGGCCGAGGTCGTGAGCCCACCGCGCAGCAACAGCTCGATCAGCTGATCGCGATCGAGCGCCCGCGCCCGGTCCTTGGCCAGCCCGCGCGCCACCGCCGCGCGCCGCACGGCCTCGAGATCGACGCCCCGGCCATCGTCCCGACAGGTGATCGCGATCCGGCTGCCGCGCAGCGCGACCGCGATCGACACCTGGCCCTCGGCCGGCTTGCCGGCAGCGATCCGGTCCTGGGGCCGCTCGATGCCGTGCGCGACGGCGTTCCGGACCAGCTGGACCAGCGCGCCGTGCAGGGTGGTGAGCACGTGAGCATCGACCCGGACGTCGCCGCCGCTGGTCGTGAACGCCACCCGCTTGCCGGCTGCCTGCGCCGCGTCGCGCGCGGTGCGCTCCAGCGCCGTGAACGAGGCGCCGGCCGGCAGCAGGCGCAGACGCTCGGCGTCCTGGCGCACCGATCGCAGCTCGCGCTCGATCTGGTCGATCCGCGCGCCGAGCCGGTCGAGATCCTCGCCGCTGCGCAGCCGCCGCACCAGGGTATGGATCTCGGCGAGGCCGCCGATCACGTCGTCGAGCGCGGCCGGGTCGGTCCGCGCCACCGGCACGTCCAGGTCCCGGGCGGGCGCCGGACCGGCCTCGGGCGCGCGCTGCGCCGGCTGTTGCGGCGGCGGCGGCGACTGCAGGCCCGCGACCTGCGCGGCCATCCCGTCGAGCAGGGCGAGCGCTCCGTCGAGCCGCTGCGGGGCCTCGGCGCCGCGCAGCGGTGCCAGCGCGTCCTCCATCTGGTGCGCGAGCTCGGTGAGCTCGCGGTGGCCGACGATCCGGGCCGCGCCCTTGAGCGTGTGCGCGAGCCGCAGTAGACGTGCGAGCACCTCGGGATCGACGCGGCGCTCGAGCTCGAGCAGGCCCCTGGTCAGGCCCTCGAGGATCTCGCGCGCCTCGATCCGGAAGTACTTGAAGCGGTCCTGGGCCATCAGTTTGCGCTCGCCTGGACGATCTTGAGCAGCTCGGCCGACAGCACCGACAGCTGCGACGCGGTCTGCAGGGTCTGGCTGGCGCTCGCCTCGGTCTCGCGGGTCGCACCGGCGGTGGTGGTGATCGCGAGGTTGACCTGCTCGACCGCGGTCGCCTGCTGCTTGGTCGACAGCTCGATCTCGCGCGCCGCCTCGGTCGTCGTGCCGACCAGGCTCGAGATCTGGCGGAACGCGGTCGCCATGTCCATGACCTGCGCCGCGCCGACGTCGACCGCCTTGCTGCCGGCCTCGGTCGCCATCACGGTCGTGTTGACCGCGCTGCGGACGTCCTCGACCATGCCGCGGATCTCCTTGGTCGATCCGGCGACGCGATCGGCGAGCTTGCGGATCTCGTCGGCGACGACCCCGAACCTGCGCCCGGCGTCGCCGGCGCCCGCGGCCTCGATCGTCGCGTTGATCGCGAGGATGTTGGTCTGCTCGGCGAGCTCGGCGACGATGTCGAGCACGCTGCCGACCTGCTGCGACTTCTTGCCGAGCTCCAGCATGTGACCGACGATCAGATCGACCTGCCGGCGCACCGTGCCGGATGCGTCGTGGCCCTTGGTCACGGTGATCTCGCCGCTGCGCGCGGCGGTCGCGGTCTGCCCCGCGATCTGCGACACGCGCCTGGCGCTGTCGGCGATCTGGCGCGAGGTCGCGAGCAGCTCGTTGATCGTCGTGGCGATCTCGGTCATCGCCGTCGCCTGCTCGCGCGCCCCGGTCGCCTGCTGGTTCGCCGCGGCCTGGAGCTCGGTCGACGAGCTCTGGATGTGCTGCACGGTCGAGCCGACCTGGCGGGTCAGAGAGGTCGTGATCCACCAGCCGGCCGCGATCGTCAGGACCACCGCGAGCACGCTGCCCCACACCACGACGAGCTTGGTGGCCTCGGTGCTGGACTCGGCCTCGCGCCTCCGGAGCTCGAGCAATCGGCCCTCCTCGCGATCCATCTCGTCGAGCAGGACGCGGACCTTGTCGCTGAGCTTCCTCCCCGTGCCGGCCGCGATCGCCGCCGCGGCGGCCTCGAACGACCCGGTGCGGCGCTCCTCGACCCGGCGCTTCATGTCGTCGATTCTGGCGTCGATCAGCGGACGCATCGCATCGAGCCGCTGGGTCTGGGCCGGGTTGTCGATCGTCAGCTGGCGGAGCTCGGCGTGGACCTTGTCGATCGTTCCCAGCGCGGCGGTGTAGGGCTCGAGGAAGTCGTCCTGTCCGCTGATCACGAAGCCGCGCCCGCCGGTCTCGGCGCTGAGGAGCTGCACCAGCAACTCGGCGATCTGGCGCCTCACCTGATGGGTATGGGCGACCCAGTGATCGTTCTCGATCAGCTTGTTCGCCGTGCGATAGCCCGACACCGCGATCACGATCAGCGCGATCACCGTGAGCGCGAACCCACCGCCCACCTTGCGTCCGAAGGTCCAGTTGCCAAGCATGTCAGGGCTCCTTTCCCGGGCCGCCGGGATTCCGCCGGTTCTCGATCGCGGCCAGCACGGTGCCGAGGTCGATGATCGACCTGGGCTGCCCGCCGGCGCTGAACTGGCCGATCGTGTGGCGCCGCTGGCTCGCCGCCGCGATCGCGCGATCGGGGATCCGCGCGTGGCCGTCGTAGCCCTCGAACGCGAACCCGGCGGCGCCGTCGCGCAGCACGACGGTCCACCTGGGGACGTCGGCGCGCGACATCCCGAACGCGAAGCCGAGGTCGTAGATCGGCACGATCGCCGCGCGGATCGCGGCCACCCCGAGCAGCTCCGGCGCGCGGCTCGGCAGCGCGACCACGCGCAGGTCGGCGTGGAGCGACGCGATGTCGTCCAGCGGGATGGCGGACGGCTCGCCGCCGACCCGGATACACAAGAAGTCGCGGTGCGACGGCTCGGCCGGGCGCGGCGTCGCCGCGAACTCGCGATCGAACGCGTCGCGTAGCTCGCTCCCGCGGGCGGTCCTCACCGGGCTCCCATCGCCACGAGCTCGGCGCGGCACAGCGCGAGCAGCGTCTTGCGGCTGAACCCGCCGCCGTACAGCGCCAGCCGCGGCGCGGCCTCGCGCTCGACCAGCTCGATCGCGCGCGTCAGCTCGCGCAGCGCGACCGCGCGATCGCCGGCGCGGCGCGCCAGCAGGCCGAGGTGGACGCGCGGCATCGCGAAGCTCGGATCGAGCGCCGCGGCGATCTCGGCGCGGTACACCGCGCCGTCGGTGTCGCCGGTGTTGTCGCAGCACAGCGCGAGCAGGTAGTTTGCGCCGGCGCTGGTCGGGTCGATGGCGAGCAGCGCGACGCAGGCCGCCCTGGCCTCAGCGAACCGGCCCGAGTGGGTCAGGACCAGCGCGCGCAGCGTCTCGACGTCGCGATCGCCGGCGCGCTCGGCGCGCAGCTGCTCGAGCCGCTCGAGCGCCTCGCCGAACCGCTCCTGCGCGAGCAGCTCGCGGATCTCGCCCAGCTCCGGGGCCTCCGGCGCCGCCGACGGCTCGAACGCGGCGTCGAGCGCCAGCGGCGGCCGATCGAGCGCGACGTCGATCATCGAGTGGATCCTCCGGGTCGCCGCGTGGATATCGTCGTACCAGCCCGCGTCGAGCTCCCAGGCGCTGGCGGCGTTCACGAAGGATGCCGTGCTCGCCACGCCGCGCACCGGCGTCACCGGGTGGCGCTGGTAGTAGAACGCGCCGTGGCTGTGGCACAGCGCGAAGTCGTCGGTGCGATCGCGCAGGGTCTCGGCGTGACCGAGGAACAGGTAGCCGCCCGGCGCCAGCGCGCGGGCGATCCGCGACACCACGCGAGCGGCCTGCTCGTCGGTGAAGTACATGATGACGTTGCGGCAGAACACCACGTCCCACTGCCCGGGCGTGTCCAGGGCATCGCCGTCGAACAGGTTCGCCTGGTCGAACGTCACCGCCGCGCGGATCTCGGGCGCGACCACGACGTCGCGGCCGTCGCGCTCGAACCAGCGCTGCTCGAACTCGGGCGTGACCGCGCGCAGCGACCACGGCGAGTACCGGCCGGCGCGCGCGCGGGCGATCGCCCGGGCGTCGAGGTCGATCGCGTGGATCGCGAACGCCGTACCCGGCCGCGACTCGCGCAGCAGCATCGCGAGCGTGTACGGCTCCTCTCCCGAGGAGCATCCGGCCGACAGCACGCGCAGCCGGCCGCGCGCGAGCCGGTCGGGCACCACCAGCTCGGCGAACGCGCGGAACTGCTCGATGTGGCGCAGGAAGTAGGTCTCGCCCACCGTCAGCTCGTTCGCCAGCGCGCCGATCTCGATCGGATCGGAGGCCTCGAGCCGATCGAGGTAGCCGGCGACCGGCTCGCGATGGACCGCCGCGCGGCGCAGGACCAGCTCACCGGCGCGCTCGAGGTCGACGCGCAGGCCCAGGCGCGCCGCCACCGCCGTCGCGAACCGCGCGACCTCGTCGCCGGCCGGCTTCATCGCGGCTCGCTCCGCTCGAGCGCGCGCCACGTGTCGTCCGGCAGCACGCGCGCCGCGTCGAGCACGACCAGGAGCCCCGCGTCCCGGGCGCCGATCGCCGAGATGCTGCCGCGGCTCGCGCCGCCCATCAGCGGTGGCAGGCCCGACAGCGCGCCCGGATCGATCCGCACGACGTCGAGCACGGCGTCGACCACAAGCGCGATCCGCCGCTCCCCGGCCCTGACCACGACGAACCGGGTCGCCTGGCCCCCGGTGACGCCCAGCAGCTTGCGGGCATCGACCACCGGCACCGCGGCGCCCCGGATCATCGCCACGCCGTCGATCAGCGCGAGCGCCTCGTCCGCCGATCGGCCGATCGGCTCGATCGGCAGCGGCCGCATGGTCTCGACGACATGCTGGATCGGGAATGCGCAGGTCATCCCGCCGACTCGCGTCACCAGCATCGCACCTCGCGTCGCCGCACCGGCTGCGATCGAACGTGGCGTATCCGGTCGCGCGCGTGGCCGAACTCCGCCTCGCCACCGCCGACAGCGGCGGTGAGAAACCCATGATCGTGCGTGCGACCTCTCACCATGTCGGAAGATTTCCGAGGCGGACTTCGTGAAAAACTACAGTGGGCAGTCCCGCGTGGGGTCTGCCAGGCAGTCATCGGCCGCTTCGATCCGATGTGAAGGATCGCGCGCTGCTTCCAGTTGCTGCGCGCGTGAGGCTCAGCGATCAGCGGCCCAGGGCAGCGGCGGCGGCTTGAGCTTGAACGACGGGCGGGCGCGGAGGTGTTCGGCGAGGAAGGCGCCGGCCCGAGAGCCCTCGCCGGCGGCCTTGATCCGCTGCGCGAGCGCCAGGATCGGCTCGCTCGGCGTCCGCCCGATCTCGCGGGTGACCAGGTCCAGCGCGTCGCGCGCCGCGACCGCGGTCCGGTGGCGCAGCCACAGCGCGAGCGCGAGCAGCCCGGAGATCGCGCCGAGCACGGCGATCCCCACGAACCGCAGGGTCGAGTGCGCGTCCTGGTTGGCCTTGTCGATCACCGCGTGAAGCCGGTCGATCTCTTCATCGACCCGAGGTCCGATGCGATTGCGGATGCCGTCCACGAAGCCCTCGGCCGCCGCGGTCGCCGTGCGCCGCGTGGCGTCGGTCAGCCCCGATCCGAGCTCGGCCAGCGCCGGCGCGAGATCGCGCTTCAGGGTCGCGGCCAGCGCCGGGCCCAGGTGGTTCTCGATCATGCGCTGCATCGCAGGGCCGAGCGTGTTGTCGAGCGCGCTCGCGACCGCCGGGGCGAGCTGGTCGCGCAGTCCGCGCGCGAGCGCCACCATCGCCGCCGCGGTCAAGCGGTTCGCGATGTCCTCGACCCCGCGCTTCGTGCCGTCGCTCAGGATCCCGGCCATCGCCGCGTCGACCGACGCGCGCACCGCGCGGGCCGCGGCCGGCGAGAGCTCGGTATCGAGCTCCTCGGACGCCACACGCAGGAACGTGCGCACGAACCGGTCGACCGAGGCGTCGAGCTTGTCGCCGAGCTTGGCGCCGAGCTCGGCCGAGGCGCCGGCGTCGAGCACGCCCCGGGTGACCTCGCCCGCCAGCTCGCGCGCCGGGGCGCGCAGCTTGTCCCAGTTGGCCTTCTGGCTCGACTCGTCGATCCCGGTGCGCACGACCTCGCGCACGGTCGGGCCGCACCCCGCGAGGCCGAGCGCGGCGATCACGAGCGCGCCGCGGCCCGTCACGGCTGGACCTCGACCCCGGGCTTGAGCGTCGTCGACGCGCGGACCGCGGCGAGCGACGGCGCGAGGCCCAGATCGGTGACCACGTGGGCCGCGATCCGCTCGGCGAGCGCGGTGATCGTCCACAGCGGATTGACCCCGAGCGAGGTCGGGATCACCGAGGCATCCGCGGCGTAGAGCCCGGGCTGGACCGAGCCGTCGTCGGCCCGGACCCGGCCGGCGTGATCGACCGCGGCCGCGCCGTTCGCGCCCATCGCGCAGCCGCCGAGCGGGTGGACCGTGATGAGGTTGTTCATGAACACCCGGGTGTCGAGCGGATCCTTGACGAACAGCCCGCGGAGCCGCTCCGCCAGCGCCCGGGCGAGCTCGTTCTCGGCGTCGAACAGCGGCAGCCGGTGCAGGTCCGGCCAGCGGACCCGGGCCTGGCCGCGGCCATCGAGCTCGACCGTGCCTCGGGCGCCGTCGTGGCCCATCAGCAGGAACAGCAAGGTGCGGTTGAGCGCGCCGTGGGCGGTCCCCAGGCCGAACAGGTCGCGGGCCTCGGCGAGCCACTCGCGGAGGTGGTGGAGGAAGCCGCGCTGGGTGTCCTCGCCGAACGCGCTGGCGACCACCTCGAGCGCCGTGCGCAGCACCGCCGCGGTGCCGCTCGGGAACGCGCCCTCCTCGATGATGATGCCGTGCTCGAGCGGGCGGTCCGCGGGCCGGTGATCGATCACACCGAGGATCGTCGCGCCCGTCGGGTGCCGGCGAGCGCGGCGCGCCCCCGTGCCCACCGAGTCGAGCCGGTCCTCGCAGTTGTAGGCGAACGCGATCGCGTCGCCGTTGCCGCTGAACCGCGCGCCGAGCGCGCGCGACAGCGAGATCTCGTCCCGCGACCGCAGCAGGATCCCGGTCGTGCCCATCACCCCGGCGGCGACGATCACGGTCCTGGCGCGCAGCTTGTGGGTGGGCTTTACCTGCTCGGCGCCCGTTGCGAGCTGCTGGAAATGGATCTCCCACAGCTCGCCGCGGCGCGCGAGGTGGCGGACGTCGCACTGGACGAAGATCTTGGCACCGAACGACTTGGCGATCGGCAGGTAGGTGAAGCACAAGGTCTTCTTCGCGCCCTTGTTGCAGCCGGTCACGCAATCGCCGCAGCTGGTGCACGCGCGCTGCGGCACGCCGATCGAGTTGGTCTTGCGGCCCCGGTCGAAGTGGACATTGATCGCGCAGCGCGTGGCCCCGTTGTCCTCCATCGCCGCGAGCTTGCGCGGCGTGCGCTCGGCGCTCGGGAACGGCGCCGGATCGAGCACGCTCCACGCGCGCGCGAAGTAGCGGTCGAGCGTCCCATCGCTGGCCTCGGCGCGGATCTCGTCCGGCCAGACGTCCTGGTCGAACACCCGCGCGTCCGGCTTGATCGTGACGTTGGCGTTGATCAGCGACGTGCCGCCGAGCCCGCAGCCGACCAGGACATCGAGGTCAGCGCCGACGTGGCAGTTGTACAGCCCGAGGCGGTGGCCGCGCCCGAACCATGCGTTGTCGAGCTGCAGGTTGTCGACGATACCGGACAAGGTCGACGGGAACTGCCCCGCCGTGAACTCGCGGCCGCGCTCCAGCACGCAGACCTTGGCCCCCGCCTCGGCGAGCCGCGCCGCGCACACCCCGGCGCCGTAGCCCGAGCCGATCACCACCACGTCGACCACCTGGTCGCGCTCGACCATGCCGTCGAGCTCCTCCCGCCGATCTGCAAGCCCCATCGCGCCCTCCTCCTCCGTTTACCTACCGACGCCGTACGTCGATCTATTGAGCGGAACACACCCCCGGTCCACTGGCAATCGGGTATTTGATGGCAAGCTCGGCCGTGCGTCGACGCCCACTACTTCGGATGTCGTGATCGCCAGTGAACGATCGCCTCACTGGGGATGAAACGCTGTGCTACGCTGGAGCGAGCAAGCTCGAGCGGTTCGAGCGTCGTCGATGGAGGGATGGGTATGTCGGTGGGAAACGATTCCAGGGCGCGGCGGTGGTTCCGGCGGCTCGCCCTGCTCACGGCGCTGGCCAACGCCGGCGGCAACGTGTTCATTCTGCTGTTCTACCGGCCGATCCTGACCTGGGTCGGAGCGCCGCTGCCGGTCGACCTGTTCAGCTTCACGTTCGTGTGCGGGTTCTCGTTCACCGCCGGGGTCCTGGCCTGGATCATCTACCGCAACCCCGAGGACAACATCCCGCTGGTCGTCGCGGTGATCATCGGCAAGGGCGTGTACGCCGCCTTCACGTTCTACTTCTACTACGTGGGTGAACTGCACTGGTTCTACCGGGTATTCGGAGTCTGGGACTCGGTGTACACCGCGATCTTCTTCCTGTTCTTGATCCACCTGCTGTCGCCGGATCTGACCCGGCTCAACCGCGGGACCATCCTGGCGAGCGGCGACCCGACGCCGCGGACCCGCAAGGCGCTGATCATCTACTTCTCGATGTCGGGCAACGGCGCCCGCGCCGTGCAGCGGGTCAAGGCCGGCCTCACCGCCGAGGGCTACGCGGTGACCGAGCGGCTGATCGAGGTCGAGCCCCGCGAGCAGCGACTGTTCAAGTTCCCGTTCCAGGCCCCGCTGGCGTTCTGGCGGATCACGATCCGCGCGATCCTGCGGATCCCGGTCAAGATCAAGCCGCTCGCGCTCCCCGCGAACCACGACTACGATCTGATCGTCGTCGAGTCGCAGACCTGGCTGGTCGGGATGAGCGCCCCGGTCGAGGCGGTGTTCCAGGATCCGGCCAACCGGGCCGCGTTCGCCGGGCGCGACGTCGCGGTGATCAACGTGTGCCGCGGGCTGTGGCGCCGGCCGCAGGCGATGCTGGTCCGCTGGGTCGAGGCCTGCGGCGGCCGGGTCGTCGGTGCGCGCGCGCTGGCCAACCCGGGCCGCGAGCCATTCCGCGTCTGGTCGCTGTTCGTGTTCTTCGCCGAGGGCCGCGAGGGCAAGCCGGGGTTCCTGCGCCGGATGCTGACCCCGCAGTACCTGTCGGACGGCTCGCTCGACGAGCTCGAGCGCTTCGGCCGCGGCCTCGCGCTGCGTCCGGCGGCGGCCGCGCCGCACGCCCCGCGCGCGCAGATCGGAGGTGTGTGATGGAGTACCTGCACCAGCTGCTCGACGGCATGACCACCCAGCCGTTCAAGGACATCCTGCACATGCTCGAGCTGCCGCCGGGCCGGCTGTGGCCAGGGTTCAGCCTGCTCGCCGCGGTGATCATCGTGTGCGAGCTGGTCCGGATCTCGCTCGGCACGGTGCTGACCCGCTCGCGCCTGGCCCACCTGACGGTGTGCCTGCTGACGTTCGCGCTGCAGTCGCTGCTGCTCGCGTTCGTCCTGATCCACGCCGACCGGCACCACCCGGGCCGCGGCTGGATCAACCTCGGCCTCGCCGTGGCGCTCTACGTCGTGTGGTACGCCACCGGCCAGTTCACCCGGCTGATCCGCACCGACAGCGAGGGCGCCGACCTCGGCTTCATGACCGTGGGCGCGCTGATCACGTTCTCGGTCGGCATCGTGTTCGCATTCATCACCTGACATGCGATATCGCCGCGCCACGAACATCGCCGAGGCGATCGCACAGCTCGACGATGGCGCGGTCGCGCTCGCCGGCGGCACGGTGCTGGTCCCCGAGGCGGTGCGCCGCGGCGCCGGCCCCGACGTGGTCGACATCTCGCGGATCGCGGCGCTGCACGAGCTGACCGCCGGCCCGATCGTGCGGATCGGCGCGATGATCACGCTCGCGCGGATCGCCGCCGCGCCGGAGCTGGCCGCGTTGACCGCGCTCGCGGCCGCGGCCGCCGAGGTCGGTAATCCGCACGTCCGGCTGCGCGGCACGCTCGGCGGCAACCTCGGCTACCGCGCGCCCTACCCCAACCTGCCGCCCGCGCTGATCGCGCTCGACGCCATCGTCATCCTCGCCGGCGCACGCGGCGAGCGCGCGGTGGCGATCGAGGAGCTCGCGCGCACCGGCCCGCCCGCCGGCGCGCTGATCGTACGCGTCGAGATCGCCGGCGACGCCGCGCGCTCGGCGTTCCGCAAGTTCGCGTGGCGCCGGTCGTCGGGGCGCACGCTGGTCAGCGTGGCGGTCGGCGGCACCCGCGAGGCGCCGCGCGTCGCCGTCGGCGGGCTGTGCCAGCACGCGGTCCGCCTGCCCCAGGTCGAGGCCCTGCTCGCCGGCCGGGCGTGGACGCCCGGCGTCGCGGACGAGGCCGCCACGCGCGCGGCCGAGGTCGCGCCGGCCGACGTCCCCGAGTACCCCTCGCCGGCGTACCGGCGCCGGCTGGTCGCCGCCGGTGTCCGCAGCGCGCTCGGCGAGGCCGGCGGAGCTCCGGCGTGAGCGACCCGCCGCTGCGCCTCGTGGTCAACGGCGCGACGGCCGCGGTCCGCCCCGCGGCGCTGACCACGCTGCAGCACGTCCTGCACGACACGCTCGGCCACGCCGAGGTCAAGCTTGGCTGCGGCGAGGGCGTGTGCGGCGCCTGCACCGTGATCGTCGACGGCGTCCCGACCTCGAGCTGCCTGAGCCTGGCCGCGGCGTGCGACGGCGCCGCGATCGTCACCGCCGCCGGTCTCGCCCACGATCCGGCGTACGCCGACGCCGCGCGGCGGCTGCGCGATCAGCTGGTCGCGCGCGAGGCGTTCCAGTGCGGCTACTGCGCCCCGGGCATGATGGCGAGCGCCGCGTGCCACGTGGCGTCCGGCGGCAGCGCCGAGCCGGCGGCCGTGCGCGCGGCGCTGTCGAGCAACCTGTGCCGCTGCACGGGCTACCAGCAGATCGTCGAGGCCGTGTGCGCGGCTGTCCGGGGCGAGCCGCCGCCCACCAGCCCCGAGCGCCGCGGCGACATCGCCGACAAGCTCGCCGGCAGCGTCGCCTACCCGACCGACGCGCGGGTCGACGGCCAGCTGATCGGCCGGATCGTCTGGTCGCCGGTCGCGGCCGGCCGGCTGCGCGCGATCGACGCGACCGCCGCGCTCGCGATCCCCGGCGTGGTCCGCGTCCTGACCCACCGCGACATCCCCGGCCACAACGAGGCCGGCGTCGTGCTGTTCGGCCGCGGCGAGCCGCTGCTCGCGGCCGGCGAGCTGCGCAGCCGCGGCGACGCCGTCGCGCTGGTGATCGCGATCAGTGACCCCGTCGCGCGCCAGGCCGCCGCCGCGATCCGCATCGACGTCGAGCCCGGCCCCGCGATCCACGACGTGCTCGACGCGCTCGCCCCCGGCGCCCCCGTGATCGGCGGGCGCGGCAACGTGATCGCCCAGTTCACCGACCGGCACGGCGACGTCGACGCGGCGATGGCCGCGGCCGCGCACGTCGTCACCGGCGAGTACCGCACCGGCGCCAACGACCACGCGTGCATGGAGCTCGAGGGCGGCGCCGGTTGGCTCGACGGCGACACCCTCGTGGTCCGCGCCCCGACCCTGACGCCCCACGCCGTGCGCGAGTCGATCGCGCGCGCGCTCGGCTGGCCGGAGCGGCGCGTCCGGGTCGAGGCGCCGCGCATGGGCGGCTCTTTCGGCAAGTACCTCGCGCCCGGCATCGAGACCCACCTCGCGGTCATGGTCCACGCTGTCGGCCGGCCGGTGCGCCTGGTCCTCGACCGCTCCGAGATCCTCGCGCGCCGCGCCAAGCGCCACCCGTTCCTCGGCCGCTACCGGCTCGGGCTCGATCGCGACGGCCGGTTCGTCGCACTCGACGCCGACGTGATCGCCGACGCCGGCCCGTACGTGTCGTTCACCCCGACCGTCGTCGCGGTGTTCGCCGACGAGGCCACCGGCGCCTACGAGATCCCGAACGTCCGCGTGCTCGCCCGCGGCGTTCTGACCAACAACCTGCCGACCGCGCCGATGCGCGGCTTCGGCTCGCAGCAGATCAACTTCGGCATCGAGTCGCTCGTCGACCAGGCCGCGCGCGTCGTCGGGATGTCCCCGATCGAGCTGCGGCGGCGCAACTTCCTGCGCACCCGCAAGCTGCCGCGCGGTGGCGTCGAGCCCGATCCGCGGATCGCGCTGCCGGAGTGCCTCGATCGCACCGTCGCCGAGCTCGGCCCGCGGCCGGTCGCCCGGCCCGGCACCGTGGTCGGCCGCGGTGTCGCCGCGATCCGGTGCAAGTACGGTTACCCGTCCGGCATCGTCGATCGCTTCGTCGTGCGCGCCAGCGTCGACGCCGCCGGCCGGTTCACCGTCGAGACCGACGTCGCCGACTCCGGCACCGGCACCGGCGCCACCGCCGCACGCCTGGTCGCGCGCGAGCTCGGGCTGGCCACCCCGCCGCACGACGAGCTCGCGATCGCGCTGGTCGACGATCCCAGCGGCACGCTGCTCGCGCGCGGCCGGGTCTCGCCGCTCGCACGGCTCGGCTTCCGCCTGCTCGAGTGGATCCAGAAGCGCCAGGCACGGGCCGCGATCTCGCTCACCATCGCCCTGACCCCGTCGCGCCAGGCCCAGATCCTGCGCTGGTTCGCGCGACCGCTCAACGCGCTGACCGGCGCGGTCAACTGGCTCAAGCGGATCGCGTTCCCGCACGGCATCGATTCGTACGTG
>Ga0307515_10010666_pt1 | contig 17567 bp, 6 predicted proteins | sample 17_EM_MG_FD_194513 | JGI IMG/M metagenome (GOLD analysis project Ga0307515, IMG submission 194513) | Populus trichocarpa ectomycorrhiza microbial communities from riparian zone in the Pacific Northwest, United States - 17_EM | ecosystem: Host-associated > Plants > Roots > Unclassified | place...
CATGCTTCTTTAGTCAAATAAAAAAATGACACGTGGGTTTAGCTTTCAGCCCACGTAGAAGACCCTTGAGAGCTCTGAAAGAGCTAGGTACTGGGCCACTCATGCCCAAACATCCATTCTAATGCTGCTGATTTATTAATCACACAACTTAATTTAGACTATTTTTGTTTTTTGAAAAGTAATTTTTAGAAAATTATTTTTAAAATCTTTTTATATTTATTTGTCATTAGAAAAGTTAATCAACAAAAAATACTTTCTAGTAAAAAAAAAAATTTATCAATCACACAACTTGACTTAAAATGAGTTTCTTTTTATTGAGGCTTAAAATCAACGTTGAATGACATATATGATGCTCAAAAATATTATTTCATAAATTTTATTTTTATCTCTATAGATTAATTAACGATTTCTTCTAATCCTATAGTTTAAGCTTTTCCAATATTATCCCTCTAGTTTCTAAAATTAGCAATGGTAACTTGGCCATTAAGGTGTCATGCTTTAAATTCAATCAAAATGATACTAAAACCTTTTTAAGAACTTTTTTTTCCATGATATTTAAAAAAAAAAAGAATTTCTATAATTGTTGCCTTGCGATCGAAGGACTTGACAAATCCTTCATCCATTGTTGTATATAATTGATTCTGCACTGCTCCATTATACAATTTACTCGAGGAAAAGGATAGCGAGGAAGGAAATCGGTATCATACCTCAGAGGGACTGGATGGTACTAACATGCCTGCATTATCTCTGAATTAACGCCAGGAGATGTTCTTCATCTTCCTCCTTCAAATAAATAAAAATAAAAATTGCTGTGAAGCATCGTTCAGTTGTTATCAGAAATTCAAGTAGTCACCGGTGAACAAAAACAAATATCTAATTAATTATTTATTTTATAGTTTTTTTAGGAGTATTTAGAAGTATGGTAGCAGTTACTTTTCCTTTTCAAAGTTTTTTTTATTTGAGAATACATGAAATATATATTTTTTAAAAAATATTTTTGACATTAACATATCAAAATGAATTAAAAGCATAATAAAATATTAATTTGAATTTAAAAAAATATATATTTTTTAAATTCTTTTAAAAAAACTTTTGAAAAAAAAAAAAAATACCTTTAATAACTTACCTAAGGATCATATTTGGTAATTGATTTAGCTATGATATCATAGTGTTGATAACCTTTTTATTATTGATTGATTTTTAAAATAGTTTTTATTTAAAAATATATTAAAATAATTATTTTTATTTTTTTAAATTTATTTTTAATACCAATACATTATAAATAATAAATTTATTATATCCTAAATTTTGTATCATTACATTATGTAATCTACGTGAGGAGAAAAGAGCGAGAACTAGGAAATCGGTAGCGTACCTCATCGGGACCTGACAATGACGTGTCTGCAGTTTTAGCCAAATATCTGTATAAGGCCTGGTAATATTGAGATTCCGGTGAGACGTCATTCAATTTGTTTTCGAAAATTCAAGTAATCATCGGTTAACATAACGAAAGTAAATATATAATATTAATAATTTATTTCATAGTTTTTTTGTTGACCGGACTCATTAATCATCTGAGGATCATACATTGTAAGAAAACTTTGGTGGAGTGCCTATCCACTAAAATATAAAAATAAAAAGTCCTCATTTAATTACATAATAACACATGGCATGTATATAAAAGAAATTAGAAGATCTTAATATGAGAATTTACACATATAAATAATTTAATGTATATATTTATAATTTTATCAATATATATCAAACATATTTTGTATAGTCTTGTATTTTCTAATATTAATTTTGTGGGATACTTGTAAGTATTTTAATTTTTGTATGGACAATTTACTATAAATTTATCAATGTATTTCAAACTTCTTTTTTCCGAGATCTCTCACTAATAATAATAAAAATAAAATCCAATTACTCTTAGGAAAAAATTGTTGCCGCACTTGACAAATCATTCATGCATTTTTGTAAAATAGAGACTTGTGCTTTGCAGAAGTAAAGAGACTCTTCTGTTATACAATCTACTTGTGAAAAAGAACGGTGAGAGAGGAAATCAGCATCGTACCTCGACGGGTTTTGACATTGACATGTTTACAATACCTTTTGCGTACTTTTCTACGGCCGACTGATATTTTCGACTCTCGTCCTTTTTAAGAAAGAATTGCAAAATTCAAGAAGTCATCAATTAATAAAAGAAAATATATGATATTAATCATTTATTCCATAGTTTTCTTAGACACAAAGACATCAATATTGACCACACTTATTAATGATTTGAGAAAAGTATATAGTAATGGATTGAGCTATGATATCATAAGATAAAACTTTGATATGGTGCCTATTCAATAAAAAAATTTGAAATTCTTCCTATTTATTTATTTTTGTATTTTAAAAATATTAAAAAATAATAATTTTTTTCACGTGTTGATATAAAAAATAAATTTAAAAATAATATTATTCTAATATATTTTTAAATAAAAATATTTTAAAAATAACTGGTATCACACTAACAAAATAATCCATGACTTTCAGCAAGCTATGATATGTTATTTTTCGTTTTTTTAATTTCAATTAAGAACAGACTATTCATATCAGAAATATAGAGAATTGATATGAATTTTGTTTCTCACAACAACTCGAGGCTTGTGAAGGAGAGAGTACAACCTTTTAAAAATCATCCAACCATTTCAAGTTAAACAAAATGAAGAACAAGAAATGGAGTCCACATCCAGCAATGTACTTGAGAGAGATTTTTGGAATACTTACCGATGAAAAAAACTCCAATACACTAACTTCGTCACCGTCAAATCGCGTGAATTCATACTGTTCGCTCAAACCAAAATGTAGCATGAGAAGGAAGACATGTGTGAGTAACTCTCCACCTCTTCTCAGTTGATGAGTATGTTCTTTCCATGGACAATGAGCTGCTGCATATGCAAGCATTTCTATCCAAACTTCATTTATCATCTCCCATCGCTTCTCCAATCGCAATAAAAGCAATTGCCTGGCGAGCTTTTCCCCACCGATTACCACTGACTTTGCTATTTTCCAGAGACTTTGAAACGTTATATCATCAAGAGATAATTCGGAACGCAAAATTCCATCAGCAACACCCTTCTTCGCCTCATCGCCTCTTGTTTTGTTCGGATTTAGACGCTGCAAGTCTTGCAAAGTATCTAGATATCCCTCATCATTGATTCCTTTAGAGAGCATATTTGGTCTCATCACCAAAAGATACATCATGTATTCAGATAGACATCTGCTTGTTTCACAATATTCTTTGGAGGCATTACTTGCATCTTTATCACCAAGATAACAAATCTCTGTAGCGAGATGCCATACAAGAATGCTCCGACTGAATTCTACTTCAGTCGTGCACCACATGTAGTTCTGTAACAGTCCCTCTCTTTCTAGCACACCATCTCCCCTCTGACCAGTTATTTTACTTCTGCGATTCTTATCAATTAAAGAAAAATCTTCCTTCGTATTCTCAGCTTTCTTTTGAAGATGTTTGAAAATAAAACGTTTTAGATCAACATTCATAGCCACCCGATGCACAAAAATCTGCCTCATCTTTTCATTGATTCCCAGCGATTTCAAACATCCAAGTGGCCTGTTTTCAATGGAAGAGCTTATCAGGTTATACTGTGCAATGGATCTCGACCACCTCTTGCTTCTAGTTAACTTCCTTATCAGAGAATAAAGAGCACTACTCAGGGCGTTCCCTCCTTCATCAGTCAACCAAATCATTGTCCAGTCAGAGAAAACAAGGCATAAAAAAGCATAAAACTCGAGAAAAACAGCGGCCGCAAACAATAAATACGTGATTGTAATGTCGATAGTTGAGTAGGCATGCTTATCAATCAGGATTTGGAAGGAAATAAGCGCAGTAAATGTGAGCAGAAAACTGATAGAGCGAAGAATGATTCCGGCACGAGAGTAAATCAGGGGCGCTTTAGTGTAAAGCATATCATATATTAATCCAAGCTCAATCTCTACTACCTTGAAGGCGTCTTCTGCTGTATTTTTGGAAATCAGCACCTGGCTTTTTATTAGTGCAGGAATGCCAGGGACAAGATCCTGCATCATAAACATGGATATACCCAAAAAAGTATAAGCTTGAAGAAGATATTTTCCCTCGAGAGCTTGATCACGTTTTTTTGATAATGCCTTTAATGGATAAAAAGGCCGAAATTTTGAGAGATTTGACTTTTTCAAGCCCTCAGAGCTTGAAGAACTGAGCACCCAAGTCCTCTCTGCGTACTTTATAATGCCAACAATGAACATTGGGATTGCTATGAATGTGAGGATACCGCTACCCCAAGACCTTGAGAAGACATAAAAAGCCACTACGACTTGGACTCCAAGACCAAGTAAATGCCTTAACCACAATTCGTTATCTTCAATTGAGTATGCAGTGATTGTGTCTGGTCCACCAAGGTGCAGGAGTAGAAAAGGTGCCCAAAATGCCTGCATGGGATTGTTTGCTTTTTTTGAACCGTCACTTGATGAATCTCCTTGGCTCCTGGCTAGATTACCCAATGCAACAGTTGCTACCATGTCTGCTGATAGATATGCAGACCAAACGAGAATCCTGATCCAGCTTCTGGCAATGGTCTTTCGCTGAGAACCAAATATGATGAGGATGGTTTGTAGTAAGAGACTAAGAAAAACCATTCCTCGAATCTCCCCTTTGTTCCACAAATTTGTGACTTCTTCAGGCAATTTTGTAAGCATTGTATCTTTTCTTCAACAGTGGAAACTAGCTCTCTCGATGAACCCCAGAAGAAACTGTTTTGTAAGATGAAAAGTAAATATGGATATCTCTGAAAAAATCTCTTACAAGGGATAGTGAAAAAACTCTTATGAGAAAAGAATTCTGCAGTAGATTTTGGGTAAGGTATCATAAAATAGGAGTTGCTGCATATTGTTGTTGCAGCATGCAAAGAAAAGGTATGGGATGCATTACAAATTAATATATGGAAGTGAATTCTGGGATATATCTCCTTTAACTTAAAGCTTGCTTGACCAGCTTTTACAAACCATAGTTACATGTACAAGTAAGAATTTGGTACTTGGCCTGGGTACAAAGCAATAAAGAGATGCTAAATAGTAATAAAGAGGTGCTGTCAAGCAAGAGACTTTAAATTAGTTGCCTTTTCTCCTTTTCTTTCCCTGATAGACAATAGACATAGCTTTTTGGACACTTAAAGAAGGAATTCTGAATATCAATATGATGTTTGAGCACTGAAATCCCCGGCCCAAGGTTTGAATATGAGACTTCGTACCATTTACTGCTAATGAGTTTCTGCCTTGCATCAGTGGAATTTTGCATCTTAACCTAATCAACGATAGTCATCCTCTCAATGAATAAAAAAATGAGTTTATCTTTTCATTCTCAAGAGATTCTAGCTCGATAGGCAAAGGCTTTGCTGCTTTGCACATTTTCAGCGGGCAAGTGAAAATATTCTTATGAGAAATTACTTCTGCAGTGGATTGTAGTCGAGGTATCAAAAAAAAAAAAAACGCTGCATAATGTTGAAGCAAAAAGAAGGTACGGGTTGCAATGCCATAAAATAGATAGATGCAACTTCCAAGATATGTGACTAAAAATCTTAACATTAGGTTGCTTTGATGCAGAGCAAGCAAGAGATGCTAAATATTAAAGAGATATTCAGCTTGCAAGGAATAAAAGATTTAAATTAGTTTTATTTTTATTTTCTCGGTGGACAGAGTTTGGTTTCCTTTTCTTGAACACTTAAAGGGGCATTGGGGTTGGGCACAAAACAAAGAAGAGATGCTAAATAATAAAGAATGCAGATTGCAAGGACTAAGAAACTTTAAATTAGTTGTATTTACTTTTCTTCATACACAGAGTTCGCATTCTCTTTTAGAGAAGGAATGCAGTGATGAGTCGTATCTTTTGACTTCATTTCTGGGAATATGATGTTTGAGCACTGAACTCCCGAAAGGTTTGAATCTGTAGCTCACATTTACCCTTGGATTGGTGTGTTATCAATACTGCAACCTCAAAACAGAGAAAATGTACCTGATGATGTGGAAGACTACTCTCGAACCTCAATGCGACTACTGGCAATTCAAACCAGATAACTAATGCAGGATAGCCGCTGATACATGGACAATGGAATCTGGTTCAATCATCAATAGTATTTCTTAAAAACATTTTCAAAACTATTCAACTCAATAGGTACATTGAAAATTTTGCAAGAACCCACCTGGTGAGGTGTAGACTCCATCAATACTGGCTTGTATAACTCGGAATCCTTTGCCTGTACCATGTTCGAAGGTAACTCAAGAAAAGATGTTCCTGATTAAAATTCTGCATTAAAAAGATTTCAAGAAGAGCTTCATGCCTGTTATAGCAGCAATGCAAGGACAATGGTACCAAATCAACAATTAAAATGAGAGTGATGAGCATTGTAAGGTGGCTTGATAGACACATCAAATGTCATGGAAACTTAATTGCATGAATACGATGAAGTACGCTTTGAAATTGAAACAAGAATCATAGTTATATATTTATCTACTATATATCTATCCAGATGTATAGCAGATCAGAAACAAGGCAGCTTACCTTGTCCAGTTGAATAAACGGATTGACATGTGAAGCATCAGAGGAGGCTGGCTTTTCTTACGTTAATGGATTGTCGTCATATAAAGCTCTGCTTCTTGGCACCTCTCCTGTCTAAAGCCTCTCATCTTGGACCTGATACTTTTCCAGGAAAAACCTGTGAGTGAGAGGAGAGCTGCTTGAGATGCAGCCATTCGAAAAAAAAAAAAAAAAAGTGTTTGAAAACATTGAGCAAGTTTGTGCGTAGCATTACTGCTCTGGGCAGCCGGAAAATTAGAAATTAATTTTTTTTAATATTTTAATATATTATTATCAAAAATTAATTTTAAAAATAAAAAAAATATTATTTTAATAAAGTAACTATAAAAAAAAAGAATTATTAATTTTTAGAAACTATATGTTATTGTTCTAATTATTTTTTAGGTTGAATAAAACTACAAACATATTAGATTTTTATAGAAAAGAAAAGGTTATATAAAAAATAAAAATAGATATTTTAATCATAAAGTTAATAAAATTTTCAAAATATTTTAATAAATACAACCAAACTGAATGTACAAATTTAAATTTAAATAATTGTATAGAATTATATAAGTTTTTAGTTGATATCAATTTTGATCGATAGCTCATGATGGCTTGAGAACATTGAATAGTGTCTAGGTTGTAGGATAGATTTGGACTCCAAAACAGTAAAATTGAGTCTTGGACTCTTCATAAATGTTTTATGTATATGTTTTAGCTTTCTATCTATATAAACCAAACTGAAATCCAAGATCTACAGCTTCAGATATGACTCAATAACTAAATGGTGTTTCAGGTTAAATTAAACCATCATCTTTTTCTAAGCTTAGCCATTTCTTTGTCCTTTTACTTTTAATAGTTAATCACATCAATCAATCTTTTGAATTGTGAGATATGCTTGCATTTGAAATGAGCATTTACATAAATTAAAGTTATCTTATATTATCAGACTTGTTATTATAAAACATGCTTAAGTTAGAGAATATAATGACACTTTACGTGCAATATGATGATATAAAGCCTTAATGAAAATGCACTTTTAAGTACTAATCATGCACAAGCCTACCTTTATAGGCCCACGTACAAGCTTTTTTTTAATTTGTTTTGGTTTTGCTTTATATCAGATTATCATGATCTCAAACAAATATCACGACATTTGATTTGTGCTTAATTTTATGATTTTTTTATTTTTATTATCATATAATTAAGTAAAAAATAGTTTTAAATAACAAAGTTCTTAGACTTAGTGGAGTTCTTAACTCAAACCATGAATTTGACAGGTTAAGTCGCAAAGTCAAAGTTGATCAAATATGTCGTCATTTTAATATATATAAAAAATCATCTTGAATATGATGAAATAGGGTTAAAACACAGAACCTTAAAATTTTATTTTTATTTTTAAAATATTAATCTAACAAAGTTTGCCTCTCTAGGAGGTTATGAGAAATTTTATGGTGTTTAATCTATAATTAGTGATATTCTATGAGTTATTTTTTGAAACCTATTATAAAAATAGAAATAGATAAAATAAGAGAGAGAAACACTATATATACGTGTTCTTATTATTTTTTGTGGGACATGAATTTTATTTTCTCTCTTCTTTTTGTATGTCTTTTTTTTTCAAAGTAAAACTCATAGAGTAATTAATAAAATACCACTAGTTATAGCTTGAGCACCATAAAATTTTCTAAGGTTTATAATGCCTTTAAATAGACTAAAAAACTAACCTAAAATATAAAATAATAGAAATAATGTAAAAAAAATACCAAACCACATGAATCCATATAAATCTCCTTTTTTTACTGCTCTTTGTTTTGTTTGTTCTCTTAGCCATTGTCTTAGTTAATGTTTGTTTTTGTATTTGTAATTGCATTTGAGTGTATTTGGTTTTAAAAATTATTAAATTGATGATTTTTTAATGTTTTCTAATTATTTTGATATGTTAATATCAAACATAAAAAAAATCTTAAAAATTATTTTAATATATTTTTAAATAAAAAAATACTTTAAAAAAATATTTAATCATAATAAGTCACCTTCTTTTGCTTAATTTAATATGTTTGTTGTTTTATATTAAAAAAAGAAGAAGAAGAAGAAAGAAATGAAGGTACTAATTTAATGCATAGCCTTTTCTTTTCTTTTCTTTCTATTTTTTCCCCTTGATATGACACGCTCTACAATCATTTTTATTTGATGATACCTTACCCAAAAATATTGCCAGGAAAAATAGTCGGAGCATGTTTTGGATTATAATAATAGTTAATTTGTAAAGTATTTTTTATTTAAAATATATTGAAATAAATTTTTTTATTTTTTAAAATTTATTTTTGATATAGCACAACAAAACAATCTAAAAATATTAAAAAATATATTAATTTAAAATAAAAAATCTAAAAACACTTTAGGCACTTAGTAAAATGATTTTTTTTATATAAAAATTCATCCAATACTAATGATTACTTAGCATGGCCGCCGGTGATAGGGGTTAATAAAAACTAAAAACATTATTAAATTGAGAAAATTAAAAAATTTAATTAAAAAAAAACTGAAAAAAAAACCGAATTAATCAATTAAAAAACTAAAAAAATTTAATACTGTTTAGTTTTAGTTTTAAAATTTTAAAACCTAATGAACCAGACCAAACCAGTTCAACCAACTTAAAATATATATATATATATACCAGATTTTCTTCCAAATCCTGCACCAAACCAAAAAGATAGCCGCCCCAGCCAGCCAACTCGTCTCTCATTTCTGATCTGTGTTTTACCTCCTCTATCTAGTGTCTACGCAAGCCATCTCTACTGGCAAATAATTAATTACCAGCCATTCCCTTCTCTTCTCTTCCATTTATTATTATTATTATTTTGTTTTTTGCTGGTGAGTTTTCCACTCCTTCCCTGGCACTAAAGAAAGCAGTTTACAAGGATGAAGAAACTTTAAATTAATTAAGTTTTCTTTTCTTCATAGACAGAGTTCGCTTTCTGTTTTAGGGAAGGAACACTGAACATCAGTACAGTAATGAGTCGTATCTTTTGATTTCATTTCTGGGAATACGATGTTCCTTTTTCCTTAAGCACCTAACAAGAATTAATCACAATATTTCTCTTTCTTTATATATATAGAAAGCAGTAAATTTTACTCTTCAAATTTATTACAAATCTGCAGATGATCTTCAAATTAAAGCAAAACGCATAAATTCAACCAATTCTTTGTTTCGTTTTAAATCAGCAGGGACAAGTTTGTGTCAGCATTATATTTAATTGAGATTATAACTAAAGCTAATAGAGACCATTTTTTTTTATATGATTATAACTAAAGAAAATTCTGCATTAAAAAAATCTCAAGAGCTTCGTATCTGTCGTAGCATCAATGCGAGGACACTGGTACCAAATCAACAATTTAAATGACAGTGATGGTCATTGTACAGTCACCTGAGATACACATCATCAAATGTCATGCAAACTTAATTACCCAAGAAGTGAATTTTCCATCATGATACCAGTGATTAAAGATATCAACTTCTATATCACTTGAAAGAAATTTATTTAAACTCTCGTATTGGTTAGATTCTCTGGATTTGTTCTTTAAAGGTCACCAGTTCGAATGTCACGATTCTCAGGGCTATTGGAAACTTACATGACTGTTAATTTTAGGACATTGAGGGATTAGTCGAAGTGCGCGTAAACTGACCCCGATACTCACAGTAAAAAAAAAAGCACTTTATTTGAAAATATTCTGAAAGTTCAATTTCTCAGTAGCTAGGCCTATAGATAGTGATTTATTTGAAAGAGATAGAACTAATAAAGTGTTTGAGAGTGAAAAATGATAAGGACTTCCAAAAAGTAACAAATTCCTACGTAAATGGTAGTTCAACATATAAAGGAAACTCCAACAAATTGACAACTACACTTGATGATTCCCGTCAGTATTTAGCTGCTGAATTTATAGAGATAGAATAGTAATCTTTTCCTTCCTTATCTTGTGTAACAACTAAGAATGTATGAGTCTATATATACTTTTTTAGTCAGTGCAGAGAGTGAAAATTAATACAGACTTTCTTTTCTTATAGCAATTCTATTTTTTTCTCTTGGTATCAGAGCAGGAACGGTCCTGCCTCTTATTCTAAACACCATGACCTCTTTGTCTTTAAATGTCGGAAATTTTGTCACACTTAAACTTACACAATCCAATTACCCACCGTGGAGAGAATAGGTCTTAGGATTAGCAGAGAGCCAAGACTTGGTTGATCATCTCACCAAAGAAACACCAATCCCAACAAAATACACCATTCCAGATTCAAATACAACAAAAACAGGAAACACTACACCACAAGTGACAAGGGAATTCATTGCTTGGCAAAAGTCTGATCGTCTTCTCCGGGGTTGGATCATTGGAACCCTCTCTGAAGAAGCACTTGGACTTGTCATTGGCTTAGACATAGCACTTGCAGTCTGGGAAGCACTGAAAGATGCTTATGCATAGGACTCTCAAGAGCAAGAGTTTACACTACGACAACAATTGACCTACCTTTGCAAGGATGATAACAGGACCATTAGAGATCACATACGTATTTTTAAAGGTTTGTGTGACAATTTTGCTGGTATTGGAAAACCCCTACCATATAAAGAAAAAGTTTTCTGTCTTCTCACAAGTTTAGGACCGCAATATGAAACCTTTACAACAATGATGTTGAAACCGCCATGACCAACCTACACTGAACTGATTTCACAATTGCAAAACCTGGTTTAACATCGTAACTGGTTTTCAAACCAATCAGATGCATCTTTTTCTCAACTCACCCCACGTTTAGCTTTCTATGAACAACAACAGAAACAATCTCAAAGTACTATGCCAAGGAATCACAATAACACATTTACTTCCTCAGGTCGTGAATTCCAAGCACAACAATTTCAAAACCAAAGTCAAAGTTATTCAGACAACCACCACCAGCTACACAACAATGACAACCACCACCACCAGGAGAACGTCGTATGACAATAGTGGAACGAGATCTATATCGTAATGAAACATGCCAATATTGTGGGAAACCAGGCCATATTGCCAAAATCTGCTAGTGGATACCAAAAAGAACAACTTAAAATGACGTGATTCCACAAGCTCTTGCTGCACTCACCTTAGACAACTCCATTACTGAAACAAAATGGACTTTTGACACAGGAGCTTTAAAACACATGACAGGAATGCAAGGTATGTTGACTAATATTCATAAATATTCTGGATCTGATTCTGTCATAATAGGAGATGGTTCTTTTATACCTATAACAGGTATTGGTGATTCATGCATCAAACAAAAAGATAAGACCTTGCCTCTTTATGATGTTCTTTTAGTTCCAAATCTTAAAAAAAACTTGCTATTGATAAGTCAACTAACCTCTCAATTTCCTGTCAATTGTGAATTTTTTAATGTTGATTTTTGTGTAAAGAAACGGAAAACAAGACATCCACTAATAACAAGGAAAAAGAAGGGTGTCTTGTATGTTTTATCCAATGCACCAGAAGCACACTTCTCTTATCGATTCAAATCTGGCACTGCAAATATTTGGCACCAACGCTTAGGACATCCCCAAGCTTCAGTTGTTCTAATGTACCAAGTCGTAAATTTTTCATTTCTCGTCATGTTTTTGACGAGACTGTTTTTTCGTTTAAATCTTCTTCAGTTTCTACTACTGCCTCATATGTCCTTAATATATTTGATTCTTGGATACCTTTTTCTAACACTTCTCTACAAACAAGTGCCCTCCCACAAAGGTCTACACCAATGAATTTTATTCCTCTACCATCTGTTGATAGTCATTGCTGGCAATCTGCACCAAATTCATCACGACACAACTGGAACAAAAAATGTTGAAACTGATTTTAACGATCAGCTTCCAGAAGCTCTCCCCCTGCATGCCCCAACACCTGCATTAAACTTTGAAATACAACCAACACCTTCCCTACACTTGGTTTTAATAATCCCCCTTTTGTAGATCTCAATCAGCCGGCACCAATGCCTGCATTACACTCTGATATACATCCCGAAAACTTCCCTACACCAGAGCCCCATCCTTCCACACACACACACACACACAACACAACCTCATGAAGCACAAATAAGTCATCCTATGCTAACCATGTCCAAGCATAAAGTAGTTAAACCGAATCATAAATATGCCCTGATAATAACCTTATCTCCTACAATACCTCGTGAACCAAACAACATTAAAGCAGCCCTGTCACATCTTGGTTGAAAAGCCGCAGTGGATTATGAACTTACAACATTCCATCAAAATAAAACATGGTGATTAGTTCCATGCACTCTAGATATGCATGTGATTGGGTCCAAATGGGTTTTTAAGACCAAACTAAAACCAGATGGTACATTGGATCGTCTCAAAGCACGGTTAGTTGCCAAAGGATATCATCAGATTGATGTATTGACTATATAGAGACACGCTCTCCTGTCATAAAACTAGGTACAATTCAAAATATCTTAATTATTGCTATTGTGAAACACTGGCTCATTCGTCAACTCGACGTCAAGAATGCATTTTTATATGGCAACATCATGGAAGATATATATATATATATGGGGCACAACCACTAGGTATGGCTGATCAATAGAATCCTATGCATGTATGTAAGCTCTAGCGAGCTTTATATGGGCTCAAACAAGCACCACTTGCTTGGTTTGATAGCAATGCATTCCTTATATCATATGGTTTCTTTTGTAGTTTGGTTGATCCTTCTCTTTTTGTCTTTCACTCTGCTCACAGAATACTGGCATTACCTCTCTACATTGATGATATGCTTCTTACAGGGTCATTCACCGAGCTTGTTACCTTCTTTATTCAAATATTAAGTCGTGAGTTCTCCATGAAAGATTTAGGACTGGTGCATCATTTCTTAGGTGTTGAGATTTCTACCACAGCAAATGGACTACATTTGTCTCAGTCACACTATGCACTTACCATCCTTAACCGCTGCAATATGCTTCATTGCAAACCCATGAGCACACATTTGGAGGTCAAATTCAAAATAGATGCAGATACTACCTCCATTGCTAATCCCAGTCAGTTTCGTAGGATTGTTGGTGCTCTCCAATACCTCACTCTCACACGACCAGATCTATCCTACAGTGTCAACTATGTTTCACAATTCATGCACAATCCTACAATTACCCATTTGAGACTAGTTTAGTGCATCATTCGATACCTCAAAGGAACAATTGCTACTGGTTTATGCCTCTCTTCCAATACAACTCTTAAATTGTGCATTCTCTGATGCGGATTGGCCTGGCTGCTCCACAACACGGAGATCTACCACCAGCTACTGCCAATATCATTTCCCGGTGTGCAAAAAAACAACACACAATCTCTCGATTCAGTATCGAAGCTGAATATCGAGTTATGGCTAATACTACTACCGAACTTACGTGGCTCACATATATCCTTAAAGATCTTCGCATATCTCTATCAAATCCACCAGTCCTCTACTGCGATAATATCAGTGCTCTATACATGACCATCAATCCTGTCTTTCATGCTTGGAGTAAACACATTGAGTTGGATTACCATTTCGTACATGAACGAGTTGCACTTGGATTACTTGTCACTAAACATGTATCCTCTGCTAACCAAGTTGCTGATATATTTACTAAACCAGTGCCCAAGGCTACTCTTGCATACTTTTGCAACAAATTATGCCTTCTACCTCGGCTCAATTTGTGAGGGGATATTAGCAACCTACAACCTCATGTTAGCAACAATCGTGTGAGTCTATCCCACAAATCACGGAGTGATAAGGAAGAATTATGGAGTAATAAGGATGATCATGCTCACAGACATATCAAAGGAAATATGGTTGGTGATAAGGACTTCCAAAGAGTAACAAATTCCTACATAAATGGTAGTTCAACATATAAAGGAAACTCCAACAAATTGATAGCTACACTTGATGATTCCCATTAGTATTTAGCTGTTGAATTTATGGAGATATAATAGTAATCTTTTCCTTCCTTACCTTGTGTAACAACTAAGAATGTATGAGTCTATATATACTTTCTTAGTCAGTGCAGAGATGCACTAGTGAAAATTAATATAGACCTCCTTTTCTTATAGCAATTCTATTTTTTTCTTTAAAAAAAGGGTGAAAGTGCCACTCTTCTAGACCATGTACCTGGATATGTCATTCCACAAACTTTGTCAAGACGATTATCTAGTCCATTAAACTCTATCTCATTGGATTCGGGCTGCAAAAATCAATTTCTCTTCGTTGAAAATTGTTGTAGCATGTCTACCCTCTAGACTTGTTTAAGTATCATGCACTTCTTGAGATCATAAGCTTGTCGGGTGTCAGCGCCATCAAAATATGTTGTAGCGATAGCATCCCATACGGCTTTCCCCGTTGGAAATCTGATATAGTTACTTTGGATCCATTGAATTAATCAGTCATTCCTTCACCACTGCATTTTCTATTCTAAAAAAAATCCCTATAATCTCTCCAAAAAAATTCTCTGTTGACGACTCACGCCAATAACCAGCACTTAAGAACAAATGGATCACTGTTTAAATATTCTTAAAAATCCTCCGTTGTAAACTCATAGAAACTTCTCAATTTTTAAATAAGTACCTGAACTAGCCTAAAAAGCTGAATGGGTCATTATAAGCACTTGATGATGTGATGGCACTTGGTGATTTTTTTTTAATTTAACCCTCCAATAAAAAAAAACTTTGTCGACCTTCATTTATTTTGATTTTCATCTTCATTCTTTTGATTGAATTTTTTATTTAATATTCTTTTGCTTCTAGTCTAATGACTCGAGTCATAGATTTGAAATGTTGAAGCGAGTCGACATTTTTTTTTACTTATTTTCTTTTCTGATTTTATTGTTCAACATTATTTTTTATATAAAAAAAAATCAGCTTTGTGGTTTTCCTCAATTTCTTTTCTATCAGATTATTATAGTCTCATGACCTATATCACGAGTTTTGCAGGTTAACCTTGGTTGACTTTTAACCAAGATTACATAATTATCACGTTAACTCGGGTTTAATCAGAACTTTTTTTTAATCAAATTTCATACTTTCAAGGTTGGTTTTTTTTCTATATTATTGTGCTCTTTATTTTTATAAAAACATTTATTTGTTTACTACCGTTGCCTTTTTTTTTAATTGTCTAATTAAACTAGAACTAACTTATTAAACTTGCTCATATATGTAACTAAAATAGTTTTTTTTTTTTTTTACTTCTTTTAAATACAATTGCATCACCTAGACTATAACTCGCTTTTTCTTATTTTCAGTTAATATCCTTCCTCTATAATTTTTTATTTTGTTTTGTTTATTTAGCCTTTTAGAATTGAGAGTTTTTTTTTAATGTTTTGAATGTATTTAATTCTTGAAGATATTATTTTAATTCATTTATAGTTTTTTTTATGTTTTACATAAATGAACTTCATTTAAAAAAAAAAACTAATTTAATGTGCAAGCTTACATTATATTTTATTCCATCCTTATATTTTATTCGATCAATTTTATGTGTATCTATTTTTATTGTTTGATTAAATAAAAAATTTATTTTAATAAAAAAATTGGGTAAACACAACCAAATAAATATCTCATATTATAAAATCAAATATCTTATGTGCAAGCTTGTATTATATTTTATTCAAGGCTTATATTTTATTCAATCATATATATCTATTTTCAATATTATTTGGTTGAATAAAAACATTTAGTGAACACAACAAAATAAATATTTTATGTTACTGGGTCAAAAATCTTGATTAATATCTCTTGATTTTTTTACTTTTCTTTTCATTTATTTACACAAATATTTGATCAACTTATATTTAATTAGATAGTTATATAAGCTTTTAGATTTGCACTTAAGAAAAAAATGTTTAAAAAACCGTCGATAAAGCCTGCATCACTTTCTTTTTTTTAAAAAAAAAAACTTCAACCTATGACGCAGAGCTGCATCAAAAAGCTATAGTAAGAACTAAGACGATGGAACTTTAAGTAGTAGCTAATCAAGATATTACTGTAGGTAAACAAAAACCACATGTAACTAGAGTGAATCAGGATAAATAGTACTTGATAAATAAAGGAAAAGGTAAGTACTGGTAGGTGGTAGATTACACCGATCGGAGAGCAGATTCTGTATATCACCAGTCCAATACATCTACGACCACCTTCAAGTCATAATGTACAGAGGCAGGTTGTCTGTATCAAGTCATATCAAAGGGTTAACAAATTGACATCCATGGATCATTTATACTTCAGCACTTGGTGTCTGTCTGGCCATCTGTCAACAGCAATTAGTTCACGTTAAAAACTCCACAAAGCACATGACATAAAAGAGTTCTGCATGGAAGACTCATCAAGTTAAAAACAATCTTGGCCTAAAACTGAAGTTTCCCTCAAATTTGAGACGTGATGTTTATAGCATTTTCTTCAAACAAGAACTTTCATTCTGTGTGAATGTAATGATCACAAGAGATTTTTACCAGCTGGACTCACCGTCCCATTCAGCATTCAAGATACGAGCCTGGTTTGCCAGATACTAGTAGTCACAAATTTGGCTTTGGTTGGTCGGCATAGAAATCACTTGATGCAATCCAAGAGCAGGGATTATTTTCAATATACTTGTAAGACTTGTATTGTTATTTGAAAATAGTCTATCCTCCTTGCATTGCATCATATCACGACAAATAGCAATCAGGCAGCAGCTCATGTATATGAGGTATTGATCGTATCAAGATCATACAAGATTGAATTTGGAAGCAATTGTCAATATAGCAAAGGCATTTCATCAGGTGGGTGATTTGAAATGCAATTCCAAGCGGAAAAAAAATTGCAGATTTAAGGTTGCATACATTGGGATGAGGATAGAGGTACTGTTTGTTCAACAAGGTCTGAATCAACTAACTCATTTATCTTGA
>Ga0307515_10010667_pt1 | contig 17567 bp, 20 predicted proteins | sample 17_EM_MG_FD_194513 | JGI IMG/M metagenome (GOLD analysis project Ga0307515, IMG submission 194513) | Populus trichocarpa ectomycorrhiza microbial communities from riparian zone in the Pacific Northwest, United States - 17_EM | ecosystem: Host-associated > Plants > Roots > Unclassified | place...
GATGCGCCCGCCCGGACGGCGACGGTCGAACAGTTGGTCGGCCTTGATTTCCGGGCCGTACCGCTGGCGGATGTGCTCCACATTCGCGTCGTAGTCGTGGATGCCGATGATGTCGGTCGCGCTGCTCTCCCAGCCGTCGTTGCCGATGACCGGTCGCGTAGGGTCCAGCGTCTTGGTCAGATGATAGAGGGCTTCGACAGCGTGCCGGTGCTGGCCCACGGCGGTGAGGTCCGGAACTCCCCAACTCTCGTTGAAGGTGACCCAGACGATGACGCAAGGGTGGCTGTAGTCGCGCTCGATCGCCTCCGTCCATTCACGCACCGTCCGCTTGATCGCGGTGCGCGTGAATCGGTAGGCAGACGGCATCTCTTCCCAGACGACGAGGCCGAGCCGGTCGGCCCAATAGAGGTAGCGCGGGTCTTCGATCTTCTGATGCTTGCGCACGCCATTGAAGCCCATGGCCTTGACGAGTTCGACGTCGCGCCTGACCGCCGCATCGCCGGGCGGTGTCATGAAGCTCTGCGGCCAGTAGCCCTGGTCCAGCACGAGACGGAGCATGTAGGGCCGGCCGTTCAACATGAACCGGTCGCGAAGCACGTTCGCCGCACGAAGGGCGGTGTACGACTCGAACTCGTCGATCACCTCCGCTCCCCTGAGCAGGCGCACCGTCGCGTCGATGAGGGTCGGGCGCTCCGGGGTCCAGAGCAACTCGTTGCGGAAGTCGTCGATGCCCGGATCGGACAAGGCGACGACCCGGTCCACCTCCCGCTGAACGACCAGGTACCGGTCCGAGGCCAGCGTGCGCTCGCCGTGGCAAAGGCAGATCTCGATCGACAGGTCGTCGGTGCGATCGCCGGCGAGGCGAGCTTCGAAGCCGATCGAGAAACCTTCGACCCGCGGCGTCCAGCGAATCTTCTCGATGTACGTTCGCGACACGCGTTCGAACCACACGGTCTGCCAGATGCCGGTGGTGCGGGGATACCAGATCGAGTGCGGCTTCTCGTGCCAGTCTTGCTTGCCCCGAGGCTTGGTGAGGTCGTGCGGGTCGTCTTCGGCCAGCACCGTCACCGTTTGTGTGCCCGAGGGGTCGAGCAGCTTGGTGATGTCGACCGAGAACGGCGTGTGGCCGCCCTCGTGGGTCGTGGCAAGGCGGCCGTTCACCCAGACGTGCGCCACGTAGTCGACCGCGCCGAATCGCAGGATGACGCGGTCGTCGCCAGCCGGACATTCAAAGTCGCGCTGGTACCAGCATGCATAGTGGAAGCCCTGGTCGGCAATGCCGCTGGCTTCGGTCTCCGGCGCAAACGGCACGTTGATCGTCTGCGGCCACTCGTCATCCTCCGGCGGCCTTGAAAACAGGCGCTCGTCGTCTTGGCGAAAGCGCCATGTGCCATTGAGCGAGGTCCAGTTGCGGCGCCGCAGTTGCGGCCTGGGATAGGCGAAGCCCAAGAAGTCTTCTTTGTCGGACGACACAGTGAGTTCCTGATGGGTACACGTCGACACGGGCGACGTGGCGTCGGCTTGCTGCTGCGCGCAAGTTCAAGCCGGTCGCAGCAAACTGCGTACCGATGCGTCGGGCGCTGCGAATCATTCGGCCACCGCCGATCTCGCACCAAGCTGCCGAGTGCCTCCTGCGCGAGCTTGCCGCAGAACTTTCCATGTGTGCACTTTCAGTTGTTGCCGGCGTTGGCAAGTCCCCAACGAGTCGGTCACTTCAAGCTTGGCGCGTTCCGCCGTCATGTTGGCGCGTTCTGCGAGCGCCTGACACAGCCATCGTAGGCAAAGTCCAAACCTAATCAATCGAGGTTACGGTATGAAAAAGACAGTTCTGATCACGGGCGCGTCGTCGGGCTTCGGCCTGATGCTCGCCAACCACCTTCATCAGCAAGGCTTCAATGTCATCGGCACCAGTCGCGCGCCTGAAAAATACGCCGTGCCATTCAAACTGCTACGACTGGACATCGACGACGACCGATCCATCAAGTCTTTCACCGACGAATTGTTTCGGCACACCAAGCAGCTCGCTGTGTTGGTCAACAACGCAGGCTACATGGTCACCGGCCTGGCCGAAGAAACCCCGATGGACATGAGCAGGCAGCAGTTTGAAACGAACTTCTGGGGCACGGTGAAGGTGACCAATGCCTTGCTGCCCATCTTCCGGTTGCAAAAGCAGGGGCAGATCATCACGGTGAGTTCGATCGTGGGCTTGATCGGCCCACCGAACCTCTCTTACTACACCGCGTCAAAACATGCCGTTCAGGGCTTCTTCAAGTCCCTGCGCTTCGAGCTGAATCAATTCAATATCAAGGTCAGCATGGTGGAGCCGGTCTGGTTCAAGACGAAGCTCGGTCAGCACGCGGTCTCTGGCGGCAATGCACGCATTGCGGACTACAACGAATATCGCAAGCAAGCAAATGCCGCAACGCAAAAAGGCCTCGACGAAGCCGAAGCACCCGACGCCGTGGTGCATACCATCACCAAGCTGATTGGCGCGAAGGAACCCAGGTTCAGCAACCCCGTTGGGAAAATGACGGGGATGATTCTCTTTCTGCAGAGCTACGCGCCGAAGATGTTTGAAGGCTCCATTCTGAAAAGCGTGCAAACGGCGAAATAAGGACTCAGCCATGAAGTACTACCTGTGCAAATTCATCCCGCCGCGCGCGGATTTTCTGGCAACGATGTCGGCGGACGAACAGAAGCTCATGAAACAGCATGGCGACTTCTTGAACGACCTTCTCGCCCAAGGCTCGATCGTTGCCCATGGCCCCGTCATCGACGAAGCCGGTGGCTATGGCGTTTCGCTCTACCAACTGTCCGACGATGAAGACATCTCGGCTGTCACCGCACAAGATCCCATGATCAAGAGCGGCGTTGGGCATTACGAGCACTACACCATGCTTCATTTGAAGGCGCGCAGCTGAAAGCCAGTGTTTTCCGCACCCTCACCAACCGCCGCAAGAACCAGTGCATTGGCGTCATGTGCGGCATAGACTCAAGTGATGCAATCGGAACCCACTGAAGACCTCGGGGCACCCAGTGGCCGCCTTGCCCATGCGGGCAGCTTTGCCGTGTGGCCCGGCTGGCAGGTGCTGATGCAAGACGCCGGCGTGGACGGGGCGAGCGCCTTGCGCCGGGCGCAGCTGCCTGGCGACATGCTCGCGCGGCAGAACGCGCGCCTCGACTCGGCCACGTACTTCAGGCTGTGGGAAGCCATCGAGGCCGAGGCCGGCACGGCGCATGGCCCCGCACCCTTGCGCTTCGCGCAGAAGATGTCGGCCGACTGGTTCGACCCCGAACTCTTCTCTGCCCTGTGCAGTGCAGACATGAACGGCGCGCTGAGCCGCCTGGCCAAGTACAAGCGTTTGAGCGGGCCGATGGCGCTGAAGGTCGAGCACACAGATGCGCGCACCACGGCGACCTTGGAATTCCTGGATCGGGCGTTGACACCACCGCCCGTGCTGGTGGCCTTCAAGCTCGTGTTCTTCGTGCAATTGGTGCGGCTTGCGACGCGCAGCCCTGTGTATCCGCTGCAAGTGGGCTGGCCATCGCCTGCGATGTCAGCGCCCGACGCACGCGCCTATGCCGACTACTTCGGCGTGTCGGTCGACAGCACGCCGATGCCCACCGTGGTCTTCAGGGCTGACGACACGCGGCGCCCCTTCCTCACGGCGAACCACGGCATGTGGTCGTTCTTCGAGCCCGCCCTGCGGCAACGGCTCGCAGATCTGGACCGGCACGCAAGCACGGTCGAACGGGTGCGCAGCGCGTTGCTCGAAGCCCTGCCCGCCGGCGAACTGTCGATGCTCGCGGTGTGCCGCAAACTCGGTGTCAGCACCCGCACCCTCCAACGCAAGTTGAAGGAGGAAGGGAGCAGCTTTCAGCAGACGCTCGACGCATTGCGCAACTCACTGGCACACCACTACCTGCACAACTCGGCGATGTCGGGTGCAGAGATTTCGTTCCTGCTCGGCTTCGAAGACCCCAACTCGTTCTTTCGCGCGTTTCAGGCCTGGACGGGCACGACCCCGCAAGCGGTGCGTTCGGCATCCACAAAAGCCGCTCATTGACGGAGCCCGCTTTCGCCACGAGGCCGGTGGCCTGTGACGCCTCGGCCATCGCCTGAGGGTGAGACCGCGCCAACCGGGGCTTCGATGCAGGCGCGTTTCGCAAGCTGTTTGGCGCGCTCCGCGAGTGCGACCCGTCGGCAGTGTCGGCACAGTGCCATGCACTCCCTTCACTTCAGGAACAAACCGATGAGCCTCTTCAATTCCAGCACTGCCACGCCTTCCATGCCGAAGGACGCACCCCATCAGGCGACGCGCCGGCAGACCCTCGTCACCGGTGCTGCAGCGCTGTCCATGCTGGCCCTGTCCACGCCGGCCTCTGCGTTGCCACACGGCGCAGGCGCGGCTTCGGCACCCACCCGCTTCGTTGAAGTCGGAGGCCGCAAGCTGGCTTACCGATCCGTCGGGAGGGGCAAGCCCATCGTGCTGGCCCATCGCTTCCGCGGTGTGCTCGACCTGTGGGACCCGCTCTTCATCGACGCCTTGGCCGCACAGGGGTTTCAGGTCGTGACCTTCGATCATTCGGGGATGGGCTTTTCGACCGGGGAACGGTCTTACAACCCCGCGTCGCTGGTGAAAGACACCAAGGAACTGATCGACGCACTGGGCCTGAAAGACGTGGTGATCGGCGGCTGGTCTTTCGGCGGCATCGTGGCGCAGATCTACGTGGCCATGTTCGGGAGCAGTGTCAGCCACGCCGTGCTGATCTCGACGACGCCACCTGGCAAGCTGGTGAAGCCAGGCGACCAGCTTTTCTACGACATGGCCGCGCAGGGGCCGGCCACGCTGGAGCAGTACACCACCATGTTCTTCGAGCCGAAAGATGCCGCGAGCCGCGCCGCATCGCAGCGTTCGTTCGAGCGCATCTTTGCCCGCAAGAACGATCGCAGCCCTGACGTGCCGGTGGAATGGGCATTGACGCAGGTTCCGCATTCCCCGCCCAACCCGATGTTCCCTTCGGACGAGGTGCTGCAGGCCCTGAAGAACACCAACGTGCCGATCCTGCATCTGGCCGGCGACCACGACCTCTCGGTCCCCGTCGAGAACTGGTACGCGCTGGGCGGCCAGTTGCCCACGTTGAACCTGATCACCTATCCGCGCGCGGGGCACGCCCCGCACCACCAGCTGCCGGAGCTTGCTGCCGCGCAGATCGCGACTTTCATCAAGGGCACGCAAAAGGCCTGAGCGCGATCTCTGGCGCCCAACCAGGCCGATGTGAACGAGGCGCCGCCGGACCGCACGCTTCGTCTGTTAGAGGCAGCGTGCGTCCGACGCTGCCCAACGGCCGACACCTATCCCGCCGCCACGATCACGTGCGCCTGGATCTTGCCGGCCACCGGGCCTTTGCCATGGCGGCTGGCGATGGCCTCCGCTGCACGGTCGGTCGCCAACTGAAGCAAGCTGGCGTCGCGCGCCTCGATCTCGTTGCGCAGCGGTGTTCCCTGGCAATAGGCCGTGGCGGCGTCGCGTGCGGAAGGTGCGCGACTCAGCTTCTCGCGGGTCTCGATCTCGATGTCGGCAAACCCTGCGCGAGTCAAGTTCTCACGGATCAGTGCGATGTCGTGATAGCCGTGCGGGGTGCGGGCGAGAAAACGCGGCGGGTCGTGCGGAAACACCGTGGCGACGGCGTTGGTGACGTCGTCGGCAAAGGCGTTCTCTTCGATGCGGTCCCAGACACTGAAGACGAAGCGACCGCCCGGCCTCAGCACGCGACGGGCCTCGGCATAGCCTGCAACCCGATTCGGGAAGAACATCGCGCCGAACTGGCAGCAAACGACATCGAATGAGGCATCGCTGAATGGCAGGGCGAGCGCGTCCGCCTGCCGCCATTCGATGCGGTGATCGGGTGCCTGCCGAGTGGCTGCGTAGTCCAGCATGGGCTGGTTGAGGTCGGTCACCACGTAGCGCGCGTTGGCGCCAAGCTTCGGCGCAAGCGCCCGCGTGACCACGCCGCTGCCGGCCGCCGTCTCGAGCACCGAGCCAGGCGAGAAGCCCTCGACAAGCTCGGCCAGATCTCCGGCGTAGGCCTCGAAGATCAGCGGGACCATCAGCGTGTCGTACGCCTTCGGGATCGAGCCCGCGAACACCTTGTCGCTCTCAGCCATGAGACCTCCTCGGATGATCTGAACCACGCCCGCTCCGGGAGTTGGAGCTGCTACCAAGCCGAAGCGGCTTGGCGCAGTCAGCCTGCCCGAGTGGTCAGGACGCCGCCGGCGTCGAAGTCGGAAACGTCACCTTCGAGGGCTGGGTGCCGTCGGACTTGCGGCGCTTTCTGCCGCTCGCCGTCTTTCTGACTTGTTTGGCAGAAATGGTTCTCTTGCCTACGCGCTTCTTCTTTGCCAGTGCCATTTTGATCCTTTGGAGTAAAGAGGCTGAGGATACCTCTGCGCCGCTTCGTTATCGGCCTCGCGAGGTAGGCAACCACAAGCCTGTCCCACCCAGCAGGTGTTCTACGACCTCACACCAGCGAGTTCGCCCCGCGGAGACAGCGTGTCGATGACCCGTGCCAAGCGGTCGGGATCCACAGGCTTGACGAGGTGCTCATTGAACCCGGCCACCAGCGCGCGCGATCGATCGACCTCCTGCCCGAAGCCGGTCAGCGCGACCATTGGCATGCTGCGCGTCGCGGGCAGCCGCCTCAGCTCCTTGGCGATCTCGTAGCCGTCCTGGCCGGGCATGCCGATGTCCATCACGATGATGTCGATCGGCTCCGTGGCGACCATGCGCAGCACCTCTTCGCGGTTCTTCGCCTGAACCACACGGTGGTTCATCAGCCGCAAAACCTCTGCGGTCGCGGCCATAGCGTCGGCATCGTCTTCGACCAGCAGAACACGCCGACCCACGTGCTCGGTCGCCCGCGGGGCCTCGGCCAGCGTCTCGGGCTGGGCCATCTTGGGCAGCGTGACGATCAAGGTGGCGCCGGTACCGCCGCCCTGGCTTTCGGCATGCACCCGACCGCCATGCAGTTCGACCAGCTGCTTCACCAATGCGAGGCCGATCCCCAGCCCGCTCGACATGCTGCCCGTCAACGCGGGGCCTTGAACGAAGAGCTTGAAGATATGCGGCATCAGTTCGGCTGAAATGCCCACGCCCGAGTCGACGACGCGGATCACCGCTTCGTTGCCGGCATCTCGCACCTCGACACGAATCTCGGTGCCCGACGGCGAGCACTTCAGCGAGTTGGAGACGAGGTTGTTGACGATCTGCTCGAGCCGCACCGAGTCGCCGTCGACCCACACGTCTTCGGCCTGCACGGTGATCGTGTGTTTCGCAGCGCGCTCGCTGGCACGCAGTGCATCGACGCAGCTGCGCACGCAGTCGGCCACGTTCAGCGGGCTCTTGTCCAACACGATCCGGCCGGAGGCGAGCCGGCTCACGTCGAGCAGGTCATCGACGATGTGCCGCAGGTGGCGGTTCTGCCGCTGGATGATCGCGAGGAAGTTCTCCTTCGCGTCCGGGTTGGTGCGCGGGTGGCTCAGCACGGCCGTGGCGCCGGAAATGGCAGCCAACGGGTTCCTCAGCTCGTGCCCGAGCAGTGCGAGGAACTGGTCCTTGGCGGCGTTCTGCCGCTGGGCTTCCTCGCGCAGGGCCGTCTCGCGCTCCAGCAGCAGGCTGCGCTCGGCTTCGGCCGCTTCGCGCGAACGGCGCTCGACGACGACCTGCTCGCCGGCGCGTGTCAGCGCTTCGTAGAGCGCATTCACCTCTTGCAGCGAACTGCGCGGGAGCACCGGCGCGATGCCGTCGCCGATCTGCCGGGCTGCGCGCGACGTGTCGTCGACCACCCGGATGAACAGGCGGCCCAGCAAGACCGCTGCCGCCAGGCCCGCGGCCAGCGCCAAGGCACCCGCGGCCGCCAGCCAAAGAACCGCATGCGTGGCCGAGGCTTCGATCGTCTTGACGGGCACCGCGACGGCCACGGTCCAGCCGGTGAGTTCCGAGTGGGTGAAGGCGTCGTACGAGTCCAGCCCCTCGAGAGTCGGGTGCCGGATGAGACCTTCGCTGGCAGAGGCTGCAGCGGCCACCAGTTCAGGCCGGGCGGGCTTCCCCAGCAGCGCATCGGCGTTCACGTTGCGGGAGACAAACACCCCGTTGCGGTCGATCACGCCAACGATCATCGATGAGCCGTTCTTCAGCTGCAAGGCAGAGGTCTTCCAGTGCTCGATCGAAAAGGCTTGCGCAATGACGTAGCGTTTACCGTTCCATTCCTTGGTCGGCAGGTACAGGGTCGTGAGCAGCTTGCCGGAGACCGGCCCCCGCATCACATCGGACACCAGCAGACGATTCGAGGCCAGCACCTGCGCGACGCGCTGTGCCGCCGAAGGCGGAGGTGGCGGCGTGCCGAACGGCACCGCCGTGTTGATCACCTGCGTGCCGGACTCGTCGAACAGCAGCGTCCACACGTACGGCTGGTTGATGGCCTGGGCCTGGTCGTAAAACCCCTTGAGGTTGCCCGTCAGCAGGTGTTCCGATTGCGCGAGCGCCGTCATGGCGCCGACCGAGCGCTGGACCTCCCGGTCCACCAGCAGGGCTGACGCCCTCACCGTCTCTCGCAGGCCGCGCAACGACGCCTCGCGTTCGCTGTCTCTCACCTTCCCCACGGCCACCATGGCCGCCAAGAAGCCCGGCACGAACACCACCGCAGCAACCAGCAAAAGTAGGCCTCTGACCCGCATCGGGTGCCCTCGCAAACGCCCCGCCCAGACGGGCTCGGCCACAACGTGAATGTCACGAGGTACTTGCGTGGCACAGGCCACGCGTACCGATCGTCCTGTACGAAAGCATTCTTGCAGATCACACCGCATTGCGGCCGCTTCTCCGGTGTTTGCGGACTGGTTGCAGGCTCAGCTTCGGCCCGTTTTCGGTCTTGTTGCTCAGTCTCGATATTCACCTCCAGAAACGGCATGCCGCTTGCCACCGGTCTGCGCATGAACTGGCTTGATGCGATTCAATGGCCGGCCATGGTGGTCACGCTCGCGGCGTCATGGCTGGTGGCGTCTCGGCGAGAATCCTTCCGCGCCTGGGGCTTCTGGGTCTTTCTGGTGAGCAACGTGCTGTGGGTCATCTGGGGTTGGCACACCCAGTCCTGGGCGCTCGTCGCGCTGCAGGTTGGGCTGGCGGCGATGAACGTGCGTGGCGCGGTGAAGAACGACACCTGAGCCACCGCGGCCCGATGCCGCGAAGCCCTACCACAGGCGGCAAGGGGGAAAACTCCAGGAATCTGCCGTGAGGCAGCCAAGCCTCGCCCGTCCACAATACGGCCCATGACAAATCTAGCCACCCTCCTCAAAGCTGAGATCTCGCGCGTGGCCCGCAAAGAGCTGCGCAGCCACCTGACGGCGCTGAAGAAGGCCGTTGCCACGCACCGTACCGAGATCGCTGCGTTGAAGCGCCGCGCCCAAGCCACCGAAACCCAGGTGCGCCGCCTGACCCGGGCCAGCACCAAACCGACCGCGGCCGCCGCCGATGAAGAGGCCACCCCGTCGCGACAAATGCGGTTCAGCGGCAGCGCCTTGAAGGCCCTGCGCCAACGGCTGAACCTGTCGGCTCGCGAATGCGGCATCTTGATCGGTGTGTCGGGCCTCTCGATCTACCACTGGGAAGCCGGCAAGGCTCGCCCCCGGGCCAAGCACATGCCGGCAATTGCCGCGCTGCGGAGCATGAGCAAGAAGCAAGCGGCTGAAAAGCTGGCTACGCTGTAAAGCGCTGCGAGCGCTCGTCTCCAGCGAGCAGCGCTTGCGGCGTGATGGTCCAGCGCCATTGCTCGCCTTCACGGCGGAAGACCCACACCGCGTCGAAGCAGTCCTGACCCCACTCCCCGACTTCGGGATGCCCGAGCAGGTGGGCAAACATCGAGATCGATTCGTGCCGCCAACAGAGGAGCACCGGCCCTGACGTGTGCAGCGCATGCGTCAGCACCTGCGCTTCATCTGCACCCGAGCGATAGTGAGACAGCAAGGGCACGCCCAGCGATTCGGCCAGCGGCTGAACGGTCAACACCGGTCGTTGGCTTTTGGCGTGAGAAGCGGCCGCAAAGACGACGACCGGCGTGGCGATGTGCGGGACATTCGTGCCGCGCTTTGAAAAGTAAGCCACCAGGGCACCGGCGCGCTGCCATCCACGGACCGAGAGACCGCCGTCGGACGCATGCCCATCGGCGTCGACACCGCCGATGCCTTCGGCAGCGGAAGGCTTCTCGGCGTGGCGAATGATCATGATGTGCTCGGTCATCGCGCGCCTCGATCATTCGCTCTCAGGCCGATGGAACTATGTCTTCCGACGCGCGGCGGATTTCTTGGCAGCGGTCTTGCGCGGAGCCGCAGTCTTCCCAGCTGGCTTGCGCGAGGTCGTGCGCTTTGCCGTTGCTTTCTTTGCCGATGCTTTCTTTGCTGGCGCCTTCTTTGCTGCGGTCTTCTTTGCTGCGGCCTTCTTGGCCGGAGCCTTCTTGGCCGGAGCCTTCTTCGCCGGAGCTTTCTTGGCCGCAGTCTTCTTGGACGGCGCCTTCTTGGCAGCCGCCTTCTTCGCCGGCACCTTGCCGCCTTCCTTGCGGGCTTCAGACAGGCCGATGGCAATCGCCTGCTTGCGGCTCGTGACCTTCTTGCCCGACGTGCCGCTCTTCAGCGTGCCCTGCTTGCGCTCGTGCATCGCCGCTTCGACTTTGGTGGACGCCTTCTTTCCGTAGCTGGCCATGATCACCTCGCGCTATTTTGGGGACCACAGGCTACGAGCGATGCAAGCGCGCAGTCTGTAGGACCGCACACGAACACGCTGTCAGCGCACGCCCGAAGACGCGCGCAAGGGTGGAACGATGCACCGCGGGGCGGAGCGTCGATTGCCGGTGCCTGCACGGCTCACAACGTGGAGCAGAAATGTCTGCATTCTTCGACGGCTTTCATCTGGAGCGTGTGCCACTCAGCGAGGCCACCTTGCGGGTGCGCCATGGCGGCTCGGGCCCACCTGTCCTGCTGCTGCATGGACACCCGCGAACGCATGCCACCTGGCACAAGGTGGCAGCGCGCCTAGCCAGCAGGCACACGGTGGTGTGCCCGGACCTGCGTGGTTATGGGGAGTCTTCCAAACCGGAGACGCTTCCCGATCATTCGAACCAGTCGAAGCGCGCGATGGCGCGAGACTGCATCGAGCTGATGAAGCGGCTCGGGCACACGCGGTTCACGGCCGTCGGACACGACCGCGGCGCCTACGTCGCCTTCAGGCTGGCGATGGACCACCCTGCCGCAGTGGAGCGGCTGGTCGTGATGGATTCGGTGCCGATCGTCGAGGCGCTGGAGCGGTGCGACGAGCACTTTGCGCGCCTGTGGTGGCACTGGTTCTTCTTTGCCCAGCCCACCAAGCCCGAGCAGGCCATCAACGCCGACCCGGAGGCCTGGTACGGCATTTCATCTCACAAGCGTGAAGCGATGGGCAATGAAGCGTTTGCCGACTACCTTGCGGCCATACGCAACCCGACGACCGTTCACGCCATGATCGAGGACTACCGTGCAGGCCTCGGCGTGGACCGTCAGCACGATGAAGCCGATCGCGCAGCGGGCAAGCGCGTCGAATGCCCTCTGCTGGTGTTGTGGGCGCTGCAAGACGACATGGGCTTGCTCTACGGCGACCCGGTCGAGGTGTGGCGCTCATGGGCGAAAGACGTGCGCGGACACGCGCTGTCGAGCGGGCACCACATGGCCGAAGAGGCTCCGGAGCAGGTGGTGGCCGCGCTTCTGGACTTCACGCAAGCCAGAGCGCCGCGCGAGACGGACGCATGGCTGCGGCAGTGAGCGTGATGAAGCTTCGAGAACGCTGTTCTTCGGCTCACGCCATCTGAGCGCGATAGCGCGGACGGATTCGCGTCAGTGCCGATCCAGCCGCACCTGGCGGCGATGGCGCCAGCCGACCACGGCATGCCACGCGAAGGGTGCGAGCAGCGCCACACCGAGCAGCATGTGGCCGAGGCCTGCAACGTTGGCCCAGGTCTCGTCAGAGAGGTAGTAGATGCCCACGGCCGTTGCCATCAGCAGCAGATAGGTCAACGCCAGCAGCAGGCCGCTCCAGCGCTGGCGGTGTCTGCGCCAGCCGGCGCGCATGTGCACGCTCCAGAGGGAGCCGATGAGGATCATCATCAGGAAGGCGAGGCTGGTGTGCAGCGCGGCCAGCAGCACGCGTGAGCCCGACAGCATGCGCAAGCCAGTGCTCCACGCTGCACGCACCTCCAGCGTGTTCGGCACGAGCAGGCAGCCGCTCGCATAGACGAGCACGCTGCTCACCACGAGCACGGTCTCGAACCAGCGCGGGTAGCCCTTCACGCGGCCTGTCTTTCGCGAGCCGGCTCGACGAGGTGACCGCCCATGCGCGCCACCCACTCCTTGCGCGTGCCGTGGCTTGCGGTGGCTGCCACCTTGGTGAGTGCATCGGCACGCCAGCCGGTGTGCGCCAGCACCGTCCACAGGGAGGTGGGTGGGGTCTCGGTATCAGCGGCGGCACCGACGATGCTTGCCGGGAATGCCTCGGTGGGCCGCCCGCCCTGCGACGTGGCCAGCGCAGCGTTGCGCACGTGGCCGAGCGGCGTCATGAGACCGTCGGCTTCACGGCGATGCACGGGGAGATCGGCGTCGCCGAACACCCGCAGGTCACCGCCGGCATTGACCCAGCCCGAACTCAAGCCCGCGCGCCGCAAGGCCTGCACGGCGAGGTCAACGGCGTAGCCCTTGGCGATGCCGTCGAGCGTGACACGCACGGCGCGGCGCAGGCGTGCGGCGTTGGCGGTCAACTCGATGTCGCTCGCGTCACCGCGATCCATCAACGGCAGGCTGCCGTGGTCGGGCAGCACACCGCGACGCACCAGCACGCCACCGACGGTGCAATTGAAAAGGCCCCCGCTGGCTGCCGTCATGCCGCGCGCCAGGCGCAAGAGGCGCAAGGTCGCGCCGCTCAGCCGCACCCAGCTGCCCGGCTGGGCATTCAGCTGCGAGAGTTCGCTGCCCGGGTCCTGAAAGCTCCACTTCGCATGCGAGGCGGCGAGGCTGTCGAAGGCGGCGTGAATGCCGCTCTCGGCCTCGTCACCCGACGCTGCCACCTCGACATAGGTGCCGAGCAGCGGCCGCATGCGCCGCAGTTCAGCCATGGCTGAGATAGAGCTTGTGGATGACGAGGAGACGCTTCACGCCGTCCATCACGTTGCGGCACGAGAGCGTGGCGCCGGTGATGTTGGGCACGTCGTCGTCGAGCTTGAAGTGATCGGCGAGGGTCTTGCCGGTGAAGGCCTTGCGCCAGCTCGCGTCGCGGATCTGACCGCCATGCGTTTCGCGGTAGCTCAGGATCTCGACGCCCAGCACCTTGCCTTCGGGCGAAATGGCCGTCGCGTAGGTGATGAACTCGTGCTTGCCGATCACGTCGTCGACGACGAACCAGCCTTGCAGCTGGCCGTCGCGCTCGGCGCGCCAGACCTTCTGCTCGTCCCAGCGCTGCCGCACACCCGACTCGGCCTTGATGCGGCCACGCTGTTCGTCGTTGAGCTTCAACGGCTTCTCGGCAAAGCCCTTTGCCGCCGGAAACAGCAGCACCTGCGCCTGCTGCACCGACAGGTAGTCGGCCGCGTGGGCCGGCCAGCTCAGGGCGGCGGCCGGCAGCAGGAACAGTCCCCAGTCGCGTGCAGCTTTCATCGCAGACCTCCTCAGAAGTTGTAGCCCACCTTCAGGCGCACTTCGTTCTTGGTCTTCTCGATCAGGTGCAGGTGGTCATCGGGCTGGCCTTCATAGCGTTCGCCACCGCCGCGAACCTGCTTGAACAGCGTCAACGTGGCCCACCACTGGTTGCCGCCGTAGTGGATCGACGGACCAGCAAACAGCGACCAGCGCTCGAGTCCGACCTCGGTCTCGAATTCCGACTCGCGCAGCATCTCGACGCCGGCATACCAGTTGGGCGCAAAGCGGTACGACAGACCCGTGCCGATGCTGGTGGAGATTTCCATCTCGGGATCGGTGGGCCAGTCGAAATCGGCCGGCAGGTTGCTGATGGCTCTGCGCTTTTCGTACGCCGCCCGAAGCCCGAGGTTGCCGACCCAGGTGAGCTGGCCTTCCATGAAGTACTTCTGCGCCTGGAGTTGCGTTTCGACTTCGTATTCCTTCTTCTTCTGGCCCGAGTGCGGGTCGAGCACACCGTATTCGAAGGACGTGGTGCCCGACAGGCCGAAATCGTCCTTGGCGGGACTCAGGAAGTTGTACTTCATCGCCACCTCGACGCCGCGAAAGCGCAAGCCGAACTTCTTGTCGCTCGGCAGGTAGCCGTCGATCACCAGGCCGGAGGTGTTGAGGGCCATCCCGTTCAGCTCGGCCGACACCTGGAAGCGATCCGTCACGCCGTATTCGAACTCGGTCTTGGTGTCGAGCGCACGGTAGGTGCCGGTGCCCTTGTCAGAGCGCTGGGTGAACCATTGGTAGAACTCGCTGGCGCCCTTGGGCAACACCTCGGCGCCACGAACGTAGCCGAACAGGTTTTCGTCGGCCAGCGCGGCCGCGGAACTGGCCAGCAATGCAGCGGCAATCAAGCCATCGCGCAGGGAAAAGGGCATGAAGCCTCCGAGTATTTTTGGGAGGCGGCGATATTAACGCGAATGAATCTCATTTATCGTACGCGGCGTTGCGCAGGCGCTGCAACACGAAATGGCATGAACGGTGTGCACTTTTCCACTGAGTTCAAACCCAGGCTCCAAGCCGCTGCCGGATGGGCGAATCCCGGCGCTACGATTCGACGCTTCACCACAGAGGGGCTCCCGGGTGCGCAACGAAGGAAGCCTGGTCGTCTTCGACAAGAACGCGACCAGCATGGAGGCGCTGATTCACGTCGTGGAACGTCAACCTCGCTTCACACGGGCCGTGGGGAGCTGGCTGAATGCCGAGAACGCACCCTACCTGCTGCTTGGCACCACCGGCGGGCCGGAGCCCGAGGTCTTCGCGCTGGGCGCGAGCGACCTCTTCCATCTGCTCAACGATGTGCTCGCCAAAGCCGCCGAGATGCTCTCGGAAACGGCGCTGTCCGTGTCATCGGCCAGCGCGGTCGACGAGCAGCTGAGCTACAAGGTCAGCTCCGCGTGGTCCGAGATCCTCGCTAGGATGCCACCCCAAGACCCGCCGCCAGCACGCTACAGCGAGATATCGGCCTTGCGAACCGTAGCATTGCGAACCCTCACGGGCCGAATGGGCCTGCGCTCGACTTCAACCTGAGGCACCTCGACCGGAAGTGTCGACTGAGGGACAAGCGCAGCAGCCGTTGAAGGCTGCTGCGCCGGTGAGTCGCGCTCAGGAAGGCAGGAAGTCCACCGGGTAGGTCGCGACCATCGGTTCGACGGACTTCGCGCCGAAATCGAACTGCTTGATCCGGGCAAGCAGCTTGCGTTCGAGGTCCGGTGACTTGAGTTCGCTCGACTCGATGCGCGCGTCGGTCACTTCACCAGAAGGCGCAATGGTCAGCTTGAGCACGATCTTGCCTTGCAGCGTCGGGTCTTCGCGCAGCGCGCGGTTGTAGATCGCGTAGATCGATCCCTTGTTGCGCTCGAAGACGAGTCGGATGTCTTCGATCGAGCGAGAGGCCTTGCCGCTGCCACTCTTCTGCAAAGTGCCGCCGGCTCCGCCGCCACCGCCCTGGCCCGAGGTGCCGCCACGGCCACCGCCGCCTGCACCACCACCGCCGCCGCCGCCAGCCACGCCTTCAACCAGCGTGGTTGCGCGGCCGGCCAATCCGCCGCCACCGGTGTTGCGGCTGTAGCCGGCGGTGTTGATGCCGCCGCTGCCGCCGGCAGCGTTCGACGTGATCATGGCGCGATCGGGCGTGCCCTGGTCCGTGCCCGCGCCAACGCCAACACCCACCCCGGCACCCACGCCAGGGCCTTGCTTGATGTTCTGTGCGAGTTGCACGGCCGTGGGTGCGCTGTGCAGCTCGGCCAGCGTGTCCTTCATGGCCAGCAGACCGACACCGGCGGCCTTGCGGCGCGCGCCTTCGATCTCACCCGCCGGCTTGTTGGGCTGCGGCACGCGGGCCTCGGGCACGGGTGCTGCCTTCTTCAACGGCTCGGGCTTCACTGGCTCGGGCGTGCCGGGCTTGGCTTCCAGCTCCTTGGCCGCGTCGGGCTTGATCACCGGCTTGGGCGGCGGCGGTGGCGTGCGTTGCTCGATCATCAGCTTGGCGAGGCGCGGCGGCAACTCGGCGGGTGCTGCGCGATCGACCTTCGGCTTGGGCAGCAGCAACAAGAGCAGGCAGATGATCGTGACGACGATCAGCACCCCGTTGAGGATGCGCTTGAAGCGCCTGTCGTCCTCAGGCACATTGGCCCAGGCCAGCACCGGGGCGCGGAACGAGATTGCGAGGGCAGCCATGTCAGTGAACCCCGGCCGCCCGAAGGGACTGACGCGCCCCTTGAAGGCCGCGAACGAAGTGAGCTTGGGGTTGATTCATCTCAGCTCTTCCTCTGCACGGCGAACACGATCTCGCTGAAGTTCGCACGCGCGCTGGTGTACATCACCTTGCGCAGCAGGCTGTACGGGATGTTCTTGTCGCCCATGATGGTGATGGCCTTGGTGGCTGCGTCCTTGTCGGCGCCGATCACCTGACGGCTCGCCAAGAGGTCGAGTTCGGTCTTGAGGCCCGCGATCACATCGCCTTGCTGTGCATTCGCCTCGGCGGTCGATGCCACCCTGCGGCCGTCGACCACGATGTCGGTGTCGCTTACCGCGACGACGATGGTCTGGCGCGGCGCTTTCTCGGCGGACGAGATCGGCAGCTTGACGGCACGCGCGTTGGTCAGCACCTCAATGCCGGTGCTCGACATCAGGAAGAAGATCAGGATCGTGAAGATGTCGATCAGGGCCACGAGGTTCATGTCGAGCCCGGACTGGTTGCGCGCCTTGCGGGCGGCGCGCTTCTGGATCGGCGTGAGTTTCATGGCATGCCCTATTTCTTGGCGACGCTGGTCGGCGCGTCGCCGATGGAGATGTCGGGGAACAGCTCGACGTTGGGCGTCTTCGCCTTGGCACCGGGCGGCTTGGCCTCGCGCACAGCGTCCATCACCTGCACCAGCGTGTCGTAGGAGGTATCGGGTTGCGCGAGCACGCTGGCCGTCTTGGAGTCAGGGAACTTGCCCTTGATCTGCATCATGAGCACCGACAGCGCAGGCAGGTCATAGCCTTGCGGCGTGCTGGCGATGCGCTGGATCAGCCCGCCGATGCGGTCGCCGACCTCCAGTGCGTCGGGCCGGATGACGATCTCGAGCTTGAGGTCGTTGACCTTGAGCTGCTCGACCCCGGAGTTTTGCGCGGGCAGCGAGAGATCGATCGTCGCCAGGTGCGAGAACACGGCCGTGGACAGGAGGAAAGGCACCAGCACCACGATCACGTTGATGAACGCGGTGACCTCCAGATGCACCGCATGCTTGCGCGGGCGTCGAACTGGCATGGTCAGGCCTCCAGCGTTTGAAGGTGAACACTTGTCATGATCAGCGCGCCCCGGCTTGCT
>Ga0307515_10010668_pt1 | contig 17566 bp, 1 predicted proteins | sample 17_EM_MG_FD_194513 | JGI IMG/M metagenome (GOLD analysis project Ga0307515, IMG submission 194513) | Populus trichocarpa ectomycorrhiza microbial communities from riparian zone in the Pacific Northwest, United States - 17_EM | ecosystem: Host-associated > Plants > Roots > Unclassified | place...
TAAATAGGCTATAATAAGACTACCTAGGAACTACTAGAAAATTTAAAGAATGCTATAGGAAAGGTATAGGAGTATTAAAAGAGAATAGGTCAGGCAATATTAATAAGGGAAGATCGCTAAAGAATAAGTCACCTAAGGGGGACCCAAAAGGAGCGACTGCCGAACTACTCGGAGTTATTTCCTTCGCCAATTAAAGAGAATCCGTTCTTTTATCGCTAAGTTCTAGTAAACCTTATTCTATAAGTTTCCACTTCTTAAAATAAACCTTTTTATAAACTTTTTTAAGATAAAGGAGATAAGCAGACGCAGCAATACGGGCCTTTAAAGCCTTTTACTCTATATCCTAAAAACGTTCTAACTTAGCAAGGGCTTAAGTTAGCTCGCTATCTAAATAAGTAGTAATAAATTAAACACGAGACCCTATAATAAATTACTTAGGGAACTTAAAGGCTATTAAGAGTCATAGGACGTATATACTTAGCGTTAGTAGAAGAGTGAACGTTATAGGACGAATAAATATTTGCTTTAGTGCACTATAAGTAAAAAAAAGGTTACCGAGATAAAGGACTTGTTAACGCGATATAAACTAACCCCTTTTTCGCATAACGAGAATATGGAGACGGTATTATTTCACCTAGCGATAATATAGCAGCAACAGTGCGTACACAACATTGCGCGTATAAAGAAGAAGATGCTTTAGGTATAATAAGCAATAATATTAACCAGATTAATTAGACGGACATTATACCTCTAGTAAACGACTTAGAGATACTTAGAATCTTTAAGGACGAAGATAGGAAGGAGGGAGATAGTGTTATAGACGCTTTAAGTACAATATTATAACTACTAGGAAGGGAGTTAGAAGAAGCTAGTTAGTTAATATAAGTATGGTCCAGTATAGAGCCAGTGGAACCATATAACGAGGAATAGTAAGTAAGTTATATAATATGCTACGTAAGGGACGAGAGGAATGGGAGGAACTTATATACCTTACGTATAATGCGTACCTCACGTATAAGGAGGGTTTCCTAGAAGTACGGTTGTGTATTTAAAGGACCACAGTCCCTACTCTAAATAGTTCTTTCCTTGTAGTGATTCTTAGAATACAATTAAAGTTAATCTGTTAGGCAACCACTCCACCAGTTATTATTACGTTGTTAACTTCTTGCAATACCTATACACCTAGCCTATTAATAAACCTATTGTAGTACTTGCTACAAGGTTCCGTTACAACTAAGTAAAAAGTTAAACTACGTTAAGCTAGGACCTTTTAAAATTAGTTAGAGGATTTTATAGGTTATGTTTAAGTTAAACTTACTAGCTAAGATAAAAATCTACCCTATATAGCATATCGCAATGCTAGAGCTAGTATATAGGAAAGTTAAGCTACTAGTTTATAAAGTAGACACATATAGAGGATAAGAGGAAAATAAATGGCAAGTTTTAAAGATTATTAGTTATAAGGACGTTAACAATAAAATATAGTATAAGGTTAAGTAGATAGGCTATAATAAGACTACCTAGGAACTATTAGAGAATTTAAAAAAACGTTATAGGAAAGGTATAGGAGTATTAGAAGAAAATAGGTTAGGTAATATTAAAGAAGGATTACTAAAGAATAAGTTACCTAAGGGGAACCTAGGAAGAGCGATTGCCGAACTACTTAGAGTTATTTCCTTTACTATTAGAAGAGAATCCGTTTTTTTATTACTAAGTTCCTATAGACCTTATTCTATAAGTTTCTACTCCTTAAAACAAACCTTTTTATAAACCTGTTTAAGATATAAAAGACAAGCAAAGGCCAAAAGATGAGTTTTAAGGGTATGCTGTTAAGTAGCTGTAGCCTCTTATTCCGCCTCTTACGATTAACGCAATTTATTAAAAGCGCTTAAGAGCTTACTATTAAGCTTTATAGCGGTAGATTAAATATAAAACCCTATAATAAATTACTTAGGGAACTTAACAACTATTAAGAGTTATAAGATATATATACTTAGCGTTAGAAACAGAGTAAACGTTATAGGATAAACAAATATTTGCTTTAGTATACTTTAAATAAAAAGAGGGTTGCTAGGACGAAGGACTTACTAGCATAACGCAAATTAACCCCTCTTTCGCATAATAAGAATATAAAGATAGTATTATTTTACCTAGTAATAGTATAGCAGTAATAGTGCGGGCACGTCGGACTATAGACGAAAAAGAAATTGCTTTAGGTATTATAAGTAACAATATTAACTAAATTAATTAGACGGATATTATACCTCTAGTAAATAACTTAGAGATGCTTAGAATCTTTAAGAATAAAGATAAGAAGGAGGGAGATAGTGTTACGGACGCTTTAAGTACAATACTATAACTACTTAGAGAAGAGTTAAAGGGAGCTAGTTAGTTAATATAAGCACGGTTTAAGATAGATTTGGTGGAACTATATAACGAGGAATAGTAACTAAGTTACGTAATATAATCTATATAATCTATACGATCTGTATAATCTATAATAGAGTAAATAGAGCACACGTACCTTACGTATAAGAAGGATTTCATAGGAGTATGGTTGTGTATTTAAGGACCCTTAGTCCCTACCTAGATAGTTCCTTCCTTATAGTAATTCTTAGAATACAATTAGAGTTAATCTATTAGGCAACCACTCTACCAGTTATTATTACGTTGTTGATTTTACGCATTACCTATATACCTAGCCCAATAATAGGACCTATTGTAGTACTTGCTATAAGGTTCCGTTACAAATACTAATAACCTTTCTATTTCGCTAAGGCGTTCTAAAATCGTTTACACGTATAATTAAACCCCCTTTATCTTTAAGATCGCGGCCTTATATCTTAGCTTAGCTACAGCCTTATAGGCGAGCTAGTATTTTCGCATTATTATCTTATCTAGCGTAACTATGCTGGCTAGTAAGCTTTTTACCCGCGTAGTAAACCTCTAGTACTCCTTACAGCTAAAAAGGGAGTCCTTTTATAGGGGGTAGATTGGGAACTACTTATATAGGATTACTAAGTCCTATAATAGGATTAACCTAAGCACGTAGAGGAGGCGTAGAAATCCTAAGCCTATAAGGTTAAGCCATATAACCTTATTATTAGCCCTCTCTAGGTAGTAGGTTTCTATACGTTTTAGCCAAACATTAGTCTTAAGCTATATCTTTAAGTAGAGGGCCTCCTCTAGCACCTCTTATACGTAAAAAGAAAGTAACCTTTTCCTTTCTTTAGGAAGCCGGTAATTAACCGTATAAATGTATAAAGTAGATAGCTAAGGTAGGCTCCCGTTATCGCGTCTATATTTTAGCATCCGGCCTATCTAATTTAGGTCTCCTTAACGCCGCTAAGCTTAGTATACCAAACGCTCTGCTTATAGGTACTATAGGTCTTCTCCTTTAAGTAAATTCCTACCCCCTAAAATATCTTCTTATTCCATTTAAACTGCGTATAATAGCTTAACGGCTATTATAGTACTTTAATACTACTAGGAAAGATGTATAGGTTATAGTAGTTCTCTAGCTACTAAAAGGATAAAAAGCTCTTAGCGCCGTCCTTACCCTAGTAGTTAAAGAAGTAAAAGGCTATTATAGAGAGAGGGTAAAGGATAGGGTTAGTATTACGTATATAGCCTATATACTTAACCTTACCGTATTAATTCTACTTCCCCTATATTATTAATATAATTATATATAGCGCTAGCTTATCTAGTTTAGGCCCTTTATTCTCTAGTTTAATAAGGATAAAGTTAGTAAGCTAGACGTCCCGTCTACTTTTACCCTAGGTAATAATAGTATGGCCTAAGGAATGGGTTAAAAAACGGTAGCTATATAAACCAAATATAAACCTAATAAATACTTAGCCGCAGTTTAAAGGTAAGACTTAACTAAACCTAGCATCTTAGAGCCCATCTCCTAGCATTAAGTAATCATCTTTTTAAGCCCTTTAATATTATAGCCGCTAGTAATTATAAATAGGCCTTAATTAATAAAGTTAACGCGTTAAATCCGGTCCTTATTATAACAGACACTATCTAGTACCGCTGAGAGCTTCGCCCCCTATAGTAGCTGCAAGGCCTTACCTTCTAATTACTATATATAAAGCTTAGTAATAGCGGAGACGTAGTTATTTATAACTAAGTATTAAACTATCTCGTTAAATAGAGCGTCTAAGGCCTCCTTATCCTATATCTCTCCTTCCTCCTTTATAGCTTCCTCCCCTATAGCTGCGGCTACCGCTATAGCTGCGGCTACAGCTGCCTTTCCCTTAGCCGTCTTTTACCTCTTCTTTACCCGCTTACTATCTTTCTATATCTCTTTCCGTTTTAACTTATATTTTAAATAGCCAGCAGCCCGTAATTCTTAGTTAATAACTTACTACTTTAAAAATAGGTAAAGCTTATCTTCTATTACCTAGGCGCCATCTATATTACCTTCTAATCTTACGTACTAGTCTTTCTACTTTTTCTACTTTAGCTTATACGCCCTTATTATATTCTTTAAGCGCTAGGCCTTATAAATATTATATAGCTATACCGTCTAGGCCTTAAATTCATTCTAAAGGCTATAGGAGGAGGCTAGGGGGGCTTCCGTTAACCGTAAAGTAGACTATAGGGTAAGAAGATTCCTAAAAGACTCCATATCCGTAAGAGGTAAGGGGGGAGACGCGTAAGCGCGGTATGGGTAAATAAAGTCACCAAACGCGTAAATATTAAAGGAGAAGGAGAAGAAGAGGGCTTTATATTATACAATTAGAATTACAATAGGCCTTTCTATATAAAATTAGAAGCCCTACGCGAGCTATCGCGGGCACGAGAACAAGAGAGGGTTGGAAAATAGATTATCAAGGCAACAGTAAGGTTGAAGGCGCGCTAAGGCCCTCTATACTAACCCAGTACTAACCTAAGCCTTAAAAACGCGTCCTAAAAGTAGGGGCCACTACTAAAGGGGGGGGGTAATATTTAAACGATATGTCGCGGACCTTAGGGGGTTGTATATAACTTAAGGTTATACTAAGCTTAACCTAGACCTCCGATACCTATATATAAACTAGATCTTATATATCTAAAGAGCTTCATTTTTAACAATGCGCGGTAAATATTAGGGAGATAGACGTGTAAACGTTAGGAAAAAATTTACTAGCATCTAATTTTACTTTTCTGCCATTTTAGCATTTTCTAGCATTTAGTAGCTAAATGCGGCATTTATTACTAAGTACTAGCATTTAGCCGCCAAATGCCGCATTTATAATTAAGTATTAGCATTTAGCTGTATTTATTACTAAGTACTAGTATTTAGCCGCCAAATGCTGCATTTATAATTAAGTATTAGCATTTAGCTACTAAATGCTAGAAAATGCTAAAATGGTAAAAAAGTAAAATTAGATACTAGTAAAATTTTTCCTAATATAGAGGCTCTATATAAAGTTCTATATAAAGTTTAAAGTTTTATATAAAGTTCCGTATAAAGCTCTACGACTAATATTTAGCTGCTTTGTAATAGGGCTACGATTTAGCTGCTCGGCGATAGGGCGGATAGTAGTAGGTTATGGCTAAATTGATATAGGCGGTTATAGCTAGATCGATACAGGCGGTATAAGGGAAGAAGTAGCGGCGGAAGTAGCGGTAAAAGTAGTAGTAGCTATAGTTTGGGGTATAGGCCGCGGAAGGTCCGCTAAAGGTCGTTGTTAAGACTACCTACTTCTTTTCTCCTATATATATAGAGTTAGAAAAGGCCCGCGAAGCCCTACTGCACGCGTCCACGTCGCCGCGGGTGGAAACATCATCAGGAAATCGTTCCCTTTGATGGCCAAGTGCAGAGGCGATGGTAGGGAGCCGTCGCAGCGCGTGCAGCGCGCTGTCGTCGCGGTTCTGTGGTGTTGAGCCTGCGACGCGTACGAAGCATCGCCCTCAATAACATTAGGAGTCCTACTGCCCCCGCCTAGGGCTCCTGCTCTACCATCTAGGGGGGCTATTAAGGGAAACTGAGATACGAAAACCACCCGATGTATGACTACCTGGCTCGTAGCTAGGCCTAAAACTGGCCTTATTATCTAGCTAGCCGACGTGGACGCGCCCTAGTTATACAATAGGACACCCTTAGGCTTGCACTAGCTCTGAGACCGTAAGGCGAGGGCGTAGGGAAACCCTTTTTTATAAGAACTTGTTAAGGTTAACGCGTCGCAGATACCTTGTACGAAACTTGTTAAGGCCCTAAGGCCACCGCAAAGAACTTGTTAAGGCCCTGTCTAGAGAACTCGTTAAGGCCCATCTACGAGAGCCTATCTAGTATTTAGTACACCCAGGTGACTTAGAAGAGGGTCTTAATAGGCGTGGTGCGCGCGACCTGGACGACAGCAACGCGACAGCGGCGACGTGACAGCGACGCGACGGCGACTAGACGGCGACTAGACGGCTCGACGAGGTGGAAACACGGGCAAAGCTCTAGGCAGCGGAAACACAGGCCAGCTTTGACGGCTCCATGGCGCTCGACTAGGTGACTTATAGGAGGGTCTTAATAGGCGTGGTGTACGTAACCTGCGTATATACATATGGGGGAGGCTCTAAGGAAACACAGGCCAGTTATACGAGGACTTGATAAGTTAGAGACACAGGCTAGCTTATAAAAAGGGGGGATACAAGCTTAGTTAGTAGGAGAGGGTAGAGTAGGTCGCCTGGCGCGGGACCGAGCATCTATAACCCCTCCTGTAAGACACGGTCGGCCTATTATAAGGAGACTCTTATAGGCAACGCGAAATGGGAATTAAAACCTCCCGCGGGGCGTAGTATGTAGTAGCTACTGCTAGCTCTAAGGGCCTTACCCCTTAGCTAGGCTCTAACCCTTAGTGCACCTAGTAGGTAGGTAGGATTACGTCCTAGCCGGAGAGATTACTACGTAGCTTAAGAGAATGGATACGCGTGTTAGTATATTAATAGACGGAACCGTTCGTCTCTAGGACGGTATGCTAGTGAGATATACTTATAAAGCAAACAGGAGTTACTTAGGTGGGAGAGGCTTTAGCTAGACTTTGACTGTAAAAGGTGTACCTAACTATATTACAGGATATAGCCACGACGCCCTTATAGGACTACGCCAGTAGGCACATAAGATGGGAGTTGCGACCCCTATAAATAGCAGCTTATACCCGCGCCGGCAGAAATAATAAAGGGAGGTGTAAAACTAGAGGCTATAAAAGGCTCTTAAGCTATACAAAAGTATACTAACTTTAGGAGGAAACTCTTATATAGACTACTAGGGGGCGGACTAGTACTTAGGCTAACCCTATTATAAGATATCCGTAAGAACTAGTGAGAATCCCTATATAATTAGTAGTGGTAGCTAACTGCTTATAGTTGGGACAAAGCACTAGAAAACTGAGGTAGAGGCCTAGATAAGCAGGCATAGGAAACTCTACTATATTATTAGTACTACTAGTATATATATAACTACCTGCCTATCTAGCTAGTAAAAACGTCTTTATTAACTTCTATTGGGTTTCTAGCCACCTAGAAATCTATAGAAATGAAATAGTAGATAAACTAGTAAAGAAGGGCCTCTTAAAAAGAAAAATATAATCCTCTTATACCTCTCTAGCCTATATAGGGAAGATAGCAAGAGAAAAGATACTAGACTAGTAGAAAGACAATTAGCAACAGAATAAAAGTAAAGGAAAACACTATACTAGGATCTGTAAAGGAAACTACTTTTTTTCTCTTAAAGCCCCTAAGGATAAATATCCTAAAAGGCTATAATTAGCTTTTTACTAACTAAAACTAGAAAAAGGCTTTTTTAAGTCCTTCTCTAAAACAATAGGGAAGGATAAAGAAGGTAGGTGCTTTAGAGACTGTACTGCTATACAAACCCCTAAGCACTTATTACTAGAATGTAGGCTATATTAGGAAGAGAGAAAAGAAATGCAAAGGTAACTAGGTTCTTCTCTATCTTTAAAGAAGCTATTTTGCATAAAAAAAGGAAGAGAAGTGCTTTTTTAATTTCTAAGTAAGATAGGGATAGCTACTGGAAAGTGGCTAATAGCAGAAGGATCTTTAAAAGGTAACTCCTACTAGAATCTAAGTAAATAAATAAAATACAAAAAGGATAGGGACAGATGTTAGGATTTCTTATATTTTACTAATTTTCTACTATTTCTTACTACCTAATAGTTGTTAGCAACCTAGTGTTTATTAGGGAGCAGTAAACCTCTAGCTTAGAGGTTTATAAACTACTAGGACATAGTTACTAGTATATATTAAACTGCCTAGAAAGGATTTATATATATAGGACTATAGCGCTATAGCCTAGAGGCTGCATGCGTAGTATTATACGTAGTATAATATAAATGATTTATAAAAATAAAAATAAAAATAAAAAAAGAGTTAGAAAAGTAATAAGGTAAAAAAAGGATAAAAAGGATTAACCCTATAAGAGTTATACATTTTATACGGAGCTCTACAATAGTTTGTTATAAACTTAGTAGAAAAGTAATACTAGTTATAACTAGTATAAAACATACGATTAGAAGGCATTTAGGTGGTAGGTAGGGAGTAGTAACTTAAGCGGTAGTAATATAAAAGATATTTAAGCAGTAAGGGGTAGGAAAAAGGTTGTAAGGGCTTTTATAGAGCTTTATATAGAGCTTATAGAGCTTGCAGAGCCTATAGAGCCTATAGAGCCTATAGAGCTTTAGTAGAGCTCCGTATAGAGCTCCATGTAGAGCTCTATGTACCCTCTATAAAAAAAATTCCGTAGAGCTCTAAGCTTTATATAGGTATAGCATTACTTAGCCTTAAGATATATAGACAAAAGTAGTGCTATTTAAAAGCGCTTTATAAGGTTTATAAAGCTATATAAATAGAAATCGTATATACCTACTATTAGGGGGTGCATTGCGAGTATAAGTATTAGTTAAATTAATAGGGTAGCACGTAAGGGCACGTCCCCCTATTAGGTGACCAGAACTAATTTAGACTAATTATATCCTTTACTAAGACCTAAACTTAGTATAATATAGATCTTGCTTAAGCTAGAGTAACCTATAGCGGTTAAAGTATCTTATAAGATCTTTAAGATCGCTATCTCCCTATAATATCTCTGCGACCTATTTAGTAGTTCCCTATAGGGTCTCTATTATAGAGGGGTTATTACCTATACTAGGCTTTATACCTATCTTATTATAAAATAGGGGTTAGATTTAATACTCCTTTAGGTATAGAGCGTATACTATTTTACCTAAGGCTATATTTTCTAGGATATCCTTTAGGCTTATTAGTAATATACACCCTTTTAAGTCTTTATTATTCTACTATTTAAAGGCTTCTATTTTAAAGTATATTCTAAAATCTAATACTAAAGAGAGGAGCTCTTACTACACCCGGCCCAAAAAGACTAAAACTAACTAAAAGAACCCTACAAAACACCTAGAGAATCCCCCTAAGATATATATATCGCAGGGAAGGCACACGTTAAACGACGGTGGTTTATACTTATGCGCGACCGCCAGAACCACGCCTAGTAATAGCCCTCTATAATAAAGATGGGTGAATACCACACTATAAAGCGGAAATACCCTTATTAAGAAGGCATCTAATAAAATATAAAGCCTATTAGACGCGTCTAGTACGTAAAATTATAGGGGAGTAACCATTAGCTATAACGATTTAACGCAGCTAGTAGAATGGCTCCGCCAGTTTAGTAAACCTTAGGCGCCCCTCTAGTAAACCCTTAACTAAATCCTCTAACGGCTAAGTAAAATTAAAAATAAATAAAAACCCCCTTTACCGGCGAACCGTACCTACGCTACTATAGCATAGGGATTTTACCCCCCTTAAGACAATAACTGGGTATATAATTATAATATAACTAAATATAGAAAAAGTAAAGGGGCTTAGGGGATAATTAGAAATAGAAGTCCTTATAGAGATCCGTAAAGAGGTTTATAACGCTATTATAGTCTAATACCTTAGGAGCGGAAATATTAGAGTTACCCTAAAGGACTAATAGGTAAAGGAATAAGCTATAAGGGTAGGGGATAGGCTAGGAGAACGTATTAGCATAAAAGTACTCCGTAAGGACTACTTAGTTAAAGTCCTAGTAGTTCCTATAAGCCTTAGGGTAAAAAAGGGACGCTAGGTGGACAACATAGCAATTATATAAGAGATAGTAAGATAAATAGAACGCCTTATACTAGGACTTAAGATTACCTAAATCTATAGCTTTAATAGGAAAATATAAACTAAGTAAATAACGAAAATAATAAGAGGATATAAGGGTTGCTAAAAACTCGCTAGGGAGACGCCGGACGAACGTATAGCTCCCTTATTATTAGTATACATATACTAGAAATGCAAAAACTTCTTATTTAAAAAGGAATAATTATAAACGGCCTTATATATAATATAAGGCTCTATAACTATAGACTACGCCTAGAATAATGCTATCGTTATATATAATAGGGATACACCTAATTTATATACACAGTATAGGTGTGCTGCGGCCACTATATAGGCCCCTATAATATAAGATACTACTTAAATTAAGACTAAACAAAATGTATAAACTACTACTAAAGCATATATAAGGTATAGGAGAGAGAAGACTATATTAAATATAGGAGACGGAAGGTAAGGGCTTAATAGCTATAGGAATAACTGCACGCTAGGTTATATAAATGGAAATAATAGACAATAAGCTAGGGGGGTATAGGTACCTTTCTAGCGTTTCCTACCTTTAATACTAGGGGGCTAGGCTAGCTATTCCAAGCCTTAATGGGCTAGAAGTGATGCTGCGTAATATTACTAGACTATATAGGGATATAAGGGTTATAGGGGATATAAGGGAGAGGATGCCCTATAGGAAGACCTTTATAGATAGCTATAGCAAGCTTAAGACTAGGACAATGTCACGGGGCGCGGAACAGTGGCAGCTAAACGTATGTATTCGAGGAGTCTATAAGACGTTGCGCGATCGATCGTAAGGGTTAAGGGCGTAAGGAGGTGATATACCTACGCGTAGCTGACGTAAGCTATACGCGAGGTGTACGCAAGAGCACGGGGCTCTCCTATAGAGGCCCCTACGGTGTAGTTCCGTAACACTACCCCCCCTCCTATAGAGGCGGAGCTCCGGCGACGCTGTGGTTGCTATATACATATAGTAAAGTATAGAAAAGAAAAGGAAATATTGCTAAAGGCTTATAACAACGTTACGTAATAAGACTTAGCACCTAAGAATTCAACCAATTAGATAACTTTAACCGCCGGTCGAAGTTCCTAGACATCTTAACGATTTTCCGGTCACGTGATCGCACTTTACCATTACATAATAGCAATCTGCGGCAATCTAACGGCAATTTGCCCTTACGTAGCAATGTACGGTTTAACTCTATAAGGGCTCCCATAGAGGATTAGGCACGAAATCTCTGCTTAGGCCCGGTTTCTATAGGTTTGCGTGGTGAAAATTGCTAATTAAATCCTTTGCATTTTTAAAGTCTTCCTATAGTTGCTATTCTGGCTAGTCTATGTCGAATCCTGTATAGATAGCTCTATAGTAGAGCCGCCGTCCCCTGCCTTTGCTACGGTATTTAGAGTTAATGATTTATTTAATAGTCCACTCCTCGTGGTTCTCGTCTTCGTTCTTATCTCGGATTAATACTAGTAGAGGTTTAGGCTGTATTTGTCCTAGTAAGGGGTTAGGCTGGTGAAGGTATAGTAGCCATAGGTAAAATATAGGCTATATCCCGTAGGTAGCTAGGGTAGGTAAGAGCTCTAGCTTATATACGGCTTCCCTATTAATAACTCATTTAATTTAATAGGGGCTGAGATTCTTATAATCGAGTGACTTTATAGGCCTCTGCGTAGAGATATTACGTATATCTAGCCATACCCAGTCGCTAATACGTATCTCTGGTGGTGGCGCTTTATAATAATTAGCGAAGTAGGCCTACTTTGCTTAAGCCCAGGCCATTTCTCCCTTGCAGTAGTCGAGTAGATTTTTTATATAGTCTGCATGTTGGTTAGCAAGTAGCATCTTAAGGCGTTTTCTATATAGCAGTTTCTTATTAATAGGTTCTAGTGGCTCTATGCCGGATTAGGGGTAATAACCCTTGTTCGCGAAGAACGGGGTAAGTCCTATAGTGGTTAAGACGTAATTATTCGCTGCGAATTTACCTAGTGGAAGGTAATCTACCTAGTCATCCTAACTATAGGCGACTACCTATTATAGGTACGCTTTTATACTAGCATTAGCTTTTTCCAGTTGCCCGGCAGTTTTATAGTAGAAGGATATAGATATCTTAACGAAGGTGCCAAGACGTTAGCAGATTCGTCTCTATACGTTGGAGTTAAACTATATGCCTTGGTTGGATGTAATCGAGTTAGGTAGCCTATATAATCGGTAAACTTTGCGGAGAAAGGCGTTAGTGATATCGCTAACGGCTACGCCTTTAGTAGGGACGTAGTGGCGCTCTTTTATAAGTCGGCATATTATTATAAGGATATTCTTATAGGTACGGCCGTATTGTTTATAGGGTAGTAGGTTAACAACAAAATCTATAGCAATATCTGCCTATCGTCGTATAGGTACTGGTAGAGGGTATAGTAGTCCTTAGTACTTTATATTAAAGGCCTTAGCGCGCTTATAACTATAATAGGCACCTATAAAGCGTTTAACTAAGTCTATTATCTTGGGCCAGAAGTAGTATCGGCTAAGGAGCTTATAGGTCCCTTTTTTTCCTAGGTAGCCGCTTAACCGGAGGTCGTGGGCTATTTAGATTAGTTGCCGTTGTAGGTTTTCTAAGTTAGGGATAAATAGGCGGCCTTTATAGTAGAGCCTATTCTCTTTTACTTCTAAGGCTGCTATATTAATCTAGCCTAAGCTTTAGAGGTTTATGGGCAGCGTATAGGTACTAGCGGTCTTTACGGCAATAAGTTAATATAGTAGTAGGTTAATAGAGGTGTTATATACTGCGGTAATAAGCTTATTAATTTCAGGAGGTAATTCTAATTCTGTAGTATAAAGCTAAGGTGCAGTCGGCTCTGTTGTGGGTAGTATACCTAGGGCTAAGTTCCGTGCTTTTAGGATCGTCTATTATTAGAACTGGTTATAGGGGTCGTCTTTTAACTAAGGAAGGTCTTACAAGCAGCGTGTTAGGCTATTAGGCTTAGTGCCTTATACTCCTAGTCTATATACAATTTTAAAGTTAAAACTAGAGAGGAACTCGTTCCAACGTGCTTAGCGTTAGTTTAGCTACTTTATAGTTATAAAGTACTCGAGATTACGATAATCTATAAGGACTTTAGTTGGCTAGTTGGGTTTTGCTAAAGAGAGTTCTAGTTAGAATTCTTTAAACGCTCGTACGATCGCAAGGAGTTCCTTATTATAGATCTTATAGTTACACTCTTGTAGTATAAGCTTAGACGAGTAAAATGCGACTAGGTAGAGAAGGCCGTCGTCACCCATCTAGGAAAGGATGCCTGCGTTAACGTAGTTTAAGAAGTTAGTTTTAAGATAGAGTTGTCGTCCTGGTGTAAAGTAAGCTAGGATAAGTACTTTAGTAAAGGCATTTTTAAGGTCTTAAAACGCTTTCTCGCATTCGGGCGTCTAAGTAAAGCGTGGGTGCGTTTTTCTTCCTTTTATAGAAAGGCCCTTCGTTCGCATTATTGCTGTAAGTAGTGCTACTACGCCTAAGAAGTTGTATATAAATTTCCGATAGAAGTTAGCGAAACTAAGGAAGGCTTATACGTCCTTAATGCAGTTAGGGGCTTACCATTTAGCAATTATACGTACCTTCTTAGGGTCTATACGGACACCCTTAGTAGTAACAATTAGTCCAAGGTATTTTACTTCTATGACTAAAAATTCGCACTTCTTTAAATTAATATAAAGTCCTACTTCCCTAAGGCGCTGTAGAACCTTTTAAACATGCTTAGTATACTTAAAAGGGTCATCGCTATAAATAAGTATATCGTCTAGGTACGCAGAGCAGAAGTCGTTAAGGTAGTCCTATAAGGCGTTATTAATATAGCTTTAGAAGGCGCCTAGGCCGTTGTATACGCTAAAGGGCATAACGGTATATTTAAATTGGCCGAAGCGCGATGCGAATGCGGTTTTCTATTTGTTACCTTTCCGTATTCGGAGATAGTTAAAGGCGGCGATAATATCAAGTTTAGTATAGATTTTAGCTTAACTAAGCCGCTTAAGGGTCTCGCGTATAAGCGGTACTGGGTATTAGTTCTTAATTATAATAGCGTTAAGTCCTTTATAGTTAACGCAGAATTAAATACCTTTCCCTAGCTTCTTGGCGAGAAAGATGGGGGCGGCTGCTAGTAATATACTAGAACAAATAAACCCTTTGTTAAGGTGCTCGTTAATATACTTTTTTACGACTAGGAGTTTGTCTTTTAATATTAGGTAGGGTCTCTTATAAGGTAGCATTTTCCCTTATTTAATATTAATGGCATAGTCGTTAGGTCGATGTAGGGGGAGTGTATCTACGCCCTTTTGTGAGTATATGTCGATAAAGTTGTAGTACCTCTTAGGGAGGAGCTTACGGAGTTCCTTGTTAGTAAGTCCTTTTTTAAGGTTTATAAACTTCTTAAAGTCTAAAGGTAAAAGTCCGTAGAGTTCCGCAGGGGCATCGTCTTTTAGGAGGTTAACTATATCTATTCTATTACTATAAAGGACGTAGTCCTATTCTTTATTAAGCTTATATAGTTATAATTGGGAAGCTATAGCAACGGTCTAGCCTTTCTTACGTGCTATGCGGTAGAAGGCCGCAGCACTTATATAGTAGCAGTTAGTCGTAGGTAGGGTAATAAGGGGTTCCTTAGGTTAATATCCTGGGGAGTAAATAGAGGCGGCTAGGCTATGCCCTAGGCAAGTCTCTTTGCAGTATTTAGAGTTAAAGGTTACTTCTCTCTTTTTCCAGTTAATGGCGGGGTTGTATTATTTAAGCTAGTTTATTCTAAGGATAATAGGGTAGTTAGTAAGTGGTGTAATATAGGCCTAGAGCTCTTCCTGGTGCCCGTTTATATCTAGGTAAAGTTATGCTATGTAGGTAATCTTCTATGCGGTATAATTACCGTTAGCGAGTTATAGGGCGCGGGCTTTAGTAAGGGGTAAGGTAAATAGGTTATAAGTACGCACGAATTAGGTATCTATAAATTTATTAGTAGCTTTGCAATTAATTATAGAACGGCTTTTATATTGCTTTTTAGCAGTAGTTCCTATTATAGGTAAAACTATCTATTTCCGTCCGTTTATCTTTACTAAGTTATCTATTAAGCAGGCCAATATATAGATCCCTCTATTATTAGGGCGTCCTAACCCGCGACTTAGGGCTAGGACTTAGCGTTTTCCGCTTCCGTATCCAACTCTACTACTATTACTACGTCTTCGTCTTATACGGTAGCGGTATATAGCGAGGTATTCGGTATTTAAGGTATAAAGTTAGGTATTAGGCGGCGATTACCGAACCTAGCTATTAGGTAGTTCGGGTTCTCGCGATAACAGCCTTCTTAACGGCATCTATAGCAGCGCCCTAGCTTCTAAAATAGCTCGCGCTCTCCGTCTAGAAGCTTATATAGGAAGGTTAGTATAGAGAGGTTAATATTGGCTCTAATATTCGTAGTAGGCGTTAGTAACCTAGTGTATGTAGGTGTAGTTAGCCCAGAGGGCTTCTATATAGGAGCCTTTGGGTAAGGGTTAGTAGTAGAGATCTAATTCAGCCGTCGTTTAATCTTCCGTAGGGCTGCCACCATGCTATATACGTTATTGTAGTTGTGACTAGCGGCAGCGTAACTAAGGCGATAGGTGACCTTTTTAAGGAGGTCTTCCTGGTCTTTAGCGTCGTCTTAGGAGAGGACTCTAGTATATTCCTAGAACTTAATATAGAACTCGTTAAATAACTTAGTAGGACTTATCTTTAGGGCGCGTAGTTTAGCTTAACTGGTGGCCACTAGGTTATAGTTGCGATATATTAGGTTAAGATTATTAAGGACCTCTTAGTGGGACTACTACTTCTAGGGGCTATTTGTCTCCTATTAGGCGAAGAGTCTGTTAAATAGGGTACCCTTTATACGCCCAATAATATAACCAATCTTAGCATCCTCCCTAGGAAAAAGGTAGGCGCTCTAGGTTAGTTTCTCGCGGATTTGCATCTTCTAGTAGCTGTATTCCTTACGGTCTTCCTAGAAGACTAGGGGATCAGGGTATTATATATTAGACCCTACAATTATGGCTTAAGTTCAGTCGCTGTTATAGGAGTTGTCCCTATTAGGTAAAGCTGCTCGACGCTAACTTTTAGCTAAGCGTTAAGTAGGTAAGGTTGCCGGAGGCGTAGAGACTTAGGTAGTGTAGTGCGTAGTAGGGAGGTGCTTGGTATTATTATAAATATACTTATTAAGCTAAGACTATAGGTATTTAATTATGCCCTCCTTTTTAGTAACCTAAGCAATAAGTACAATCTTAGCTTTCTTTAGTTATTGGACGTCGCGCTTAGATATACGGAGGTTATCTTTAGTCTCTTGGCGTATGTTATTAGCAAGTGCCTTACTAGCTTATAAGTCTTGGATAATATTATGGTCTTAGGCAGTACGCAATTCGGCTCGTGTAAGCTTTAGGTGGTAGTTCTGTAGAAGGCGATAGTATTTGTTGGGTTCTTATACTACTATTTATGCAAATATCTCGGCGTCTTGTATTTCGATCTTAATAGGTAACTGCCCTTTTAGTTGCTTTTCCGTGGCTGTGTAATTAATAAAGGATAAGACGTCGCCGGTGTCTATCTTATTAAGGTCGTTGCTATAACCACCTATACTAATAGGGGTATACCCATTCTACTAGGCTGGTTAACTCTTATTGTCTTTAAGGTGGTGCTAGGTACTTAGGGGTGCTTATAGTTATAACTCTTTTAAGCCGCTAGGCTTACCCTTAGGGGTTAAGGCTAGGGTTAATAAATTAAATTCTCCTAGGATTAATTGGCGTCGTAGGTTGAGTTAGGGTATTAGGTTGCTCTTTAGGCTTAACATAGTGGCTAGTAAGGAATATCGTCTTACTATCATGGTGCGAAGGTTGCTCGTAGACACGCTACTTCTAGTAGCGCCTGTAGTATTATAGACGTAGAATTGGTCGTAGGCTAGGTGTTAGTAGTAAAAAAAGGCGTAACGTAATGTCACGGGGCGCGGAATAGTAGTAGCTAAACGTATATATTTAAGGAGTCTATAAGACGTTACGCGATCGATCGTAAGGGTCGAGGGCGTAAGGAGGTGATATACCTACGCGTAGCTGACGTAAGCTGTACGCGAGGTGTACGTAAGAGCACGGGGTTCTCCTATAGAGGCCCCTACGGTGTGGTTCCATAATAGACAATTAAGAATTAGACTTAACGCGGTAAATATAATATTTATAGCTAACTTTTAAAGGATATATAGCTAACTACATCGGCAAAATATAGTACCCTTTTAATGGCCTTAATGGTTAGTGGTTGACGTAATTGGCGCGTAGTTGAGGTCATTTAGCAACTCGACCGACTAGCCTATGTCGTGTTTTTTTGACACGCAGCCTGCGCGCAGCCTACGC
>Ga0307515_10010669_pt1 | contig 17565 bp, 26 predicted proteins | sample 17_EM_MG_FD_194513 | JGI IMG/M metagenome (GOLD analysis project Ga0307515, IMG submission 194513) | Populus trichocarpa ectomycorrhiza microbial communities from riparian zone in the Pacific Northwest, United States - 17_EM | ecosystem: Host-associated > Plants > Roots > Unclassified | place...
TATATGCGATTATGTATTTAGCCGGTGTGGCAGTTTAGAAGTGATGCTATATGCTGTCCTGTTCCCTGAACCGGACGCTAGCTACATTTGATGAATGAATCGACATGAGAAGTGAAATTGACGAAATGCCTCAGCGCCAACGAAGATACCTGGCCGCGTACGTGACGGCAATTCCTCCGGCAGCACTGGCACCACCCACCAAACCAGTGACGAGTGGTGCGGTTCCAGCAGCCTGCAGGGCTGCGAAGAGAGACCCAGCCGCGACGTTTCCTATCGAACCCCTCAGTCAGCTCTCGTGTAGGATAATCTGGTTGTCGAGGTACCTATTCCACTATGAATCCCGGCAGCAATGGAGCCTGTAAAAATATCTTCGTGAGCGATGGTTAACGAGACGAATGGGGTGAGGTAACTCGCCAGCAGCGACTCCCGCAGGAGCGAACCCAATGATGGCCAAGGTTGTGGGAACAACGAGAGCACCAGCGGCCACGATTGCCGCCTTCTTGTAAAGGTCTAATAACTGTTGTGAGATAGGGGTCTGTGAGGGCAGGCTCCATTTCTTACTCTGGGGCATGGTGATGGAAGTCGTCAGCAGTGGTAGGAGTCCAGGTTGCAGGCCTCCAGGTTGCAGGCCCTTCACATTGCGAGTGTGTTCAGGCTCTCGAGCACACGCCGACCGCGTGTTAGGAGCAAAGTCGTCATTACACACTTTGCGAGTACTTCATACTTCATAAATCCATGGAGAGTATTAGGTATGGCTACAACGACAAGACCCGCCTCATCTCTCCTCGAGCCAACGCCCTACGATCTTAAAATGATAGCGCCTATGACTGCACCAACCGGGCCTGTATTCCCATCTTTGGTGAACTGTCCCCCTTTCGGGACTACAGCCCAGTACACTAGTGATTTCGGGAGAGCGGATCCTCTCGGCAATATTCGAAGTATGTTCATCGCGCATTTCAAATCGGTATTTTCTGTGAATGCACCATGACATTAGGTAGTCTGTCACAACTATTAACATTGACAACGGCTATTAATACGAGGCTTCGTGAGCCATTTCAACATTTCTGGTTCGAATTAGAGGTGGCAGCCCTGATCGCTTCCCCTGAGAGAGATCCAACCACCGCCGATGCCGCGGCAGCACCATTTTTAACAGCTAAAACAGCAAACCAACCGCCCCAATAACCGCCCCAATAGCAGCACCGATCCCAGCTGTCGTAAGCGGGATGGTACCCAAAGACTGGAGTAGTGCGAATAAACTGCCTGCCACCACGTTTCCTATAGAGGATTGAATGGCTGCTGCGATGCTGCCTGCTAGCACACCGCCAATCGTGAAGCCAACCGCTGCGATGATGGCGGGAAGGCCTATAGCGCAAACGGCCACGGCAGCTACTGGTATGAGTAATTCTTTACGAAGAGTTAGAAGAGTCAGAAAGATGAAGTAGACGGCCTCACCGATCATGATTCAGATTGCGACCTATTGGTGAAGTTGGGGATCAAGTTCATGGGGGGAACCTTCGATGCTTATATAGGCTCCAGGTCGGTGATTCGGCCATTTGACAGGCATCGCGCTTGCGTGAAACTAGTCAGGCTCCTGACAACGCGGGCCAATCAAAGAGGTTCCTTCTTAATGCAATACAAAAAATACAGAGTTATCGAACAGTGATTAGAATGGTTCCCTAGCAATAAGTTACCCACGTAAAATCTCATCACTCGTCCGACCTTCGAACATCTCCGACAATAATCCCGCCTCCACTGCTCCCCAATCTACAAACTCACTCCCATAGACACTTTCATATGAGGTGATGCTTACGGTGGAAAAGAGCTGAAGAAGATCGTGAATGTGGCTGATCCTGTACACGAATTGTAACATGGGTCGTCGCAAGTTCTGATTCGAAAAGCCGGCAGTCCCAGGTAGTTCCAGGATGCTCGAGCGGGTATATGGGGCCACTGTCTGTCCTATTACGGCCTCCGTATTCTGGGCGAGAGGTAAGATGAATCTGCCTGGTCGAATAATTGGACAGACCTTTGGTTGGGGACAATTTCCGCTAGTTGGTCAAGAAGTGACTCAGGAGACCAGTCCTCTGGGTGATAGACCGCATCTACAGTATCAGTTACAAACATCCACTGGTGGCTATCGAGGAGTATAAGGAAACTGGGTGGACTACTGTGCAGTGGCCGGAAGTGATTTTATTTGAAGAGCGCCATACTATATATTCATAATGAATTAACAGGCCAGATCCTCATCGGGTATGTTATGTTGAGACTCGCTGATGGCATGAGGCCAGTAGATACTGATAAATCGCATAAGTGGTGCGATGTGCTACTCATCACAACGAGGTTGATCAGGCTCTGGTGTGTTCTCTCCTGTCGCACCCACACTGACAAGCCCTGATGTCTTGTGTATCAGATAATATTGAGCCACTCTGCAAAGCCAAATCAGTGTCAGATGTGGTGCGAGGGGTTTTGTCGTCGTCTGGATCCAATAGTGAATGTGTCATTTTATTTGAGAGTGCCGTACCATATATTAATATCTCTGCAGAGTCGATTAATAGGTCAGATCCTGACTTGCCGAGGACATCACGTCAATGGATACTCATTAATCGCATTAGAGAGCCACTAAACTACACTGAATACCCCCGGGGGCATTAAATCACCTTCGACCACTCAGTGAATAAATCCTATGGAAATCCACCGTGTCATTAAGTTGGTTATGTAGACTGAGCAGGAAGTTCCCGGTAACAGCTAGGTGAATTGTTCAAGTGGAACACTTCCAGGTCACGACTGAGAGACTACAGGCGATTATGTATTTAGCTGGTGTGGCAGTTTAGGAGCCATGCTACATGCTGTCCTGTTCCTTGAACCGGACGCTACATTTAACAGATGAATCGACATGAGAAGTGATATTGACGAAATGCCTCAGCGCCAACGGAGATACCTGGCCGCGTACGTGACGGCAATTCCTCCGGCAGCACTGGCACCACCCACCAAACCAGTGACGAGTGGTGCGGTTCCAGCAGCCTGCAGGGCTGCGAAGAGAGACCCAGCCGCGACGTTTCCTATCGAACCCCTCAGTCAGCTCTCGTGTAGGATAATCTGGTTGTCGAGGTACCTATTCCACTATGAATCCCGGCAGCAATGGAGCCTGTAAAAATATCTTCGTGAGCGATGGTTAACGAGACGAATGGGGTGAGGTAACTCGCCAGCAGCGACTCCCGCAGGAGCGAACCCAATGATGGCCAAGGTTGTGGGAACAACGAGAGCACCAGCGGCCACGATTGCTGCCTTCTTGTAAAGGTCTAATTACTGTTGTGAGATCGGGGTCAGGGAGGGCAACTTCCATTTCTTACTCTGGGGCATGGCGATGGAAGTCGTCAGCAGTAGTAGGAGTCCAGGTTGCAGGCCCTTCACATTGCGAGTGTGTTCAGGCTCTCGAACACACGCCGACCGCGTGTTGGGAGCAAAGTTGTTATTACACACTTGACGAGTACTTTATACTTCATAGATCCATGGAGAGTATTAGGTATGGCTACAACCACAAGGCCTGCCTCATCTATATCTCTCGTCGAGCCGACGACCCTACGATCTTAAAATGATAGCGCTTATGACTGCACCAACCGGGCCTATATTCGCAGCTTTGATGAACTGTCCCCCTTTTGTGACTATAGCCCAGTACACTAGCGATTGTGGGAGAGCGGATTCTCTCGGCAATATTCGAAGTATGTTCATTGCACACTTCAAATCGGTATCTTCTGTGAATGCACCATGACTTTGGGTAGTCGGTTACAACTGTTAATAATGACAACGGCTATCAATATGAGGCTTCATGGACCGTTTCAACATTTCTGGTTTGAGTTAGAGAAGAACGAGGGCGAGGGCGGCAGCCTTGACCCCTGAGAGAGCTCCAACCGCTGCCGATGCTGCAGCAGCACCATGTCCAATAGCTACACCAGCCGCCCCAATAGCCGCACCGATCCCAGCTGTCGTGAGCGGGGCAGTGCCCAGAGACTGGAGTGCTGCAAATGCACTGCCTGCCGCCACGTTCCCTATAGAGGCTTGAATGCCTGCTGCGGCGCTGCCTGCAGCCACACCGCCAGTCGTGAAGCCAACCCCAGCGATGATAGCGGGAGGGGCTATAGCGCAAACGGCCACGGCAGCTGCTGGTATGAGTAAATCTTTACGAAGAGTTAGAAGAGTCAGAAAGATGAAGTAGATGGCCTCACTGATCATTGATTCGGGCTGCAACCTATCGGTGAGGTTGGGGATCAAGTTCATGGAAGGAACGCTCGATGCTTATATAGGCCCCCGGTTGCTGATTCGGCCATTTGACAGGCATGGCGCTTGTGTGAAACCAGTCAGGCTCCTGACAGCGGGCCAACCAAAGAGGCTCCTTCTTAATGCAATACAGACAATACAGAGTCATCGAACAGTGATTAGAAAGGCTTCCGAGCAATAAGTTACCCACGTAAAACCTCATCACTCGTCCGACCTTCGAACACCTCCGACAACAATTAACCCCGCCTTCACCGTTTCCCAATCTACAGACGCACTCCCATATACACTTTCATATGAATAATGCTTACGGTGGAAAGAACTGGAGAAGATCGCGAATGTAACTGATTCTGTACACAAATTGTAGCATAGGCCGTCGCGAGTTCTGATTCGAAAACCGCATCAACCAGGCCCGTATTCCCATCTTTGATAAACCGTCCCAAGCTTTTGGGACTATAGCCCAATACACCAACGGTAGGACAGCGGATCCTCTCTGCAATATTCGAAGTATGTTCATTGCGCACTTCAAATCGATATTTCCTGTGAATGCACCATGACATTGGGTAGTCGGTTACAACTGTGAATAATGATAACGGCTATCAATATGAGGCTTCATGGGCCGTTTCAACATTTCTGGTTCGCATTAGGGACAATTAAGCGAGGGCAACGGCTACGGCCTTGATGGCCACCCCTGTGAGAGATCCGACCACCGCCGGTGCCACGGCCGCAGCGTGTCCAACAACTAAACCCGCCGCCCCAATAGCAGCACCGATCCCAGCTGTCGTGAGCGGGACAGTGCCCAGAGTCTGGAGTACTGCAAATGTACTGCCTGGCACCACGTTTCCCATATAGGCTTGAAATCCTGCTGCGGCGCTGCCTGCAGCCACACCGCCAGTCGTGAAGCCAGCCGCAGCGATGATAGTGGGAGGGGCTACAGTGCAAATGGCCACGAGAGCTGCTGACATGAGTAATTCTTTAAGGAGAGTTAGGAGAGTCAGAAAGATGAAGTAGATGGCCTCACTGCTCATGGTTCAGATTTGAGTTCAGACTGCAACCTATCGGTGAGGTTAGGGATCAAGTTCATGGAAGGGACATTCGATGCTTATATGGGCTCCATCAGTGATTCGGTCATTTGACAGGCATGGCGCTTGTGTGAAACTCGTCAGGCTCCTGGCTCCTAACAGCGCAGGCCAACCAATGAGGTCTTCTTCTTAATACAATACAGAAAATACAGAAAGGCTCCCGAGCAATAAGTTACCCACGTAAAACCTCATCACCCGTCTGACCTTCGAACATCTCCGATAATAATCCCGCCTCCACTGCTTCCCAATCTACAGACCCACTCCCATAGACACTTTCATATGAGGTGATGCTTACGGTGGAAAAGAACTGGAGAAGATCGCGAATGTGGCTGATCCTGTACACGAACTGCAACATGGGCCTTCGCAAGTTCTGATTCGAAAAGCCGGCGGTCCCAGGTGGTTCCAGGATACTCGAGCGGGTATATGGGGTCGCTGTCTGTCCTATTACGGCCTCCGTATTCTGGGCGAGAGGTAAGACGAATCTGCCTGGTTGAGTAATTGGACAGACCTTTGGTTCGGGCAAATCTCGGACAATTTCCCGCTATTTGGTCAAGAAGCGACTCAGAAGACCAGTCCGCTGGGTGGTAGACCGCATCTACAGTATCAGTTACAAACATCCACTGGTGGCTATCGAAGAGCGTAAGGAAACTGGGTGGACTACTGTGGAAGTAATTTTATTTGAAGAGCGCCATACTATATATTCATAATGAATTAACAGGCCAGATCCTCATCGGGTAAATGTTATGTTGAGGCTCGCTGATATGATGGCATGAGGCCAGTAGATATTGATAACTCGCATGAGCGGTGCGATGTGCTGCTCATCACAACGTGGTTGATCAGGCTCTGGTGTGTTCTCTCCCGTCGCACCCACACTGATAGGCCCTGATATGTTGTGTATCAGATAATATTGAGCCACTTTGCAAAGCCAAATCAGTGTCAGATGTGGTGCGAATGGTTTTGTCGTCGTCTGGATCCAATAGTGGATGTGTCATTTTATTTGAGAGTGCCGTACCTTATATTAATATCTCTGCAGAGTCGATTAATAGGTCAGATCCTGACTCGCCGAGGACATCACCTCAATGGATACTCATTAATCGCATGTAGAGAGCCACTAAACTACACTGAATACCCCCGGGAGCATTAAATCACCTCCAACCACTCCAGTGAATAAATCCTATGGAAATCCACCGTGTCATTAAGTTGGTTATGTAGACTGAGCAGAAAGTTCCCGGTAACAGCTAGGTGAATTGTTCAAGTGGAACACTTCCAGGTCACGACTGAGAGACTACAGGCGATTATGTATTTAGCTGGTGTGGCAGTTTAGGAGCCATGCTACATGCTGTCCTGTTCCTTGAACCGGACGCTACATTTAACAGATGAATCGACATGAGAAGTGATATTGACGAAATGCCTCAGCGCCAACGGAGATACCTGGCCGCGTACGTGACGGCAATTCCTCCGGCAGCACTGGCACCACCCACCAAACCAGTGACGAGTGGTGCGGTTCCAGCAGCCTGCAGGGCTGCGAAGAGAGACCCAGCCGCGACGTTTCCTATCGAACCCCTCAGTCAGCTCTCGTGTAGGATAATCTGGTTGTCGAGGTACCTATTCCACTATGAATCCCGGCAGCAATGGAGCCTGTAAAAATATCTTCGTGAGCGATGGTTAAAGAGACGAATGGGGTGAGGTAACTCGCCAGCAGCGACTCCTGCAGGAGCGAACCCAATGATGGCCAAGGTTGTGGGAACAGCGAGAGCACCAGCGGCCACGATTGCCGCCTTCTTGTAAAGGTCTAATAACTATTGTGAGCTAGGTGTCAGTGAAGGCAGGTCCCATTTCTTACTCTGGGGCATGGTGATGGAAGTCGTCAGCAGTAGTAGGAGTCCAGGTTGCAGGCCTCTAGATTGCAGGCCCTTCACATTGTGAGTGTGTTCAGGCTCTTGAACACACGCCGACCGCATGTTAGGAGCAAGGTCGTTATCACACACTTTACGGGTGCTTCATACGCCATGGATCCATGGAGAGTATTAGGTATGGCCACAACGACAAGGCCCGCCTCATATCTCGTCGACCCGAGGACCCCACGATCTTAAACGATGCCGCTTATGACTGCATCAACCAGGCCTGTATTCCCATCTTTGATGAACCGTCCCAAGCTTTTGGGGCTATAGCCCAGTACACCAACGATTGTAGGACAGCGGATCCTCCCGGCAATATTCGAAGTATGTTCATTGCGTACTTATTTCCCGTGAATCCACCATGACATTGGGTAGTCGGTTATAGATGTTAACAATGACAACGGCTATCAATATGGGGCTTCGTGGGCCGTCCCAACATTTCAGGTCCGAGTTAGAGACAAGCGAGGCCGAGGGCAGCAGCCTTCAACCCTGAGAGAGATCCAACCGCCGCCGATGCCGCGGCAGCACCATGTCCAATAGCTACACCAGCCGCCCCAATAGCAGCACCGATCCCAGCTGTCATGAGCGGGGCGGTGCCCAAAGATTGGAGTGCTGCAAATGCACTGCCTGCCGCCACGTTTCCTATAGAGGCCTGAATGCCTGCTGCGGCGCTGCCTGCAGCCACACCGCCAGTCGTGAAGCCAACCCCAGTGATGATAGCGGGAGTGGCCACAGCGCAAGCGGCCACGGCAGCTGCTGGTATGAGTAAATCTTTACGAAGAGTAAGAGGAGTCAGAAAGCTGAAGTAGACGGTCTCACTGATCATTGATTCAGACTGCAACTTATCGGTGAGGTTGCGTTGGGGATCAAGTTCATGGAAGGAACGATCGATGCTTATATAGGCTGCCGGTTGGTGATTCGGCCATTTGACAGGCACGGCGCTTGTGTGAAACTAGTCAGGCTCCTGACAGCGCAGGCCAACCAATGAGGTCTTCTTCTTAATGCAATACAAAAACACAGAGTCTGATTAGAAGGGCTTCCGGGCAATAAGCTGAGCAATGAGTTTCCCACATAGAACCTCATCACTAGTCCGACCTTCAAACATCCCCGATAATAATCCCGCCTCCACTGCTCCCCGATCGACAGACCCACTCCCATAGACACTTTCATATGAAGTGATGCTTACGGTGGAAAAAAATTGGAGAAGATCGCGAATGTAACTGATTCTGAACACAAGCTGTAACATAGGCCGTCGCAAGTTCTGATTCGAAAAGCCGGCGGCCCCAGATGGTTCCAGGATGCTCGAGCAGGTATATGGGGCTGATGTTTGTCCTATTACGGCCTTCGTATTCTGGGCGAGAGGTAAGACGAATCCCCCCTGGTCGAGTATTTGGTTCGGGCAAATCTCGGACAATTTCCGCTATTTGGTCAAGAAACGACTCGGGAGACCAGTCCTCTGGGTGATAGACCGCATCTACGGTATCAGTTACAAACATCCATTGGTGGCTATCGAGGAGCGTAAGGAAACTGGGTGGACTACTGTGGCAGTAATTTTATTTGAAGAGCGCCATACTATATATTCATAATGAATTAGCAGGCCAGATCCTCATCGGGTATATTATGTTGAGACTCGCTGATGGCATGAGGCCAGTAGATACTGATAGCTCGCATGTATATATCACGTCAGTGGGTTCTTATGAATCGCATGCAGAGAGACACTAAACTACACTGAATACCCCCGGGAGCATAAAATCACCTCCAACCACTCCAGTGAACAAATTGTATGGAAATCCAACGTGTCATTAAGTTGGTTATGAAAGCTCCAGATAACAGGTGGATTGCTCAAGTGGAATACTTCCAGGTCACGACTGAGAGACTATAGGCGATTATGTATTTAGATGGTGTGGCCGTTTAGAAGCCATGCTACGTGCTGTCCTGTTCCTTGAACCGGACGCTACATTTAACAGATGAATCGACATGAGAAGTGATATTGACGAAATGCCTCAGCGCCAACGGAGATACCTGGCTGCGTACGTGACGGCAATTCCTCCGGCAGCACTGGCGCCACCCACCAAACCAGTGACGAGTGGCGCAGTTCCAGCAGCCTGCAGGTCTGCGAAGGGAGACCCAGCCGCGACGTTCCTATCGAACCCCGGCCCCTCAGTCAGCCCTCGTGTAGGATAATCTGGTTGTCGAGGTACCTATTCCACTATGAATCCCTGCAGCAATGGAACCTGTAAAAATACCTTCATGAGCGAGGGTTGAAGTGGCGAATGGGTGAGGTAACTCACCAGCAGCGACTCCCGCAGGAACGAATCCAATGATGGCCAAGGTTGTGGGAACAGCGAGAGCACCAGCGGCCACGATTGCCGCCTTCTTGTAAAGGTCTAATAACTGTTGTGAGATAGGGGTCAGTGAAGGCAGGTTCCATTTCTTACTCTGTGGCATGGTGATGGAAGTCTTCAGCAGTATTAGGAGTCCAGGTTGTAGGCCTCTAGGTTGCAGGCCCTTCACATTGTGAGTGTGCTCAGGCTCTCGAACACATGCCGACCGCGTGCTAAGAGCAAGGTGGTTATTACACACTTCACGAGTACTTCATACTTCATGAATCCATGGGGAGTAATAGGTATGGCTACAACGACAAGGCTAAGGCCCCCCTCAACTCTCGACGACCCGACGCCCTTAAACGATGGCGCCTATGACTGCATCAACCAAGCTTGTATCCCCACCTTTGATGAACCGTCCCCAGCTTTTGGGACTATAGCCCAGTACACCAACGATTGTATGATATATGACAGCGGATCCTCTCGGCAATATTCGAAGTATGTTCATCGCGCACTTCAAATCGGTATTTCCTGTGAATGCACCATGACATTGGGTAGTCTGTTACAACTGTTAATAATGACAACGACTATAAATATGAGGTTTCGTGGGCCGTTTCAACATTTCTGGTTCGCATTAGGGACAAGCGAGGGCGACGGCTACAGCCTTGATGGCCACCCCTGTGAGAGATCCAACCACCGCCGGTGCCACGGCCGCGGCGTGTCCAACAGCTAAACCCGCCGCCCCAATAGCAGCACCGATCCCAGCTGTCGTGAGCGGGACAGTGCCCAGAGTCTGGAGTACTGCAAATGTACTGCCTGGCACCACGTTTCCCATATAGGCTTGAAATCCTGCTGCGGCGCTGCCTGCAGCCACACCGCCAGTCGTGAAGCCAGCCGCAGCGATGATAGTGGGAGGGGCTACAGTGCAAATGGCCACGAGAGCTGCTGACATGAGTAATTCTTTAAGGAGAGTTAGGAGAGTCAGAAAGATGAAGTAGATGGCCTCACTGCTCATGGTTCAGATTTGAGTTCAGACTGCAACCTATCGGTGAGGTTAGGGATCAAGTTCATGGAAGGGACATTCGATGCTTATATGGGCTCCATCAGTGATTCGGTCATTTGACAGGCATGGCGCTTGTGTGAAACTCGTCAGGCTCCTGGCTCCTAACAGCGCAGGCCAACCAATGAGGTCTTCTTCTTAATACAATACAGAAAATACAGAAAGGCTCCCGAGCAATAAGTTACCCACGTAAAACCTCATCACCCGTCTGACCTTCGAACATCTCCGATAATAATCCCGCCTCCACTGCTTCCCAATCTACAGACCCACTCCCATAGACACTTTCATATGAGGTGATGCTTACGGTGGAAAAGAACTGGAGAAGATCGCGAATGTGGCTGATCCTGTACACGAACTGCAACATGGGCCTTCGCAAGTTCTGATTCGAAAAGCCGGCGGTCCCAGGTGGTTCCAGGATACTCGAGCGGGTATATGGGGTCGCTGTCTGTCCTATTACGGCCTCCGTATTCTGGGCGAGAGGTAAGACGAATCTGCCTGGTTGAGTAATTGGACAGACCTTTGGTTCGGGCAAATCTCGGACAATTTCCGCTAGTTGGTCAAGAAGCGACTCGGGAGACCAGTCCTCTGGGTGATAGACCGCATCTACAGTATCAGTTACAAACATCCATTGGTGGCTATCGAGGAGCGTAAGGCAACTGGGTGGACGACTGGAAGTAGAAACTCACATCTGGAACTCTTGCGTCTGGAGGACAAGAAGTAGGTCTAAGAACTTGCTCGCTGCAAGTACGAGCTGGAGATCCTCAGATCCCTCTGCAGGTATCGAAATAATCAACTCCGCGAAAACACGGAACTATTCGAGTACTTAGGATCACATCAATCGTCCAGAAATATACATACGAGCTCAGTCAAAATGGTTGGCCAGAAACTTGACAGATTGTGAGGTGACAGTCGACACATCAGTACGCGCATGCAGAGATACACCTCGATAACTGTTAGATTGCATTGATAATATGCGGATTGATGTAGTGCTCACATCACTCTGCACTGCTGCTCCTGGCGGATTTTTGAGTATTTCCACAAGCTTTTCCTGAATGCTCGGCAGTTGCGCTAAGAAATGATTGCGTTCTCCTATAAAGAGCACGAACGAAAGCCGTCGTAAATTAAGGGAGCGAATCATGTTTTCATACTCGCGATTGGTGAAGATATTCGCCGAAGGACCAGTGGTGATTTTGGCTGTCGACGATAAGTCAAAGTGGCCATGAGTTCCCACAAGAGAGCCTACCCAAGAGGTCAGGGAAGACAGTCTTGTCTGTGTCCACCAGTGCGCGAACAAGCGGTCTCCACTTCTGAGCAGTCTCAGGGCTGCAATTGAAGAAATATGGGTCGTGGAAGGCATCCGCAACAGTGGGTCTCCATGCTCGAGCAGCAGCTGGGATTCTGGAGAGTTCTCTGATGATGTCTAGAGTTGTTTCGTCGAGATCAATTGTTTGCCTGTAACACTGGATAAGTCTGACATGACGAGTGAGGTAGATTGACAAACCCAGCTCGCCCCTTAGTCGCAGGATTGACCACGTAGTACGCCAAGTTGGAGCTTAGAGCAGTGATCTTATCTGAGTCGGCGAGGAATCTTCGGAAATTCGGCAATGCCTTTTTGACTATAAATTCATTGATCTGGGTGCCTTCAGCAAAATGAACGGCACCAGGATGGACGGAATTACCTGGTCTATCAAGTCCGGGCCCCAGACTGGTTTATTGTTTTCTTCAGCGAGCACAGGAGTTTGGAGACCCTTTTCCGCCAACGCCAGGTCAGATGCAGCTATCCTATGCGTCAGTGAGAGCTATACTCAAACTTCTGGACAAACTTTTGGGGGCAGGTGATGCTCGTCCGTTGAGCTCTTTGGCTCCTGAACGACGAATCCAATTTCCTTGATCGAAAGATCGACCTGCTATGAGGATGCATGTATCCATTAGCTTGCTGAAGGTATCCTATGCCCCATTTATTAGGTTCTAATCACAAGATTATCATATATGGACGTACTTGTGCCTCTCGCCTGGTCTTCCGATCATCGATGGCAGTTGTTTGCGAAACGATTTCAAAAAGGGTTGTAAGGCATCTATGATGTCGTTGGCTTCCAGTACGTCGGTCGTGCGGGTTTTACGTACCGAAGGCAAGGGAAAACCTGCAACTTGAATCCGTAGACATTTCCTGCAATCTCTTTCGCAAGTGTGACAAACCTCCCCCAGACTTGCATTGCAATCGGACCCTCGAGACGGCCGAAATAGTCCTCCAAGAAAACGAAGAGCACATAGTCCGTTCTACAGAATATTAGGAACGGTCTGAGGTATATGGGAAACGCAAACATACAGGCTCGGATTGAGTGCTAACTTCCTGGTCTTATCCGTTATCGGAGTGATGCGGTATGAGATGCTTTCGCAAACCATATGAACAACTGTTTGAGCGCTCGATGTTAGGATGTCAACGAGTTCGAAGGTCGCATTTGATCGTTGAAATCTGGTCTATGGAGGGGTCAGCTTTGGACTCGGGGTACGATTCAGGGACTTACTGGGGCGTCATCAAACCAACATTCAATCAAGGATTCTAGCACTTCCGCAGATTGGGCCCTGAAGAGACGCTCCATAGCCTTGCGACACCGCAGCCGAGTGCGACCTTGAATGAGAAGGATGGTCTCCGCTTCTGGGCCGAGATCGGAAGGAGTGGTAGTTCCAGTAGAGAGCCACACTGTATATAGGATGCGCACCGCATCGTGCAAACACCGGTAGCCAGGTGATCGAGCCTGAAGCTGTGGGTTAGCCATCGAGGTCAGTGCGATTACGGGGACATACCGAGAGACTACCATCGACGCTCGCGGTTGAGCCGTCAGTTGCAAAGACGTTGGTAACGTAGCCAAGGAGACCTGTTCCTTCAGTCGGGCGATCTGATGCCTTCTCTGATGGTCCTGGTAGATCTTCCAGGCTTTCTGGTACAACTGCATCAGCCTTTGACAAACCCTGGAGCACAAGGCGCTCCAGAGCATGAAGAAACATAATGAATTCTCCATCTGTGATAGTAGATTCGACATTTCCTTTGCTGTCCCAATCGCGCTGTCTGATACGTTCCAGATCAGCCACCGCGACTCGCAGTTGCTGGCATATGCATTCACATATAGGAAACACCAGATGCTGGAGAGACTGTTGGAATTGAGGGATAGTCATAAGGATGAAGTCAATCCAGTGCTGGAAGATCGGGCGGTTGGTTTCGGCGGAGATTCCGTTTGTGAGTGTTTGTGCTAATAAAGGGTTCACGGTACCGCCCAATTTTCTTGGGCTCTCTGGAGCATGCAAATTATCTGCGGAAACAGACATATGAGTCGACAACTCAGCACTCCGCCGATGAGGATGCAGCCGAGAGCGACGGGACTGTTGCGGAATGTCTGTGGTGGTTGAGGCCGCCAGGATAACGGAGTGGAGGAGATGCAAGAGTTTGGTTTGGAGGTCGAGGCGACCGCTTTGGATGCACGAATAAAGTTTGGTGATAACTGTTGTTTCAATAGCGTCAAGACTCGTATTGTTGAGATCCCCCCGAGCCACAATCGCTTGGATCAGAGCTATGCTCGATACCTGGAGTTTCGAATTGAGTGGTCCGAGGGTTGATTTGAGAGCGGCTTTCGGTTCTGATTGCAAGAACCTAATAAGCATAAGCATGCTACACTCCAAACCCTCATCAAGCGCACCGTAACAACGTTTCGATCAATACGTCGCTGTAGCTCTGGTCGCCATCTGCGACTTTGACTATATAAGTTTTCAGCGGCGCTTCAACGAAGACAGAATATCGACCTACTTGCTCGTGCTCTCGAGAGAAGTTCGGGATGATGAGCCTTTTTGATCGGTGTCATACGGGCTACTCGTCCTAGCCCTTGGCCACCGAAATGAACCAACGCCAGCATTGTCTCGACAAGGTAGTTCATCCGGTTGATATCGAAAGGGCGCTCATAAGAGAAGACGCGCATGTCTCTTCCCTGATAGGAGACGACCCCAGGTGAACGGGTGATCGTGGGGTCGAGCAGGTCAAATAACAGTGGATCAAGGACTCTAAGGTTTGAAAATCAGTCAGCGCCTCCCTTGCAAAGGAAAACGGGTCAAACCTGATGTACGACCTGAGGCTTGATCTCAGCCAAGTCTCACCCGTGCGTTTGAGTTGAGGGTCGGATGATTGGAGGGTATCAAGGACAGTAAACAGGGGGACCTTGAAGTGAAGCCCAGGTAATAGTGTATCATCTATAAAGTGGTTGAAGGTAAGATCGTTAAGGCAGAGAAATTGACACACCGCTGAGCCTCCATAGTACTCCGAATGCATCAAAATCATCATAAGGGACTCTGCCATCTCGGGAAGACAAACTTTGAGCGAGAATCGCCTCTACATGCCGGTGTGTTGTGCATCCCTGTAAGTCCCAAACGTGCTGGACCGATCGCACATGGTAAGGAACGCATTGACCACGGAGATATTCGAGGACCTAGGCAAGTTTCAAGTCCTGACACAATGGAAAACAAAAAGGTCACGCACCTTGTTCACCATGCGACCAATGACAGCTCGTTGATCTATATCAAGCCTTGGTTCGAGTATATTTGTCCTATGGAGCAAAACAAGTAACGAGACGATGCTGTCCACAACAATGAATGACTTTGCCTAAGGGTGCAGAAAGTTAGTATAGACTAATATTTGATATCTTGGATGTGTACCTCATCCAGGAAAGAGAGCACATCCCCCAACCATTTGCGACTATGCCAGACAACCTTGAGCGGCGTTGTTTGCTTCTCTTGAGACTTCACAATAAGAGAACCCAACAACTTCGCTGCGGTAGCAAAGGTATCGTCATTGCTAGACGCGTCTGGTTGCACCATATTGGTTGAGAACAAATTGGTTATTGCAAGAAGATCCTCGGCAGCTGTAGTGAGAGGTGCCAGAGAATGTCCATCCTGGCGAGCGCTGAAAGACCCTTCTAACCCATACGCGGCAGCGGCTCGTTGATGTGCGTTCACGTATACCGTGGGCGTAGTACTGAACTGTGGCGAGGATGTCAATGCAGTAGGCGGCATATAGGACAACATATCCGAAAGAAGCACGAGCGTTCTTAGGGTGTTCTGCGAGTTGACTCTGTCATCTTCTAACTTGGCCTTAGACATTGACAGATAAATCAATGATGGCAACGTTCGAGAGATGCAAGCTAACCTTTAGTAGCTCCAAAAAAGCGGTAAAACAAAGGGGTAAATGGACTCTTTGTACTTCCTCGTCGTGAGCACGGAAGGTTTGCAGGATGAATTGGATTAATTTTGTCCCTTCATGGGTCAGGTTGGTGCCTAGGATCTCATTTCTCACTGCGCTAAAGAGTTGCCTCCAGACGACATTTGGTTCTACAGCCTCATACAGGGCACTGGCAGCAATGAGGATCTGAACCGAATAATTAGATAGCAGAACCTAGTGCATAAATCGGCACTCACGTCATCTGACCCCTCGTCTCTCTCCTTGAGGATATCCATTATCGCACGCAGGGTGTCTAGGATGAGAGCGTCTGTCAATTGGGAACCGATCTCCCATTTGTCGAGAAGCGATAAGAAGATCTTGAGAGGGCGTGCATCTTGTGGTTGGGTATTCGCGAACAAGTCAGCCTAGAAACAGGTGAGATCCAGCATAAAGAAGTGCTACTGGTGGCTTACCCTCAGAGTGCTGGTGAGGAGCTCCAGTGAATGAGTCTTGAGGTATGTAATTTGAGCCTCGCTGGATTCGTCTGAACCCAAAAGCCATGTATACAGTCGTCTATTGAGGGACAAGTCCCGCCGTAGAACCACACCAGCAGCAGCGCGCATAAGGAGGGAGCGATCCTCCAGTTGCGCTTTCTTGAGCGCGGGACTATCCAGGCGGAGGGATTGAAGGAGTAAATCGAGTATGGCTCGTCTCACGAGTAGATTATCATCCTCCAAGGCGGAGGCAAAGGCTCGAATCATAAGGCCCAAATCACTTCCGACTATACTCGAAATATCTAGGAACCAAAAATGAGTGTCATACTTCAAATGAGATATGGGATATGCACCTTCGTCATCACTGAGCTTGGGAAGTCGTCGGGAAAGATATTGCAGTGCAGGAGCTCGGGCCGACGGAGTGGTCAACATGCAGAGCCAGATGTTTTGAATGAAGAAAGCCGGTGAGACGGTCCCAGAAAGACGGTCTAAGAGAGTGAGAACCTATTGCCTTGTTAGCATCACGACTTGTCGCTGGAGCGCACTCGGAAGACAAGGGGTTTTTGGAAATCACGGTTTACGTACCTGGTCGAAGAATTCTCCAGTCTCCTCTTCCAGGCCCGGAAGTAATGCGAGGATGAACGCTTTCATTATCGGCCTCAAGGCTCCTTGTAGTGCGAGATAATACGTGTCACAGAGGCCAAGTAAGATGGGCTATAAACCCGCATTAGACACGTCTGCATCTAACCATAGTTTAGAGTCGTACTTTGACTGATATCGCTGCGTATTCAAAGAAGGGGAACAGGCCAGACGACCAAAGATGTAGATCGCGTCTAAGGCCCTCGGTCTAGATAGAGGCTCAGAATAGACAATCGAGGGTCATTGGATAGTACCTTACCCCTAGCACCGCTAAGATATGAGAGTACACGTCCAACGCCCGCTGATGAACGCCTGTGGGGAGAGCAGGGTTCAGGCATTGCGATAGCCGCTTAGAAACTATGAGTTTGCGTGGGATTTCTTTATACTGCATATAGCCTTGAAGGGTCTGTAGAGTGTGTGGACAACCACGTCAGTGTGGAGTTATGTCGCAGGAAGCGAGACGACCACAATCGTACCTTCAACAATTTGGTAAGAAAGGCAATAAAGTCTGCCCATTCGTGTGCGCTATCAAACGTGGCGAGACACTTGTCGACTTGCTGTGTATATTTCTTGTATTTGGAATCCGCCGCGAGGGCCGC
>Ga0307515_10010670_pt1 | contig 17563 bp, 9 predicted proteins | sample 17_EM_MG_FD_194513 | JGI IMG/M metagenome (GOLD analysis project Ga0307515, IMG submission 194513) | Populus trichocarpa ectomycorrhiza microbial communities from riparian zone in the Pacific Northwest, United States - 17_EM | ecosystem: Host-associated > Plants > Roots > Unclassified | place...
TACCTTATTTGTTTGTTTTTTTTAATTGAAAACAAAAATACATGCTTCAATAGAAGCAATACAAATTTTTTTAAATATTTTAAAGTAACATAGGTAAAAAAAAAAAAAAAACACCAAACCAACAACAACAAGCAATAAACCTACAAGAATCAAAATTAATTAATTATTATAATTTTTTTAAAAATACTAAAATATATGATCAAATCATTGTTGCTACATCTATAAAATATTGTTTTGTAGAATAATATTTTGTATTTTTTTATTTAACTTTTCAATAACATTTTTTTTAGTTTTTTTTCAATTTCAACTACCCAGTGAAATGCTTATTTAATAGAACTATAGAAGCCTTGATTTTTTCAGCTTATAAGTTACAACCAAAAAAGTTGAAGAATTTAAATTAAATTGGTGACTAAATATATGTTCTAATCAATTATTTAGAGGATATTCAAAAGTATAATAATGATTGTTTTTTAAAGTATTTTTTATTTAAAATATATTAAAATAATATTTTTTTAAAATTATTTTTAACATTAGTATACCAAATGATCTGAAAAACATCAAAATATATTAATTTTAAGTAACTATTTATACTTTTAAAACACAATAATAAACAAAGTTATAGTATTTAGTATATATTTTTCCTCTTCAAAGAGTTATAAGACTCGAGCAGAGATCAATCCTGCTAAAAGCTTATATCATGGATTAGATGAGTTGTTTGCCGCAAATCTTTGACTATCTTAAAAAAGACTTTAAAACAATGTTCAAAGTTTTTTTTATTTTATCTAAAAAGTTTTTTTAAGATTTTTCTATGTCGTGTGAAAATTAAAAATACATTAAAATAATATTTATTTATTTTTTAATATAAATAAACAAATATTAATTCAATATTTTTAAAATAAAAAATAATTTTAAAAATATTTTAGGTTGTTTGTTTGTGTTACTGCCAAGTTTTTCAAAAAATCTGAATTTTTTTGTTTGAATTTTTTTTAAAATAATTTTAATATGTTTATATTTATAAATAAATTTTAAAAAAATAGAAAATATTTTTCAAAATAAAAACACTCTAAAAAAACTACTTCTATCACGGTACACTACCTGCGAAAACAGTTTAGACACGATACCGAACAAGACAGACATATAAACAGGGCTTTGAGCTGCTATGCTATGCTATGCATGTGAAATAAAATAATAATAAAAAAAATTAGTAAAAGAAGTCATCGTCCTTTTACCCAATCCCAAGTGTCCGTCTCAGACAGTTTCGTCCTCCTCTTTAATTACCCTCTCTTTCTCTCTCTCTCACAAAAAAAAAAGAGAGGAAATGCCCTGTCACATCTTCACCCAAGTCCTAGAGAGAGACCACCACCCTCTCCCCCCTCACCCTCTCCTCTTCCCCCAACCCGCTCCGAAAATCCCAAAATCAAAACCTAGGGTTTCCATCTTTTCACAACTGACCAACACAACCATCAATCTCTCTCTCTCTCTCTAGATTTTCTATTCAATTGATTCTCCACATGCGCCAGCGGCAAGAAGACTATAGGCCTTCTATTCCAGATGCGACCAAAGAAGAAGCGCCGCTAACTTTTGACAATTCGGTACCAACTTCTGATCCTATGAGCACCGATCAATGCCAAACGATTCCAGAAATGGAGGATTCTCAGCTCGTTGGAGCTACAGTCTCGATGGTTACTGCTGACGTGGACTCGTCTAAGAGAGAATCAGTACATATCGTGCCTGCTGTAGAGGTTAGTAATCATGTCAGAATTGCCGAAAACAGTACGGGAAAGCGAAAGCGAGGCCGCCCGCCTAGAACTCAAGGGAAATTAGGGCCGCCACAAGCTCCTCCTGCTTCGTCTTCACAGAGGAAGAAGAGAGATGAAGAAGATGTTTGTTTTATTTGTTTTGATGGTGGTAGTCTTGTTCTCTGTGATCGTCGGTGAGCTTGTCAATTTTGATTTTTTTTTCCTGTTTGGTTTTATACAAAATTTGAACTTGAAGTTTTAGTCGAGAAAGGAGAAAAAAGTTTGGTTTTCATCTAATGTGTTAGATTTTGTTTTGATTTAGGTGATAAAAATAGAAAGTTTGCGAGGTTAGGGACTAAATGGTGGTTTAGGGTTTTTAATATTTGTGCGGGTTTGGTTCAGTGATTGGCTTGGTTTACTTGTTTTTGGTTTATACGCAGGGGTTGTCCGAAGGCATACCATCCGGCTTGTATCAAAAGGGACGAGGCATTCTTTCGATCAAAGGCTAAATGGAATTGCGGTATGTTTTAGCAAATGTAGCGAGTTTGTTCTGAATTCACGTCTCTTGTTTTTGAAAGTTTGTTCTTGTGTTAACGCACGTTGCATTAATTTATGGAAATCAATATTATCGAAGTGCAAAGTATGGGGCAGTGTGTGTGTGGGGCTAATCCCTTTTCAGTTAAGGCGGTTTTCTAAGTTTTTGATGTAGTATGCTCGCTTGCAAGCAAGGTTCTACAATAAAATAACTCTTTTTTTTTTTTAATTGAATCAGCTATCTTAGGTTAGTAAACTTATTTGGTTTACCTTTTTTTTGGTAAGAAAGTAGTCCTACCATGAAATTCATACCCTCTTCAAGTAAAGCCATTGCACCAGCCAGTTCACCTTGTAGACAGAGGAGATATAGAAAGTGTGCGTCACGCTATTTAGCGGGATGTGGTTTTAGATCTAGATGTGGACTTAATTTTGCATGTGCATGTGATGTGCGGGTTTTTATTGGCAGGAATGGTGTTTTAGTTTATAAGCAAGAATTTAGGTTTGCCTACACATGCAAAATTATTATTGTAGTTTTAATGTCTGCAGTAACGGCACTATCCAACCCAGCCTCGATGTTTGAAGCCCAAGTTACTAAAATTGTTAGTTAATGAATGGGCATGTCAATTTGCTCATTGTAGTTGTGTATAGTAAGAAACGTGTCAGTAAACGTGGTATGTCTTCCATATTTTTATCAGATTCATGTTTTTTCTAAAGTAGTCTTGGTTCATAAACGTGCCAATTGATGCCTTATGCACTCAATATGTGGCTGAATTCTTGTTTTTTCTATAGTAGAAATGGTTAGTAAATGTGTCAATCAATGCCTTATTCAACTCCATATGCAGTTGGATCCTCGTGTCTCTAGATCAGTCATGGTTAATGAACATGCAAGACATTGTCATATACATAATATATTCACTTGTCTGTCTATAGTGGTCATGATTGCAGTCCATCTTTGACAAAATTACCATCTCTGATTTCCACTGTTAACTTAGTTCCTCCAATATTGAGCCTTATCAGTTATCTCATGCTTTCATTATGGCATATTTTCAGGGTGGCATATCTGTAGCAGTTGTCAGAGGGCTTCTCATTATATGTGCTACACATGTCCATACTCTTTGTGCAAAGGTTGCACAAAAGATGCTGATTATTTGTGTGTAAGAGGGAATAAAGGATTTTGTGGTACATGCATGAGAACTATAATGCTGATTGAAAATATTGCAACAGTGAATCAGGAGAAGGTATGTTAATTGTTAGATGCTATATCTTATTCTAGTTTAACTAGCTTTCTTGGCTTAATTACATCGTGAAAGAGCATCGATGATAAGATTATTGGACTCTTCGGTGTCTTTTGGCACCTCGCTTTCCTTTGTTTTGGGTCGATACCGTTTCCTTTGTCTAGCTTTTATATTGTCTATGGCTTCAGTTCAGGTTTACATTCTGCTGCAAAGCTGTCAATGAAATCTCTTATTCACTTCTGTGCTGTTAAAGTTTGGTTGTCGATGCCTCTGGGGCAGGGAGAGACATGTGTCATTAGCTAATAGTTTTTCTTTTGCTGTCTGATTCTGTCAATTTCAGATATTTTCTCTTGTGTGTAACCTGTGCAGGTTCAAGTGGATTTTGATGACACAACTAGCTGGGAGTATCTCTTCAAGGTCTACTGGATTTACTTGAAAGCAAAGCTATCTTTAACAATAGACGAGCTAACTAAAGCTAAAAATCCTTGGAAAGGAGATGACCTAACCAAAGTTAAAAGTCCTTGGAAAGGAGCTGGTGCGATGGCTCCTAAGCAGGAGCCTTCAGGTGAATTTTGTCATAGCAATGATAATAATGGCTCCTTTTCAGACAGCTTCTGTGGAAACCTGGAAATACATGCTAAGAGAAGAAAAATGGAGGACCAACCAAAATTGCACATCGAGGAGAACTCTGTTGTTATGGAAAAATCACGCATTGACCAACTTACGCATCTGCCTGACAGCACATTGTGGGCAACAAAGGAGCTCTTGGATTTTGTTTCACACATGAAAAATGGGGATATGTCTGTGCTATCACAGTTTGATGTTCAGAGTCTTCTGCTAGAATACATAAAAAGAAACGATCTTCGTGATCCTCACCAGAAAAGTCATATTTTTTGTGATTCAAGGCTTATAAAGCTCTTTGGAAAAGAACGTGTGGGTCATTTTGAAATGCTGAAGCTTCTTGAATATCACTTTCTTGTAAAAGAAAAATCTCCAGTGGATGAAACCACTGCTGGTGGTGGCCAGGTTGAGGTGGCTGGAAATAGTGACAGTCAGTTGGGGACAGGTAGTGATCGAAGGCGTAAAACACGTAAAAAAATAGATGAGAGAGGACCACAGATTAATTGTAATCCAGAGGAATATGCAGCAATTGATGTTCACAATATTAGTTTGCTCTACTTAAAGCGTAGTTTGATGGAGAACTTAATGGATGATGCTGGAAAGTTTCATGAAAAGGTTGTTGGCTCATTTGTGCGAATCAGGATTTCTGGTGGTGATCAAAAACAAGATATGTATAGGCTTGTCCAAGTTGTAGGTATTATTCACATCACTAGTGCCCCAAATTATATATCAAGAGGAGGAAAAAGAAACGCCTCAGTGTTTTCTTCCAACACTATATTATATGTTTAACAGATTAGCAAGTTACTGATGATTTCTTCTGCAGGTATTGGCAAGGCCGCTGAATCATATAAAGTTGGCACAAAAACAACTGATGACATGCTTGAAATATTAAATTTAGATAAGAAGGAGGTCATATCAATTGATGGGATTTCAAACCAGGACTTCTCAGAGGTGACTAAGACACCATCCTAAATACATGTTTCCTTTCCTTTTTCGAAATATTCATTTTCCTTTTTTTGATTGCTTACAGTTTGTAGAAACTTTCTTAACCATTTCGAGTTTTTTCTTGATGTGTTATGCTTGATGATGAGATTGTTATAATGAATTTTATGGATGATACAATTCTAAGTTTGACACCAGAATTTTGAATTTACATAACTAAGGATCTAATTCTTTAGTGTTATCTCTACATACTAGAAATGGGTATTTTTGGAAACATGGCACAGATGCCTGGGGGCATAACAAATTGTGGGAGGACGGTTGGTGCAGAAAAGCTTATGAAGTTGTGTTTAGGGCTGTGAACAGTAAAGTGGATTACTGTAGGTGTGTGTGTGGAGTTTTTGATTGTCAATTGCTGTAGAATTGGCTGAATATGAATGCGGGGATCGTTAAGGGGTCAGTGATGATTATTTAAAGGCTAGAATAATGAAGTTTCATTGCTGGAATTTGCGAGTAAGGTTCAAGGAAGGGTTTCTAGGAATCACATCTGGGAGGAGGAAAGACTAAGCATCTGATCTAGGGTAGAAGTTACAAATGTAATCATAAAACTTCATAGATTTCTTTAAAATCTTGATTTGAATAATGGAAAGACTACTTGACTTATCTTTGTAGTGTTCCTAATCCTATTAAAACTTAATACTCCTAGCAAGAAAGCATAATTAAATTTTACTTAGAATAGGAAAAACCCCATCAAACTCTATTATTTTAGGACTACTAAGATACCAAATATAAAATGAAACCCAAATTTATAAATTCTCAGCTAACTTGGAAATTTGGAATATCCATGAAGATTTTAGAATACAGAAATGCTCCTAAATTCTAGAACTGAATAAAATACATAAGAACCAATCATTTTCTGGTCGTTGCATTCAATTGTTCTTCAAGCATGGACAGATGTGTGAAGGCCTAGTTCCATGCTTGTGTTCCCTGGATTATCTTGTGATCTGTGAAGAATGGTTCTTTCTGATCTTTACCTATCATGAATGCTGCATCATTTACTTTCCTCTTTTGATTTTCAATGACATGGTAAATGCCAGTTTAATCAGACAAGATATTTGTTTCGGTTGATAAAGTGTTTTTTTGGAATTGAGTTGTGGAAACCGTGGTCTGAAACAATAATTTTGTGTGTTTTTATTGTTCATATAAGTCTAAAAGTTTGATTAGAAAAGGTACCCAAACACACTTTTTAATTTTTAGACCTCCTTTTGTTGACTTTACCACAGACACAGCTACAGCCAATTAAAGGTATCAGGTGAAGGTTTAGCAATTTGAACCAAAAGAAATGAACAAGTTTTCCTTCATTTTTGACGTGTTAACTATGTTTCCAGGGTGAATGCAAACGTTTGCGTCAGAGTATAAAATGTGGGCTTATCAAACGGTTAACGGTGGTGAGTGTTTCTGTCATTTTCACTTCTATATCTCAGCTTAAGCATATGTGCCCCTTTGTCACAAACTACTCTATTGGTTATAGGGTGAGATACAGAAGAGAGCAATGGCGATCCAGGATGCCAAAGTTAGGGATGTAAGTTTCATCCTGATAGTCGTGTGTATAAATATAACCCAGATTTCATTTTTCGTTAAGTGTTATATGGTTTTACATTGTCTTTCTTGTTACTGCAAGTGTAATTACTGATCCTGATCATCTCTTGTATATGGCCATACTCTTTTGACCCAGCGTTTGGAAGAAGATATATTAAGGCTTAATCATCTTCGTGACCGAGCAAGTGAAAAAGGACTTAGGAAAGAATATCCTTTGCTGTATGAAACTCTTGTTCCTTTTGGGGTTCTCGTTTTTACCGTGCTTGCTCAGCTTATTTGCTGGTTTTCATCAACCATATTCTGTCTCAATGCTACATTTGAAAATACACTCAAGCAAAATCTTTTGCTCGTATTTCATGGATGATGAGAATATTGCAACTAGGTGTGAGGGTGATGAGCACCATTAGTGGGTATGTACTTGATGCCAAGGTGGACGACAAAGGACCCGTCACATTTTCCTGAAAATTCAATGGGCTTGTTCTTTACTCCTTTTTTTTTTTGCAAGATCATCTATCTCAACATTTTACGTGTTGCTAGTCTTGTTCATGAAGTTTGCTGCTTGGCCTGGTTGTTTGATATCATTTTCCTTCAACACTTAGTTTGATTGTTAGAGGTTCTTAGGGAGAAATAGAATTTCTACTGTTGTCGGTGTTGCATTAATTTTAACCAAAGCCTTCCCTACTTGTTGTCCCTTTTCTTTTCTACTGTCTCCTTGGTGATCGAACATAGAACTGGATAGCATATTCAACATTAGCAACTTAGAGTGTTGTAGAAGGTTTCAATTGATTGCCAGTGCACCATTTTCTAGATATTTCATATATATAATAGAACTTCATTAAGTATTGCTGTTCCTTGACTATGTTGCACGCTTAGAGAATGTGTGGAGAAATTAGAGCTTCTCAAGTCACCTGAAGAACGTCAGCGCAGGCTGCTTGAGATTCCCGATGTACATGCTGATCCAAATATGAATCCAAGTTATGATTCTGAAGAAGATTCTGGAGAATCACACAAGAAGAAACAAGGTCCCTAGCTATGATTTTGAACAATTTGTGATCAGTAGTTATGCTTGAAGTTGTCTGTAGAAAGTTTAGTTGGTGATTACTTTACTGGCATATATGCAGGTGACCATGCAAGACCAAGAAATTCTAGCGCTGCTAGAAATGGGGCAGCACTCAACTCTTCAATGGGAGGAGGGGATGTCTTGAGTGATAGAGGAAACATGGGACAGAATTTAGCTACTGCTTCTGAGCAGAGTAGAGATACGTGCACAACATCATATGTGGATAGAGATGGTACTAATATGGTTCATGAGAGAGCGAGCGAGTCAATGCAGACTCAGGGAGGAGAACAAACTGGGCTAAATAGTCAGAATGCACCAAAGAACTGGGTAGCTTCTACCGGTTCAATGACTGATGATTGGAAAAGTCAATCAATTGTACAATGTGGATCGTATTCCGGGGTTGTATCACTGAATTTACCACCACCACTTTCTATAGGAAGAGAGCAATTGGTTGATGATATGGAGATGGACAAACTGTGGCACTATCAGGATCCAACTGGAAAAACTCAAGGGCCATTTGCTATGGCCCAACTGCGTAAATGGAGTACAAGTGGGCTTTTCCCTCAAGATTTGAGAGTGTGGAAGATAAATGAGAAGCCTGATGACTCTATTCTTTTGACGGATGCATTGGTTGGGCGATTCCATAAAGGGCCAGCATTGCCTGACAACAGCTACTTGCTGGCTCAAGAAGCAATAGTTGCTTCTGATAAAGATAAAAGGCATGAATTTGATTTGCATCAAAGTGCTGATGCCTCTCTGGTAGACAAGAAAAATATGGATCACTGGAAGTCGGTGCAAAACAATGCAAGTGTCAATTGCAATGATAATGATGCACTTCTAAAAAGCAATGCACTGGGCACCCATTCTTCAAGTTGGACTACAGGTGCGGATGCCATCATTCCTAACAATGGATCGGCTCAACTTGCTCTACAACTCTTGGAATTGTCCAAGGGCTGCAAGTCTTGGTCTGATCAATCCCAGATGTGCAGTTCACTTTCCTCACTTCCATCTTCTGGAAAGATTGGTGAAATTCCACTACCTCAGGCAAAGGAAGAACATGAAGATGAAAAACGGAGTCATGATCTGAGTTATGTAAATGGGAATGCACTCAAGACACCTGAAGGTAAAAATAACATTGGCAAAAGTGAGGATAAACAGGCTGATAGTGAGAGTTATTCAAACCAATCTTCTGGACAGAACTGGAGACCACCCATTAAAAGTTCAAGCGGATGGGATTCCAAGCCGGCTTTTGTTTCTGGGGATAAGTCTGTTGAAACATCTCAGAAGAATGAGGAAATTGATTTCTTTGATTTGCCCAGTCCAACACCAAAGCAGCACCTCAAGGACTTGAAAGGTCATACTGCTGAAAACAATCACTCCATTTCTTCGAAGCTTCCTGTTCTGGATTCAGGATGTAGCTGGAGTACTGCTTCCAGTTTAGTGGTTGGTGGAGCAACGCTAGCTCGAGTAGCTGGTGAATGGGGTGGCTATTCCCCTGCTCCTGTCAAACCTGTTGAGGAATGGGACTCCAATCATGTGTCTGCCTCTTCACTGAAACCTACAGATGGGGGCAGTGATCATGCTTCTACACAGACTCCAGATAGTGGCCCACTGGCACACTCTCCCTCCACTCACCCAGTGATTGATGCATCTGATTGGCAACGCATCATTCCTGAACCTACTGAGTTCTGCTCTTTAGTTGATGAATCTGTTTCAGATCTGTTGGCAGAAGTTGAAGCGATGGAGTCTCTTGGTGGTTTGCCTTCTCCTACTTCAAAACTGCGGTCTGCTGAGGAATTGACACGAGGTTATGATGATGATTGCTTCAGTCCTGTTGATGGGTTTAGCCCAGCACCTGATCCAGGCAAAAGTGATGCATTCAGTTCGACTGCTGATATACAAATACCTTCTCACTTGACTGTAGCGAGCGAAGCACTGCTGTCATGTCACATGCCTTCTGAGCCCACTGTCATAGATAAACCACTTGCTGTATCTCCAATGCCTTCTCAGTTGACTGCAGTCAATGAATCACTTAGGATATCTTGCACGCCTTCTCAGTCCACTATCACAGACGAACCACTAGAGAGATCCCAAAAGCCTTCTCAGTCGACTTTGATAGATGAGCCACTTGGTTTATCTCAGATTGATGTTCCAAACCCTCAAAAGAGCTTCAGTGAACATTCTTCCACAAGTCCTGAAGTGGAAGGTAATACTAAGCCCAATGATGTTCCAGTTAACGAATGGGAAAAAGGTTCAGAAATACAGCCTCTTGTGTCATTAGCTGGTAACCAGGGAGAATCAGGTGCAGACATCCAATCCACAACTCCATCCACGGCCAGTCAATTGGAAGCAGGTTCAGATGTTCAACAACCCACACCATCCCACGGAGATGCTGGTCAGGGAACCATAAATGAAAGAGAAGCACAAGGAAACACGAACATGGTTTGGGGAAACGGTCATGGCGGCACAGGTCAGCAACATGCTAGGACGAATGGAGCCAATTCTGCAGGGAACCCAGGCAGTTGGGGAAGCCAACCAAGGTATGGCGGGGACAGATTTTCTGGTCCAAGAGACCACCGTAACAATTTTCAAGGCAGAGATAGAGATTCTGGTTTTGGTAGGGATAGGTCATCATGGAACAAGCAGCCGTTACATGGTGGTGGAAATGGAGCTAGTACATATAGACCTCCGCCCAAAGGGCAGCGAGTATGTAAATTTTACGAAAGCGGATACTGCAAGAAGGGGGCATCATGTAGTTATTGGCACCCATGATATTTAGGTTCCACTTTTCCATAGGAAAATTGTGTGCATTTAATTCTGTAATCATTATTTGTATCAGCAATTCTGCCCCCTTGTCAATGTTCTAATTTAACTCGTGTATTGAGGTGGCATGAATACATATATATTCTTTGGATAGTCCAGCACAGAGCTGCTTGTTCAACGAACTCAAAAAATCCCTCATTTCCATAATTTTACCATGGGTATGGTTGGAGCTCTAATCATGGAATAGGGTTTTCTTTGGCTCATGGATACGGCAAAGTGCGGTGTGTAAGATCATTTACGACAAATACACGAACAGGATCTTCAAGAGACCCAAGCCAAGTTTAGCATCCTTTCTAATCTAGTGTGGTGTCTTTCTGAATGTTGCTGCATTTTGAATCAATCCATTTCTTCTGTGACCAAAAAGCTATCGACTAGCCTTCATGGTCACTGACCGGAGATGTATCCATCAATCAATTCACTGACGTTGCGTAAATGGCCTGTTTGAATCTAAAATCCGATCAAATTAGGAGTCAATGGCTAGGTGAGAACCGATCGGAGTACACCTTACCGTTTAGAAAAGAATAAAATTTAAACAAGAATCTTATGCAATGTACATCCTTGCAAGAAGAGGGAGGAACAATTAATATTTGTTTTTAAAGATTTAACCATGGACATTGATATATATAGTTATAACAACTATCCGAAATCGGCCTAGCGGGTTGACTTATTGGTTAACAAACCAATTAAATTTTAATTTTATTTGAAAGGTTTTTCAAAATAATACTGTTTCAAGATTTTTTTTTAAAGAATAAATTATAATTATAAGATCTGATTTTGACATAGTTTAAAATCTAAATCATAGGTTGCGGGTCGATGTCCGAGTACAGACTAAACTTAAACCCTTGATTCTTCTGAAACCACTAAAACAACAATGATTTATAATTTTTTTTTTTTTAATAAAAACCCAAAAACAATGTCGTTTTGGTAAAACACAGCTTCTTACACTGACCCGACCTTGGGTTGGCTAGTCACTTGTGACTAAAGTATAAATAACAGAATCAGCGACCCGCGTTTGGATACGTAAGCTTCAACTTCAACACGAAAAGAGGAAGAGAAGACCGTTTCAAACTATCACCGTTTTAAACCATCACTGATCGCTCAAAAAATGCTTTCTGCGACGATACGAATCCTTTAAAACGACAACAAAATCCAGTCATGTCCACCACAAGCTCAACCACGGCGACGTCGTTTTTATCACGGACGCAGAGATACGCAGCCGGAGCATTATTTGCAATCGCTCTTCACCAAGCACAGATCCATCAAACCCGTCCGCTTGGCTTATCCCACGATGATTCGGAACAAGAGGAACGAACCAGTTGCAGCAGTAGTCATAGTAACGGCAGCAGCAGTGATTCCGTTTCTGAAGACCCTGACCTTTGGATCCACGAAAATTCGGGCCTCCTCCGACCCGTATTCAGGTACAATTCTTCTGTAATTGATGAAATTGTGACTTTTTTTTAAAAATTTAAATCAGAATTGATTTTTTCCTCTTTAACGTGGATTAGGTTTTTAGAGGTTGAGTCAGTAGCATGGACTGGACTTGAAGAGACAGCTGGTGGTTCTCCTGCTAAGCATCATGTTGGAGCTGTATGTCGTTTTTCTTTATTTTTTCCTTTTTTTGTAAGCTAATTTTTCATGTGTTTGATTTTGATAGAAATCAGGAAAATTTTACCAATCTTTACCTTGGTTGCTTATTTAGCATGTAAAGCTCATGAGTTGTTACTTCATTGAAATGTTGTTTTCCCGTTTTCTGATTCGTAGGAAAATTGAAAAAAAAAGAAGGAAAGATAGAGTGAGGAGAAATTGTGTTAACTTCACCTTTTTTTTTTCTCATTTGCTTTTTTGTTTCCTTTTTGAAAAGAAAGGGAAAGTCTGTGAAACTACTGTTACATTTTCCTGTCAGGTTTCGGCATTTGTGGTCCCATGTGGATTCTAAATGATGGACTCACAAATGCTGAAATTCGAATGACAAGATGTGTGTACAACAAGAGTAGAAAAATTCATATTTGACTTGGTGCTGGTGGATTTATGATGTTATCTGATTTGTTGTTACTATATTTGTAACTGCGTTGTGTTTTGATCATGTCTTAGTTCTTGAGGTTATTATCAGAAGAAAGTGGCGATGCGTCTTCTTCTTCTTCTCAAAGTTCGGATCAAGAATTTGCTTTGTCAAAGGCTGTTGATGTTATGGAAGAAACCATGGGAGCGAATCCTGTGTCTTCCCAGTCTAAGAAGGAGAAGCATAAGGAGTATGAGACTCAATGTCGTGAAAAGTTATCTGCTGGCAGTGAGGTGAAATCAACCTCTGAGGTGGAAAATGATTCGCCAAAAACTGCGAAGGATGATCATTCTGCTGATGTTAGTGATGCACCTCGAGACTCTGGACATAATGTTGATGAGGAACCCGTTGAAGAGGAGAAGATGCTAAGTAATCAGAGGAAAGTGACAGTGCTGTATGAAATTCTTTCAGCTTGTCTGGCTGATAGACGAGAAGAAAATAAAAAATGCACCCGAAAAAGAAATGGCTATGATGCTCGACATCGTGTGGCTCTGAGATTGCTGGCAACTTGGCTTGATATTAAGTGGACGAAAATGGTTTGTGCACTCCTTTTGTCATTCTCATTAGCAGCTTTCGTGGTTATTCTTCCTTGTTTTTATAGCTAAAAAGATTAAATTGTTCCATACACTTGGTGGTTGGTGTGCTATCTCCCCTGCTTTCCATGACTTTGTACTTGGGCAAATTCCTAGGGATTTTTTATTTAGCTTTTGTTTGGTATGAGGTGAAAAATCAGGAGGTAAAATGTTAAGGTGTTAGTAAGATTTAATGGTAAAGTAGGGTGTAAAATGTGTGAAGGGTGTTATTAGGAATACAAAAGTTTGTGGGTATTGGAGGTGCCAACAGCAGTGAAACCAAATTTCAAATTAAACGTGATTATAAATAAAATTAAGATTTTATACATTTATGGTTTCCAAATGCAAGGTGTATGCAAAAGAGAAAAAGTATGGGTGAAAAAGCATAAAAGAAAAATACAAAATTTTCCCTTGAAACAACCCTGTCCCCACCCCCCAAAACCCCAAATGGGGTTAGATGTTAAACCTAGTGAATTTAATTTTTTTTTTTTTAAATTACAAACATTTCCTTCAGCTGTGTATTTTGCATCTAAAAAAATTTAATAAGTCTTGTAGTAATTTATATCTTATGTGTTTCTGGGGTAAAAAAATATTTTCTTTGCAGGAAGCCATTGAGTTGATGGTTGCGTGCTCTGCCATGGCTGTAGCAAAAGAGGAAGCATCCAAGGAAGAAACCAAATCGCCTAAAAGCAAATGGGCTAAATGGAAGCGTGGTGGCATCATTGGTGCGGCTGCAATAACTGGAGGAACCTTATTGGCCATTACTGGTGGTATGAAACTCTAGTTGTGTTTCCTTTCTTGGGATTAATTTTATCAGATATTGAAATTGAAATGAGAATGTTATCGCTTTGGTTTCTTACTTTGTAATTCACATTTTACAGGATTAGCTGCCCCTGCAATTGCTGCAGGATTTGGTGCTCTAGCACCAACATTGGGCACTATTATCCCTGTAATTGGAGCTAGTGGATTTGCAGCTGCTGCAAGTGCTGCAGGAACTGTTGCTGGCTCTGTTGCTGTTGCTGCATCATTTGGAGGTGAACACCCCCGCAGGTTCCAAAGGAACCTGCCCTAAAGTTTTATATGATTGCTTGGTAATGGATAATTCATTTGTCTTCCTGTTGACATCTTTGTTCAATCAGCTGCTGGAGCTGGACTTGCGGGGACCAAGATGGCTAGGAGAACTGGAAGTGTTGATGAATTTGAATTCAAAGCTGTAGGAGATAACCATAACCAAGGCGTAAGTTTATGCTTTATCCTTTTTTCTCACTTAGCTCACCCTCTCTGTAGGCTATCTTTATAATGTACAAGGCCAACCTTATATTTCTATTTGAAAATTTCCATCAGCGACTAGCAGTTGGGATTATGGTCTCAGGATGCGTGTTTGACGAGGAAGATTTTATCAAGCCCTGGGAAGGACAAAATGACAACTTGGAGAGGTAAGGCATCTGTATGCTCCAAGTTTCTCTTTGTTGCATCTCTTCTCCATCTGAATTTATCAATGTTTGATTCTTTTATAATTAAATAGCAAATGCACATGTACTTAAGTTGCAATTCTCGTCACTTCCTAGGATGTATCTTAAAAAAATGATTCATTTGAAAAATCTGAATCAGAACAATGCTTTTTATTTGTGTACCATGTATCCAAAGTAATTACTCGTCGCTATAATGACTTTGTCAATCTTGCAATTTTCCTTCTGTTTGTTCTGCTTTTATTGACTGGAGTTTTGTAAAATCTTTGTTGAACATGCATCCAAAACATTTTCTTACATTTTCCTCTGTTTGCTATGATCTGATCTTATGTTGACTGGTTTTTGTAATTTTTGTTCCAAAACAAAACTAAATTTCTCTAGTTTTTTCATGCTAAAAATGGATCACAAGTCACATCTCTTGACTAATGATTTTTTTAGGTATGCGCTGCACTGGGAACCTAAGAATCTAATTGCAGTGAGCACTGCCATTCAGGATTGGCTTACTTCAAGTAATTGGTTTGCCCCTGATGGGAGCACTTTGTTTTTCAAACTAGTATTTCTATCTAATGTAATGATTACAGTTTTGTCTGCTGTTGACATTGGTGATCCCTGCTGTAGGAATTGCAATGGAGTTTATGAGGCAAGGTGCAATGCTGACCGTGTTAAGCACACTTTTGGTAGCATTGGCCTGGCCAGCAACATTACTTGCCGCAACTGATTTTATAGACAGCAAATGGACAATTGCTATTGACAGGTCAGCTTTCCTTCATTAACTATAGGTGAGATACTTAGATGAAAATGGGAAAAAAATGCCTTTCCATTGCATCAACTCTCTTTATCACAAATCTGGCACCTTAAATTAAAGTCTTCAGGGGAAATTGGTAATTAGTAATAGAGAGTAACTTGCTTCCATAGAATTTTTCAATGTGAGTTTTCAACAATTGAATTTTCTGCCATTTTCTAGGTCTGACAAAGCTGGGAAGCTGTTGGCAGAAGTGTTACTAAAAGGACTGCAAGGGAACAGGTAGGTCAAATTTGATTGAAACCATAGGCATCATTTTTAGTTAACAACGTTACCTGTAGTGTTGTATTCTCGATTAATTTCTATCTTGAAGTCTTTTCTTAGTTAACAGTGTCATCTCTAGTGATTTATTTTCTATTAATTCCTATCTTGGGCTTTTCATGACTCTTCAGGCCTGTAACCCTTGTGGGTTACTCACTTGGTGCACGTGTAATTTTCAAGTGTCTTGAGACTTTGGCCGAGACAGAGCATAGTGGTAAATATCACTGGTCATTTTTAAAGCGAGTTTTTGGAATTTTTGACTGATCTTCAACGCGGTCCTTCTGAACTGACAGCTGAAGTTGTAGAAAGAGTCGTTCTTCTTGGAGCACCCATCTCTATTAAGGACCAGAAGTGGGAAGCTGCAAGAAAGGTGACTGAAGATCTTTGCTTGAAAGCGTTTTCTCTGCTGTTCCTTGGTCAATATTTGTTTTAGCTACTTACTTTACTGTCCAGGAAACTCTTCTTACATCGTACTGTTTTGCAGATGGTGGCTGGAAGATTTGTGAATGCTTACTCCACCGGTGACTGGACCCTTGGAGTTGCTTTTCGTGCAAGGTATGCCTGTTGCACTATGCTCATGTGTGGACATTACTTGATGCTTTTGATCTGCCTAGACAAATAATTATCCGACTTGGAAAACTAATGTCCAGTTTTTACTAATAGCCTACTCACTCAAGGATTAGCTGGAATTCAACCAGTAGATGTTCCAGGGATTGAGAATGTAAGCTTCTATTTACTTTCCCTTCCATCACAATTTTGATTCTCGTTACAATCTTAGTTTATCCATGATGGAACATTTTGCAGGTAGACGTAACCGATCTAGTTGACGGCCACTCTTCCTACCTATGGGCAACACAACAGATATTAGAACAGCTTGAACTGGATGCTTATTATCATGTTTTCAGGAGCCCTAATCCTCCTGAACACACAGACTGACTTTGCCATGGCATCAAGCTCATTCACCCCATAGCTTCATGTCTTGATTTTTGTTATTATTCATATATATATATATATATATATATATATATATATATGTTACCACTCAGAAGAAACATTAAAATATGGGTTCAATTTTTGTCAGATGATCAAAATAAAATCGCCCGTTTCTCGAAGAAAAGGGAAAAAAGAAGAAGAACACTCACACTACTAATGGCCCAGTTTACGTTAAGGGAGGGAGAGGCCCCAAGTTCCAAAGTGAACCAAACGTGGCTATATGTTTAATTGCTTTATTTGTATTGTAAATGCTGTCTATTTATTAAATTTGATTTCATTTTTTTTAAATAATTATTTTATTTTGATTAACTTGAGTTAATTTATCTAACTCATCATCTAGATATTAATTTGAATCATAAACCACCGGTTGAGTTTAATAACTTTTTTTTAATTTAATTGTTGATAACATAATAATAATATTAATAATAATAATACGTATCATTGTAATAATTTTATTTTTTTTGGGATTGTGGGAAAAAAAAAGAGAATCTTAAAACACCTAAATAACAAACTAGCTTATATAATTATAAAAACGACGTCACTCTAGATCGTGTAATTTCTATGACCATATCCACATTCTTATTTCTTCCACGTCTCGTAAATATCACGAATAGACACAAAACAAAGACCCTAAACGTTCAATTCAATTACCAATGGTGCCATCTTCGTGCTGCAAATTTCGTTATGCATTGGCGTAATTCCGATAATAATGACCGACACACATCACTGGGCGAACAAATAAGAGAGACGGGCGAACGAATAAGAGAGACGGCATGACAGAAACAGGAAAACACAAAGAAGAGAGAGAGGCGGCCCTAGGCGGAGGCATGGAGGGTAATAAAGTAGAAGGAGAAGAG
>Ga0307515_10010671_pt1 | contig 17563 bp, 18 predicted proteins | sample 17_EM_MG_FD_194513 | JGI IMG/M metagenome (GOLD analysis project Ga0307515, IMG submission 194513) | Populus trichocarpa ectomycorrhiza microbial communities from riparian zone in the Pacific Northwest, United States - 17_EM | ecosystem: Host-associated > Plants > Roots > Unclassified | place...
GCCGCAGCTCCGCGGTGGCGCCGCGGCTGGCCGTCTCTATGTCGGACAATGCGTCCCGGGCCTCTGCCGGGTCGTCGCCGGCCAGGCGGGCCGCCGCAGCGCGGACGGTGATCAGGCCCAGGCCGTGCGAGACGATGTCGTGCAGGTCCCGGGCGATGCGCAGCCGTTCCGCCAGCACGGCCTCGGCGGCGGCCCAGTCGGTGAGCCGGGCCTCGTAGGCGGCGCGGGCGGCGCGGGTCCGCCGGACCGCCCACACCGCGATGCCGATCGCGGCCACCGTGACCACCGACGGGACCACGGCGGCCGGCAGGCTGGGTGACCCGGCCACGACCAGCGCCGCCACCAGCACGCCGAGCGTCACGCCGGTGGCCGGCCAGATCCGGGACCGCCAGGCGGGCCGCTCACGTATCTCCACCGGGGCAACCCTACGGGCGTCGGCCGCGCCCCGCGTCCGTCCTAGGTATGACGTCGCAGTACGACCCAGGTCCGATGTGCACGGTCGGCCGAGCCGTTTGACTGGTGCGGTGATCACCGTGGAGCACGTCAGCAAGCGGCGCGGACGCCGCCCGATCCTGTCCGACGTCGGTTTCGAGGCCCGGCCCGGGCGGGTCACCGGTTTCCTCGGCCCGAACGGTGCCGGCAAGTCCTCAACCCTGCGCATCCTCCTCGGCCTGGATCGGGCCGACGCGGGCGCCGCGCTCGTCGCGGGGCGTCCGTTCGCCCGCTGGCGCCGCCCGTTGACCGTGGTGGGCGCGCTGCTCGACGGCGGCGGCGCGCACCGGTCGCGGACCGGCCGGGCGCATCTGCGCTGGGTCGCCGCGAGCAATGGGCTGCCGCGGTCCCGGGTCGACGAGGTGCTCGACCTGGTCGGCCTGGGCGCCGACGCCGGCAAGCGGGTGGGCAAGTACTCCCTCGGGATGAGCCGGCGGCTCGGCCTGGCGGCGGCGCTGCTCGGCGACCCCGGCATCCTGGTGCTGGACGAGCCGGTCAACGGCCTCGACCCGGGCGGCATCCGGTGGATGCGCGAGTTCCTGCGGGAGCGGGCCGCCGCCGGCCGCACGGTGCTGCTGTCGAGCCATCTGATGGGCGAGCTTGCCGAGACCGTCGACGACGTCGTCGTGATCGACCGGGGCCGGATCGCCGCCCGGGGCAGCCTGGCCGAGGTGACCGGGGCGCACCGGAGCCTGGAGGACGCGTACTTCGCGCTCACCGCGCCGCAGGCCGGGCAAGCTGGTGCGCCGTGGTGAGGGTTTTCGCGGTCTGGTGGGCCGCGCTGCGGGTTTTCGCGGTCTGGTGGGCCGCGCTGCGGGTTTTCGCGGTCTGGTGGGCCGCGCTGCGGGTTTTCGCGGTCTGGTGGGCCGCGCCGCGGGTCTTCGCGGGCTGGTGGGGCTGAAATGCGGACGGAGTTGCTGAAGCTGGCCGGGCTGCCGTCGGCGTGGGCCGCCGCCGTGCTCGGCCTGGCCGTGCCGCCGCTCATCGCGTTCCTGAATTCCCGGACCGTGGCCGTGGGCGTCGATTCCGGATACCAGGAGCTCGTGTTCGGTGTCATCGGTGTGCTCGTCCTGGGGGTGGTCTCCGTCGGCAGCGAGTATCGGGGGCGGCAGATCATGACCAGCCTGATCTGTGTGCCTTCGCGCGGGCGCTTCCTGGCGGCGAAGACCGGGGCGCTGGTGCTGGCCGTGACGCTGCTGGCGACCGCCTCCGCCGTGGTGACGCTGGGCGTCACGGGGTCGCTGAGCGCCGAGGCTGGGCCACGGATCGTCGGCGTCGTCGTCTACTGGGTGCTGACGGCGCTGCTGGCGTACGGGATCACCCTGCTGACCCGCAGCGGCATCCTGCCACTGACGATCTTGATCCTGAACACGTCGGTCGTGTCGGTCACCTACCTGCTGACCCGGGTGACGCCGCTGGCGGGCTATCTGCCGGACATGGCGGGGGCGCAACTGTTCATTCGCGGGTTGGACTCCCCGGTCGGGCTCACCCCGCTGACCGGCGGCCTGGTGATGGCCGCCTGGGTCTTCGCGGTGCTCGCCGTCGCCGCGGCCGTCTTCCACCGGCGCGACGCGTGAATGCCACCCGGGCGGAGCTGATCAAGCTGGTGACCCTGCCCGCGCTGTCGCTGACCGTCGTGCTGACCTGGGCGGTGACGGCCGCGCTCGTGCTCGCGCTCGACGCCGGCCCCGAGTCGATCCGGTACGCCCGCGCCGGCTTCGTCGTCCTCGGCGCGCTCGCGGCGGCCTCGGAGTACGACGACGGTCAGCTCCGGACGAGTCTCGTCTGCTCTCCGCGCCGGCTGGAGTTGCTCGCCGTCAAGGCGCTAGTGCTCGGCCTGGCGGCCACGGCGGTGGCTGTCGTGACCGTCCTCATCGCCGGGGCGGGCGACGTCTTGATCGCCGGGGCGGGCGACGTCTTGATCGCCGGGGCGGGCGACATCTTGATCGCCGGGGCCGGCGACGTCGCGGAGCTTGTCCTGACGGTTCTGCTCGCCGCCGCTGTTGCCACGGTCCTGCGGGGTGCCGTGCCGGCCGTCGCCGTAATCCTCGGGTATTACTACGTGCTCGGCCCGTTCGTCGAGGATTGGCTCGTCGACGGGCCGTGGCTGCCGGCCGCCGCATTCCTCATTGCCGCCGCGACGTTTGTGCGCAGGGACGCCTGACCTGGCCGCCGGGTATCGCGGACCATTCGGCGGGCCGCCGCGGGAGCCATTTCTCCGGAACGCCGCAACGCTTCGCGATCATGAGACGACTCCGTGTTGTCGTGGGCTGAGAGGTCCCTGCATGGCGCGGTCGGCGAGCTCGGTCGGCCCCAGAACGTACATCTGGGCGCTGAGCAGCACATATGTGCTCGTGCACAGCGGCCGAACCTGAACGAAACCTTTCCTGGCAAATTCCTTTGAACCGCTACGGCTGGCGCTTCGTACTGATGGGCGTCGACGACATTTGACCCGGGCAATAACCCCGATTAGCGCGAACCGGTGGGCGACCGCCGGAGCGTTTGACGAAAGGCCGAACATGAGTCGTGTCCACTACGGCACGCGGGCGGTTAGCCGCCTGTCGCGCCGTCGGGTTCTTGCCATTGCCGCCACCGTGGGCGTCGGTGTTTCCGCCGCCGGCGTGGCGGGGTTGAGCCTCGCCGGTGAGAAGGACTCGGACGACACCGAGCCGCTGGTTATCTCCCTGCGCGACGCGAAGAAGGGCACCTTCGACGTGTTCTCCGGGGGCTCGAAGGTCACGCTGACCGACAAGGACCTCGCCAAGAAGCTCCTCAAGGCCGTCAAGCGCGCCTGACCCGCTTCCTCACCCGGTTTTGCCCCCCTCGATTCCTGAGTAAGGAAGAAGACTCATGTCATCGCACCGTGAAGCGCCGGAGATCAGCAAGGACCCGGTGGCCGACAGCGCCGACCTGTACGCGTTCGTCAGCCCGGACCACCCGGACACTGTCACTCTCATCGCCAACTACGTGCCGCTGCAGCTCCCGGCCAGCGGCCCGAACTTCTTCGAGTTCGGCGACGACGTGTTGTACGAGATCCACGTCGACAAGAACGGCGACGGTCGTCCGGACCTGACGTACCAGTTCCGCTTCCGCACCGAGCTGCGCAACGACCGGACGTTCCTCTACAACACCGGTCCGATCGAGTCGCTGGACAGTGAGAACTGGAACCGCCGGCAGTTCTACTCGGTCACCAAGGTCGACGCCAGTGGCAAGCGCTACGTCCTCGCGGAGAAGCTGCCGTGCCCGCCGTGCAACGTCGGGCCGCTGTCGATCCCGGACTACGACAAGCTTGCCGAGGACGCGGTGCACAAGCTGAAGAGCGGCGAGAAGGTTTTCGCCGGCCAGCGTGCCGACCCGTTCTTCGTGGACCTGGGCGCGATCTTCGACCTCGGCACGCTGCGGCCGTTCCAGGACAAGCACCTGGTCGGGCAGAAGCTGTTCAACTACGCGGGCAAGGCGGTCAACGCCACCGACAAGCTGAACGTGCACAGCATCGCCATCCAGGTGCCGCTGTACGACGTCCGCAAGGACGGCAAGAAGAAGGTCCGCGGCCGCGACAAGGAGGCCGTCATCGGCGTCTGGACGTCGGCGAGTCGCCGCCAGGTCGAGGTGCGGCACGGCAAGAAGGACAACTCCGACGTGTACGTGGGCCCGCAGGTCCAGGTGTCGCGCCTCGGCAACCCGCTGTTCAACGAGGTCATCGTGCCGATGGCGCAGAAGGACCTGTGGAACAGCCTGCCGCCGAGCGAGGACAAGCGCTTCGCCGAGTTTGTCGAGCAGCCCGAGCTTGCCGCGCTGCTGCCGGTGCTCTACCCCGGCCTCTTCGACCGGCTGGCCGACCTGAACAAGGCCAAGACGGCCCGCGCCGACCTGCTCGCGATCCTGCTCACCGGCATCCCGGACGGGCTCATCGAGGGTTTCCAGAACAACACCGGCGAAACCCAGGCGGACATGCTGCGGCTGAACACCGCGATCCCGCCGACGACCAAGGACGCCAACAAGTTCGGCCTGCTCGGCGGCGACCTGGCCGGCTTCCCGAACGGGCGCCGCGTCGCCGACGACGTCGTGTCGATCTCGCTGCGGGCCATCGCGGGGGTGACCGTGCCGCTGGTGGACGAGAAGTTCAAGCCGGACGACGCGGCCGCACTGGTCGAGCAGGGACTGTCCGCCAAGGACGCCAGCTCGAAGCTGCTCAACGAGTTCCCGTACCTCGGGGTGCCCTTCGACGGCTTCAACAACCCGGCCGCGGCGGACAAGAAGTGAGCGCGGGCGCCCATCACCACCACACCCTCGACCCGTCCGGGCAGGGGACCGTGGTGCTCAACATCGGCGCCGGCATCGGCGCGCTGGTCATCCACACCCCGGGCAGCCTGCACGGGCACGAGATCGAGGTCAGCCCGGTCGACGACCCGGACCACCGCACCCACGCGGCGGTCCGGGCCCGGTACGTGCGCGACGGCGTCATGTTCAGTGTCGTGATCGACAGCCTCGCCGAGGGCCGCTACGTGGTGTGGCGCGACCGCGGATCGAGTGAACCGATGGCCGAGGTCGATGTCTCGAGCGGCATGGTGACCGAATACGAGTGGCCGGTACCCGCCATCGTGTGACCGGCGGTGACGCCTCTGCCGGTCTAGGGTAAGCGGATGGACACGGCAGGGGCGGCCGGCCAGGATGGCGGTCCGGGCATTCCAGGTGGTGACCTCGCGGTGCGCGCCAGCCTCCGTACCACGGACGTGGACGAGGCCCGCGCGTTCTGCGGAGGGATGTATTACGGCTCGCTGGAGGTCAAGCCGGCCGGCGGCACGGAAGGGTTCTCGTTCTCCGGGGACGTCGTGCGGGTCGGCCCGGTCACCATCGGCGATATCAGCTACGGCACGGAGATGTGCCTCGCCAGCGGCGATCTGGAGACGGCGTACCACGTGTTGGCGCCGCTGACCGGCGGCGTGCAGGTGCTGCACCGTGGCGCGTCGACGATGGCGGATCCCAGCCAGGCGGCGGTGTTCCACCCGGTCGGCGACATCGACCTGCGCTGGTCGGCCGACTGCCGGCTGATCAGCGTGAAGGTGGATCGGCTGGCCCTGGAGCGGGAGCTCGGCGCGGTGCTGGACCTGCGGGTCGGGTCGCCGCTGCCGCTCGGCGCCACGTTCGGCCTGGCCGCCGGGCCCGGCCGCAGCTGGCTGGCGCTGATCCGGCTGCTGCACTCCGAGGTGCGCCACCCCGACGGACTCAGCCTGCTGCCGCAACTGCTGCGCCGCTGGCGGGAGTTGGCGGTGAGCGGGCTCGCCCAGGCGGTCGAGCACCCGTTCGGCGACGGCCCGGCCAGGCAGCCGACAGCCCGGCGACCCCGTACGGTGAAGCGGACCCTGGACGCGATGCACGCGGAACCGGGCCGCTCCTTCACGGCCGCCGAGCTAGCCGACATCGCCGGGGTCGGCATCCGGGTGCTGCAGGAATCGTTCCGCCAGCACGTCGGCGTGCCCCCGCTGACGTATCTGCGCCGGCTGCGCCTGGAAGGCGTGCACACGGAGCTGAGCCGCGCGGGCCCCGACCAGCTGAGCGTGAGCGAGGTCGCGACCCGGTGGGGCTTCACCCACCTGGGCCGCTTCGCCGGCGCCTACCGGGACCGCTACGGAGTCTCCCCGTCACAGACCCTGCGGGACAATTCCTGAGCGGTTCAGAGCTCTATCCGGTGGCCCTTGCCGATGACGACGATGCCGTTGTCCGAGACCGTGTAGAGCTTCCGGTCGCGGTCCAGGTCCACGCCGATCTGGGCGCCCTCCGGGATGAGCACGTTCTTGTCGATGATCGCGTTGCGGACCACCGCGCGGCGGCCCACCTGCACGCCCTCCATCAGCACCGCGCCCTCGACGTGCGCCCACGAGTTGACCCGGACGTTCGGTGACACCACCGAGCGTTCGACCAGCGCGCCGGACACCACCACGCCGGGGGAGATCATCGACTCGACGGCGCGGCCCTGCCGGTCGTCGTAGCCGTGCACGAACTTCGCCGGCGGCCACGAGCCGTGGTTGGTGAAGATCGGCCAATCCATGTTGTAGAGGTTGAAGACCGGCAGGGTGGCGATCAGATCCATGTGGGCGTCGTAGAACGAGTCGAGCGTCCCCACGTCCCGCCAGTAGCCGCGGTCCCGCTCGGTGCTGCCCTGCACCTCGTTGTCGCGGAAGTCGTAGACGTTCGCCTCGCCCCGCTCCACCAGCATCGGGATGATGTTGCCGCCCATGTCGTGCTTGCTGTCCGGATTCTGCGCGTCGGCGGTGACCGCCTCGCACAGCGCCCGGGTGGTGAAGACGTAGTTGCCCATCGACGCGTAGATCTCGTCCGGTGCGTCCGGCAGGCCCTCGACCTCGGTCGGTTTCTCCCGGAACGCGCTGATCCGGCGGCCGTCGGGGCCGACGTCGATGACGCCGAACTGGTCGGACATCGACTTCGGCTGCCGAATGCCGGCCACCGTGACCGAGGCACCCGAGGCGATGTGGTCGTCGACCATCTGCTTCGGGTCCATCCGGTAGATGTGGTCCGCGCCGAACACGATGACGTAGTCGGGGCTCTCATCGTTGATCAGGTTCAGGCTCTGATAGATCGCGTCGGCCGAGCCGGCGAACCAGCGCGGGCCGAGCCGCTGCTGCGCCGGTACCGGGGTGACGTAGTTGCCCAGCAGCGTCGACATCCGCCAGGTCTTGGTGATGTGCCGGTCGAGCGAATGGGACTTGTACTGGGTCAGCACGACGATCTTCAGGAACCCGCCGTTGGCCAGGTTGGAGAGGACAAAGTCGATCATGCGGTAGATGCCGCCGAACGGGACGCCGGGCTTGGCCCGGTCCGCGGTGAGGGGCATCAGGCGCTTGCCTTCGCCACCTGCCAGAACGATCGCGAGCACCTTGACAGCCATGCCCGTGACGCTAACTTTTCGCGTGCCGTAGCGCCAGCCGAAGTGCCATTCTGAGTCCGCAGCGTGTCGCTCAGCTTTGCTGGCGTTCCCGGCCCTCGGCCTGCGTGCGGCGGTATGTCTCGGCAACCTCGTAGTTCGCCCGAACATCGTTGTACGGCCAGGCCTCACGCTGCGCGGTATCGCGAATCCGCCGCTGTTCCTCAACTGTCATGCCATTCATTGACGCTCCGCAAGCGGCGGATAACCGGGCGTGCCGCCAGGCTTGGCGCAATACCGGTAGTCGCGGCCGAACAGGGGAGCGGTCCGGGGGTTATCCTGCGTGACGTGACCGACTCTTCCGCGCACCCCGCTGGCCTCCGCGTCGACCTGCTCACCAGGGAATACCCGCCGGAGGTGTACGGCGGGGGCGGCGTGCACGTCGAGTATCTGGCTCGGGACCTGCGGCGGCTCAGCGACGTGCGGGTGCACTGCTTCGGCGCCAAGCGCGAGGAGCCGGGCGTGACGGCGTACCCCGAGCCGGTCGCGCTGGCCGGCGCAAACGCGGCCCTGCGCACGATGGGCATCGACCTGGAGATGGCGGCGGGCTGCGACGGCACCGACGTCGTGCACAGCCACACCTGGTACGCGAACTTCGCCGGACACACTGCCAAACTGCTGTACGGCGTACCGCACGTGGTCACCACGCACAGCCTGGAGCCGCTGCGCCCGTGGAAGGCGGAGCAACTCGGCGGCGGCTACGCCCTCTCGTCATTCTGCGAGCGGACGGCGATCGAGGGCGCCGACGCGATCATCGCCGTCTCGGGCGGCATGAAGCGGGACGTGCTGATGGCGTACCCGAGCGTCGACCCGGACAAGATCCGGGTGATCTACAACGGCATCGACACCGAGCAGTACGCGCCGGACCGCGGCACCGACGTGATCGAGCGCCTCGGCATCGACCTGAGCCGCCCGAGCGTCGTCTTCGTCGGCCGCATCACCCGGCAGAAGGGCCTGCCGTACCTGATGCGGGCCTGCCACGACCTGCCGCCGGAAACCCAGATCGTGCTGCTCGCGGGCGCGCCGGACACCAAGGAAATCGCGGCCGAGGTCGAGGGCCTGGCGATCCAGCTGCGCAACGCCCGCGACGAGCACGGCGTCATCTGGGTGCAGGAAATGCTGCCCAAGCACGAGGTCGTGCAGGTGCTCACCCACGCCACGGTCTTCGTCTGCCCCTCGATCTACGAGCCCATGGGCATCGTCAACCTGGAGGCGATGGCCTGCGAGACGGCGGTGGTGGCAACAGCGACGGGCGGCATCCCGGAGGTGGTCGCGGACGGCGAGACGGGCCTGCTGGTCCCGATCGAGCAGATCCCGGACGGCACGGGCACCCCGGTCGACCCGGACCGCTTCGTGCGAGACCTGGCGGCGACCATGACCAAACTCATCGAGGACCCGGCCCGAGCCGCGACAATGGGCCTGGCCGGCCGCCGCCGCGCGGTCGAGCACTTCAGCTGGTCCCGGATCGCGGTGGACACGCTGGAGGTCTACCGCTCGGTACTCTGAAGCTCCAGAATCGCGCGGGCCGTGGCACGCCCGGAAAGCCAGGCCGTCTGCACCCGCGGCCGGCCAAAGGCGTCCCCGGCCAGCCACACCCGCCCATCGGTCGCAAAGGGCGCAGTGCCGGGGCGCGGCTGCGCGTAGGTCCACCGGTGCACCTGCACCTCGGGCCGCTCGTCAAGCCCGAGCAGATCGGTCACGGCCGCGCCCAGGTCATCGGCGGCCGCGCCGGGATCGGCCAGCCGAGGCCGGGCAAACCCGGCCGTCGAATGAGCGACCAGGACCGGCGCGCGGTCCCCGCGCCGGTCGCCGTCGTCGCAAACCGTGGCCAACGCCGGGTGGTCGTTCACAAACGCGCCGTGAAACCCGGGCCAAACCCGCTTCCGGTACGCACAGACGGCGGTCAGCACCGGCTCCCAAGCCTGAGCCCGCGCCGCGTCGGCAATCGCGGCCGGCGGGTCCAGCCGCAGCGCCTGCGGCCCCGGCATGGCGAGCACAACCGCGTCCACGCCATCCGGAACGGCCGAAAGCTCGCTCCCCAGCATGACGTCCAATCCCTCGGCGAGATCGTCAGCGAGCGAACGCAGGCCGCCCGGAGCCGCCCACCGCATCGGCCCCCGTGCGGGCGAACCGGGAAACACCGCAAACGTGTCCGTCCACGGCCGGGCCAGCCCGCGAGCCCGCCACTGCGCGGCAAGCCCCACAAAGCCCGGATCATCGGCAACAAAGTAGGCCGCGCCGATATCCACAAACCGGTCGCCGAGGCGCCGGCTGGCCAACCGCCCGCCCACAACCGGCCCCCGCTCGTGCACCCGAACCCGAACGCCGGCACTGGCCAACTCCCGCGCACACGCCAACCCGGCGATCCCGGCACCCACCACAACAACATCCACGCCCCGACCCTAGGCGCCGCCACCCCCGCCTCGTTCACCTCAGCGGACGGTCCCGCGGCCGACTCGCCTTGCCGGGCGCGTCATCCCCGCCTCGGTCATCTGCCGGCGGTATTTGAGCTGCTTTTCCCTGGCCAAGCACTATGCAAGCGCCGCTGGTCAGCAGCTGCGCCCCGGCCTGGGCAAGGAGCACTCCGCACCCGTTTCCGCGGGTCGGAAGCACGTCTGGGCTCGTGCAGCGGATCTTGGACGTGCGGGTGGGCGGGGGATGAGGAGGGCGCCTCGTTCCCCCGCCCAATGCCGTTCGGACGGATCAGTGGTTTGGGAGCCGGGCCACGCGAATACTTTGTCCGGTCACCTCCTGGGGGATGTGGGTGTCGGCGGTTTTGGGAGCGCTCCCATAGACGACTGTAACTGCCGGGGTGGTTCGGTGGAAGGGCTTGGGGTGGACCCGGTTCAGACAGTTGCGGTGCAGGCTGCCGTTGGTGTCGTGCTCGTGCCGGAGCCGAGGAATCCGAAGCTGGTGCTGGCCCCGGCGTTCACCGTGCCGTTGTAGCTGACGTTCGTGGCGGTGAGCGTGCTTCCGCTGACCGCGACCGTGGCGTTCCAGGCCTGCTGGACCGACGGCCCGCTGGGGTAGGTCAGCGTCACGGTCCAGCTCTTGATTGCCGTCGATCCCGCCGTCACGGTCACGGCGCCCTGGTAGCCGCCCTGCCACTGGGACGACACCGCGTAGGCCGCCGTGCAGGTGCCCGCGCCGGGCGGTGTGGTCGGCGGCGTGGTGGGCGGGGTCGTCGGGGGAGTGGTGGGTGGCGTGGTCGGCGGGGTGGTGGTTCCCCCGCTGAAGTTGATGTCGCTGCAGAAGTAGTACGACTGATCCATGTGGCTGGCCTGCCAGATGGTGTACGTCATGGCTCGCCCGGTTCGCCCGGTGAGCCGCACCGGCAGGTCGATCCGCACGCCGCCGGTGACCTGGGTCCACTGCGCGGCGGGCGTGTTGCCGATCTGGCTCACCAGCTCCAGGTCGGACCATTTCAGCGCCTGGGTGACCGGATTGAAGCTGGGCTTGGTCACATACACCCGGACGTAGTCGGCGCCGTGCAGGGCGCCGTCGAAGAGGCGTACGTCGAAGTTGTTGCCCACCGAGGTTGCCCGCCAGTCGCCGACGGTGTCCAGGGCGTTGTAGCGCGGGCTTTGGGTGTGGCCGGCGCTGCACAGTTGGCCGTCCGGGATCGCCGCCTGGTGGTTACCGGCGACGCCCTCGCGGTAGAGGCCGTTCCAATTCCACATGGCGTTCGGGTCGGCCTGCCAGGCCTGCCAGCACATCGGATCCTGGGTCGCCATGTCGGGCGACTGGTGATTGGTGCCCCACCGTTCGAAACAGCCGTAGTTTCGCGAGGCCGGGCCGGTGACATTGCCGTGGGCGGACGCCGGCCCGGCCGGCAGAACCGTTGCGGCCAGGGCGGCGACCACGGCTCCGACCAGGGCACTGATCAGTATTCGGGTACGTAGCGAAGAGGACATGAGGGCTCAGCACTCCATGGGGGATCGCAGATCGATGGGGGATGCGGCGGAAGCTGCCCTCTGCTCCGCCCACCGCGCGGCTCCGGCGGGTGCGGCCCCCAGCGTCCCTATCCGATAGCCATATGTCAATCTCCCCAGGCCCGGCACGATAGGTGCGAACCTCATGATTCGCTCCGTGGCGGTAGTGCCGCTCCGATAGCGTGCGGGGGCGGGGGTGGGCATGAACGAGCGCGAGGCTGGTTTCGTGGAGGTCTTTCAGACCTTCCTGGAAGAGGTGGTGCAGGCGCAACGGCGTGCCGCGCCGCAGGACGAATCGGCGCTGGTTCCGCTGCTCGAGGAACATCTGGGTGAGGACCCGCGCCGGCTGCCCGTGGTCTCCGAGGACGTGCCGCCGCACCTTTTTGTGGATCTGGATGTCGCGCTCACCGAGGTGCATGAGCGGGCGGACGGCCGGCTGCTCGGCATCGGGGGTGGCGAGCAGCGCCGGCATCACTCGCTCAGCGAGATTCTCGATATGGCCGGGCGCTTCGGGCAGTTCCCCGTCGCCGCCGTCGACTATCGCAGCGTCGCGACCGGGCCGGATACCACCCGGCAGGCGGTGTCTTTCGGGCTGCGCTTGTTCACCTTTGCCGGGCAGCCGGTCGTCGTGCTGCAACGCGCCGCGGAGCCGCGGTCCGGCGACCCCTCGGCCCGGATGGAGATTGTGACGCCGGCGGCCGGCGTGGCGCGCGACCTCATCGCGGTGGTTCGGCAGGTGATGCTCGAGCGCTCGGTACTGCGGGGGCAGGTGCTGTCGCTGGGCGGGTCGAGCTACGAGCCGGGCATCGGCGGCATCACCTTTCACCGGCGGCCGTCGCTTGGGCGTGCGGACATCGTGTTGCCCGCCGGGGTGCTTGAGCGGGTCCATCGCCACATCGCGGGTGTGGCGCGGCATCGGGATCGGCTTCGGGCCGCCGGCCAGCATCTCAAGCGCGGCATGCTGCTGCACGGCCCGCCGGGCACCGGCAAGACCCACACCGTCCGCTTCCTGCTCGGCGCGCTGCCGGAGCTTACGGTGATCCTGCTTGCCGGCCCGTCGATCGAGTTCGTGTCCGAGGCCGCGCAGCTGGCCCGCGCGCTGCAGCCCGCCCTGGTCGTGCTGGAGGACTGCGACCTGGTGGCCGAGAGCCGCGATCATTTCGCCGGCGCCCAGCCGCTGCTCTTCGCCGTTCTGGAGGCCCTGGACGGGCTCAGCGACGACGCCGATGTCGCGTTTCTTCTGACCACGAACCGGGTGGATGTGCTCGAGCCCGCCCTGGCCCAGCGGCCCGGCCGGGTCGACCTCGCCGTCGAGGTGCCGCTGCCGGACGAGCCGGCCCGCCGCCGGCTGATCGCGTTGTACGCCCGCGAGCTACCGTTCACCGGGCCGGCGCTGGACCGGGCCGCGACCCGCGCGGCCGGCACCACGGCGTCGTTCGCGAAGGAACTCGTGCGCCGGGCGGTGCTCATCGCCGCGGACGCGGGCCGGGACACCGCCGATGCCGACCTCGACCAGGCCCTGGACGAGATGCTCTCGGAGGCCCAGGCGATCACCCGGTCGCTACTCGGATCACCCGACCTCGAGTGATCAGCGTGAGGTGATGCGCCGCCCCGGCGAGGTGGGCCGCCGGATCCGGGTATTCGTCGGCTCGCAGGCTGGCGACGTCCGCGGCGGATCGGGCCAGCAGCAGATCGCGCGGCCGGTTCTGGTCCTGCCGCAGGTAGTAGTCGATGCCGGGGCGCAGCGTTCGGGTTCGGGCCTTGTAGATCACGCCGTCGCCGGGTTGCTCGTACCGCTCGATGATCTTGGCCGCGCCGCGGTAGTCGCTGCCGTTCTTGGCGTCGACGCCGCGGACGCTGCGCTGCCCGGGATAGACCGCGAAGGCCAGCAACGCGAAGACGGTGAGCAGCCGCAGCGCCGTCGTGCGGATGGTGGGCCGGCCCTGGCCGGGCAGGAGTTGCAGCAGGCCCACGGCCGCCAGCAGGGCGAGCGGCGCGAGCACGACGAGCAGGTAGCGCGCCACCCAGAACGGCGCGTTCTCGTCCCAGCTCAGCACCGGCCGCCCGGCGTCCACCAGGGCGATGGCGAACATCAGCAGGCCCGGCACCAGGCTGGGCAGCAGGCGGGCCGGCCAGCCCGCGTCACCGCGCCGCGGTCTCGTCGACACGAGCGGATCCGGCCGGTCCAAGACTATGGAGGTCGGGCTCAACCCTGTCCCCTTCGGCGTGACCAGCGGGATGCCGGCCACCCCAGTACAGCGGAACGATCATGAGAAACCGGTGAGGACGGCGCCGGAAATTCTTGGTCGATCCGGGCAACCATCCGCGGCCGCACGGACACTCTCCAGTCGGACGCGCCGCCACGCGCCGTACGGACCCTCCCGAATGGATGTGCCATGACTCGAACCCGGCGTACCCGCGAGACCATGCCGGCCTGGCAGTGCGCCCCGCGCCGCGGGCGTGCCGCGGGTCAGGTCGGGGTGCTGCTCGTCGCCGATGATGCCGGATTGCGGGCGCGGCTCAGCCCGCCGTACTCACCGGAGCAGGCCGCGCTGATCGCCAACGCGGTCGCCGCCGACACGCTCAGGGCGGTGCAGACCCTGCCGGGCGGGCGCCCCAGGGCCGGCCGGATCGAGCACGCGTTCGACGACCTGCGCCGCCAGGTCGGGCCGGGCTTGCTGGTCGGTGCGGAGTTCCCCCAGGTCAGCGCCCTCATGCTGGCCGACGCTGCGGCCCTGCTGGGCGATTTCGACGCGGTGCTCGGGCTGACCACCGGGGACGGCTGGTGGGCGTTCGGCCTTCGCGATCCGGCCCATTCGGCGCTGCTCAGCGCGCTCCCGCAGTCGCTGGCCAGCGCGGCGGCGCTGACCGTCGCGGCGCTGCGGCTCGGCCTGCGGGTGGCCATGCTGCCCACCATGCAGGAGGTGGGCGCCGGCGCCGATGTCCACGCGGTCGCCGAGCGTTGCCTGCCGGACAGCAACTTCGTGGCCGCCGTCGCCCGCCTGACGCCGGCGGGCAGTTCCGGGCGGTAAACCCGCGAGCGGTGTCGTGTCCCCGACGGGAGCGCTGCGCTTGGTCGGCCGCCGGAGCAGGATTCACTGCGGCACCGGGTCGGGGGAGGGCATGTCCAGACGAGAGCACGACGACCACCACCATGACGACGCACGCGACGCGGAGTCGGTCCCGCACGCCCGTTCGGCGCCGGCGGCCGGCAATGAGGCGGTCGCGCGCGCCATGGGGTCGGGGGCGTCGCCCTCGCTGGCCGTGCTGCGGGCGGTCGGGCCGGCCGGCAACGCCGCACTCGCCCAGCTCGCCCAGCGCGAAGGTCCCGCCCAGGGCGCCGGCCCGCTGAACCCGTCGATCGCGGCGGCCATCGACGGCGCCCGCGGCGGCGGATCGCCACTGGCCGAGCCGGTGCGCTCCGACATGGAGCAGCACCTGGGCGCCGACCTGAGCGCGGTCCGGATCCACACCGGCCCGGACGCCACCGCCCTGAACCGGTCGGTCTCGGCGCGCGCGTTCACCTCGGGCAACGACGTGTTCCTCAGCCGGAGCAGCCCGGACCGCGAGTTGCTGGCGCATGAGCTGGTCCACGTCACGCAGCAGGCGGGCGGCACGGCGGGCGGCGCGGGCCGGGTGAGTCATCCGGCCGAGCCGGCCGAGGTCGAGGCCCGGTCGATCGCCCGTACGGTGGCGCGCGGCTCGAGCGCGCCGGCCGCCGGTGCGCACTCCGCGGGCGTGCTGCGCGACCCGGTGGACACCGTTGCGCCGGCGGCTTCCCCGCGGATCGACCACTTCTGGATGAGGGTGGTGCAGGGCGGTCAGGCGCCCGGCGTGGCCCGCCAACTCGACGTGGACAACCGGCTCTACAAGGGAGACAAGGCGCGCATCCAGGCGCGGTTCGCCGAGCCGGCCGGCGAGGGCTCGGTCAGCCTGTCGTCGATCATCGGCGGCGACGGCGTGGCGGTGGAGAGCGAAGGCTGGGTGAACGCGCGCGCCTACGAGTGGCTGGTGGGCTTCAGCAAGGTCGGGTCGCACAGCGTGGAGGTCCAGGCCGGCGACGACGCCGAGGGCATCTACCGGGAGAGCTTCACCATCGTGGCGGACCTGCAGGACTTCGCCATGGCCTGCACCGAGGCGCACGCCAAGCTGAACGAGCGGTACGCCCGGGCGACCGCGCAGATCAACCGGGCCGCGACGGCCTTCCATCAGGCGTACCTGGAGCAGGAGGCGGACCTCAAGGACGTCGAGGCCGGCGAGAAGATGGTGGCCGACCTGGTGTTCGGTGCCATCTTCGCCGCGTCCGGCGGTGCCGCGGGCGGCGCGATCGGCGGGTGGCTGAAGAAGATTCATGACGGCGCGTACGCGAAGGCCGACTGGCTGATCGACACCGGCAAGGACACCGGCAAGTTCGTCGTCCGCTCGCTGGACCGGCTCCGGGGCGGCAGCGGGAAGCCGTCGACGACCGGCGACTCGACGGCGACGACGTCCGCGGAGATCGGCCGGCCGCGCGGCGAGCGCAAGGCCAGCGGCAAGGACCCCCAGGAGTTCCTGACCGACCTGTCCGCCGATCTCGGCGACGAGGGCGGCCAGTTGTACGGCACGCTGGGGCTCCTGATCGCGGCGGCCCGGCAGGCCCGGGACGCGAACTCCAAGGCCGACTTCGAGGACGACCCGGTGGCGGTGGTCAACGGCGGAACGGAGCTGGAGAAGATCACCGCCGAGTTGCAGACGGACAAGAAGCTCTACCTCAAGCAGCTCTGGGGTGCCTGGCTGAGCGCGTACGCCTGGAACTACGAACCCACCTCCGGCAACGTGGAGTCCAACGTCGGCCGCAAGCTGCGCCAGAAGATCGCCAAGGCGGCGGGGGCCTGCGGCGAGACCGTCGATGCCTGGGTCTCCGAGTTCGGGCTCCCATCCCACCTCAAGGCCGAGGAAGAGGCCGCGAAGCATCCCTCGTGGGAGAGGCCACCCCTTGGCATCTGACGACCTGCCGGTGTCGGGCCTGCAATATGCGGACGCGCACGGCGCCGGTTGGGCCGGCCTGCGGGCGCCCGGCACGCTGTGGGAGCACGTCGGCCTGGCGGGGGTCGATCTGACCGGCGCGGACCTGCGCGGAGCGATGTTCCGGCACTGCTGCCTCGACGGCGCCCTGCTGGACCGCGCCGACCTGACCGACGCCCGCCTGGTGATGTGCTCGTTCGACGGCGCCACCCTGCGCGGCGCCGTCCTCGCCGACGCCATCACGATCGGGTGTACCTTCGCCGGCGCCGACGTGGCCGGCGCGCGGGGCTACGCCGCCTGCCGCGACCTGGTGGTGGAGATGCTGCGCCGGTCGATCGGCGACGACCTGGAGGCGATCGAGGTGGTCGGCGCGGTCGCGGTGCAGCGCAAGTGGTGCTACGCCGAGTGGTGGGAACTGCTCGCGGACCGGCCGCGGCTGCGGCAACTGGGGCTGGAGATCTTTGCCACCATGCCCGGGTCGGGCTGCCTGGAGGAGTTCCACCGGCCCGACTGACGTGCCAAGATCCGGTACGTTGCTGGCATGAGCGTGCGTTTCGGAGTTTTCGTGCCGCAGGGATGGAAGATGGACCTGGTCGAGATCGCCGACCCGGTCGAGCAGTACGAGGCGATGACCGCGGTGGCCAAGGCCGCGGACGCCGGCCCGTGGGACTCGGTGTGGGTGTACGACCACTTCCACACCATCCCCGAGCCGACGATCAACACCACTTTCGAGTGTTGGACGGTCACGTCCACGCTGGCCCGGGACACCAGCCGGGTCAACATCGGCCAGATGGTCGGCTGCAACGGCTACCGGCAGCCCTCGCTGTACGCCAAGATCGCCTCGACCGTGGACGTGGCCAGCCACGGGCGCCTGTACGCCGGGATCGGCGCCGGCTGGTACGAGCACGAGTGGAAGGCCTACGGCTACGAGTGGACCGACGTGCCGCAGCGGATGGGCGCGTTCCGCGAGGCGGTCGAGATCGTCCACAAGATGTGGACCGAGGAGGCGCCGGTGTTCTCCGGCCGGCACTACTCGATCGACAAGCCGATCAACGAGCCGAAGGGCGTCCGCAAGCCGCACCCGTCGTTCTGGATCGGCGGTGGCGGCGAGAAGGTGACGCTGAAGCTGGTCGCCCAGTACGCCGACGCGTGCAACGTGGGCGGCGGCAACCCCGAGCTGATCCGGCAGAAG
>Ga0307515_10010672_pt1 | contig 17561 bp, 10 predicted proteins | sample 17_EM_MG_FD_194513 | JGI IMG/M metagenome (GOLD analysis project Ga0307515, IMG submission 194513) | Populus trichocarpa ectomycorrhiza microbial communities from riparian zone in the Pacific Northwest, United States - 17_EM | ecosystem: Host-associated > Plants > Roots > Unclassified | place...
AACTGATTTTTTTTAACTGGGTCGGACCCGGCAAGAACATAATTGGAATTGTGATCAAATTCCACAAATATTACGTCATCATGCGATATGCTTCTAATTTATGTAGTGTTATTAAATAATATTTAATACTAGTTTTTCGAGTAAAACTCAATTTTTTAAAAAAAAAATTTACAATTTCATTACGTACAAAATTCATTCGACAAGAACTACAGTTTTCTAAAATTTTTTGAGCGTGCAATAAAATTAGGTAAAATATTATCATTTATAAAAATTAAGATTACAGTGCGAGTAAATTTAATTCATCTTAAACTAATTTTTTTAAAAAAAAAATTCAAAAATATTGTTCACGTTCACGTGAATAATATGAGTGAAATCACTTAACTGCACTGGTTTTTCAAAAAAAAAATGTAAAACTTTTCATGTGAACAGTGCGAGTGAATTAATTCACTTGCACTGGTTTTTCAAAAAAAAAAAAAAACTGTTCACTTTAGTGAACAGCTACAGTAGAGCCATGCTCCATTGTTGCTGTTTTTCCCAGACGAGAAGCAGCAAATTTCCTAAACCAACGGTGTCATGTGAGTCCTACCCACTAAAGTACTTTTATTTTGGTTACTAAATACTTATTAACGTGGTTGCGGGTGAACCTCACCCGCAACCACGTTAGCATGTTAATCTTGCCTCGATTTCACCCAAAAGCGAACCTTACTTAGTATTGCCTCGATTTCACCCAAAACGGAACCTTACTTAGTATTGCCTCGATTTCACCCAAAACGCAACCTTACTTAGTATTGCCTCTATTTCAATCATAACTTTTCAAGTAATAATAAATGTAAATGCAGAATGATATAATTTGCCTGCAACATTTTTCAAATCATTTATCAAAAAAGAAAGAAAAAACACTTTTCAATTTAGCTGGGAAGCTAGCTTATTCTTTTATTCTGGGTTCCAGTGAAACCCTGTATGAAAAAGCTAAAACTATGTTTATGTAGAAGTGCTTCTCCCGGATGAATCCCTTGATCTTATTCAATGATCATGCACAGGATCTTTTTTATTTTATTTTTCTTCCGCTTAAAACACAATCAATTAAAAAAATTAATTTAAACTAAAATATTTTTAAAAAAACATGATTTTATTCTCGTTCCCAACAATATCTTAATCGTTTTCTTAAATCGCACGAAGGAAACCTATTTAGTTGATTTTTGTGATAAGAAAAATAAGTTACTCGTGACTAGAAGTAGCGTACGGTTCCATAACAATAAATAAATTTAGTAATAAACTGCTGTAGACATCAAATCCACCCACCTGTCAATTCAATCTTTTGGCATCATACACTTGTTCAGAATCAGAGCCTAAAGAGTACGACCATCAGTATCGTCACCAGGTAGCAAAGAAAATCGAACTCAACAGAACAAGAACCATAACACCATCTACTTCTACCACCATAGCTATTGTTCTTGCTTCTCTGACCCTCCTTTTAGTTCCAGCTTCTTATTCGTCTCCACTCATTACAGAGAAATCTAGAGACTCTCCAGTCCCGCAATCAGACACTGATCTTCTTGAATTTCCTTTAAATTTAGAGTACCTTGAGGCTGAGTTCTTTCTGTATGGATCTTTAGGTCAAGGATTGGACAAATTTGCTCCAAATTTAAGCACGAGAGGACCACCACCCTTAGGTGCTAGGGTGGCTAATCTTGACCCTTTTACTAGAGATGCCATCATTCAGTTTGCATGGCAAGAATTGGGACACCTGAGGTCTGATATTAATTTTTTCACATCTTTTGGTTTGGTAGTCGATCCAAATTATGACTGTATACTAATGATGCAGAGCAATCAAGAACGCTTTGCAGGGATTCCCAAGGCCATTGCTGGACTTGAGTCCAAAATCATTTGCACTAACCAAGGATGCTGCTCTTGGGAGAGCATTGTCTCCACCCTTTGACCCTTATGCCTCTTCACTTCACAATCTCATTGCATCCCATGTCATTCCTTATGTTGGACTCGCAGGATATGTTGGGGCAAATCCAAATCTCCAGGGCTAATACTTCCAAAAGGGTATGATGCCCTAACACAAAACTTTAATCCCATACATTTCCGCCTTATAATCTTAAGAATTTAAGTCAGAGTCTGTGTTTGTGTATTCAGCTTGTTGCTGGTCTTTTAGCTGTGAAGGGTGGCCAAGATGCTGTAATCCGAGCTTTGCTATTCTAGCATGCTATGACGGTAGCAGAGTTCACAAATCGCATTTAGGTCCTAAGAAACAAGCTAGGAGAGGCAGGTATAAAAGATGAAGGCCTTGTAGTTCCTAAAAAGGTTGGGTGCTGGGGGGAGAATTGGAGGCAAAGTTCTTTCTGGAGATGAGTTCTCTCTTGGATGTGCAAGGAAACCAGAGGAGATACTGAGAGTTGTGTATGGTAGTGGTAATGAAAGTATTCCTGGAGGATTCTACCAAAAGGGAGAGCTGATGGTCGCATTGCTAAATCTCATCTGCAATCAGCTGCCTAACGCCTTGCTAGCAATTACAGAAACAGCCGGGCTGGACTTCATGATGCGTGCCACATCAATAAAATTAGCTCTACACATAGTATATGCACAGTACTTCCAAAAAAAATATTGAATAACCCACGAAGATGACAAGATACATCCCACGGACTAGTTCTCAATCAAGTGGTGTATTATTGATAAAATATTTTTTTATTTAAAAATATATTAAAAAAAATTTATTTTTATTTTTATTTTAATATTAACATATATTCGAAAATATATAAAAATTATTAATTTTAAATAAAATATTTTAAAAAAAATCATGAAATATGAATTTAACCACAACCCAAACAATCCTTAAAAGACATGGGACAATTAAACTCTTTATATTAATAATTTAAGCAGATTAATATATTTTCTAAACATTTTATATCCTTCGTTTTGGATTTACTTGGTTCACACTTTTTTTTTTTAAAAAAAAATACACTAAAAAACCTAAAAGCTTGTGGGCCTGTTTCAGGGTCATGCGCCTACAATATTTTATAACAAGCCCTTAACATTTTTTATTGGTCAGTTTTTTTTTTCATTTGATTTTTTTTAATTTTATTATTTAATGTTAAGTTTTTTATAAATTGTTATTTGTATTTTTATCATGTAATAAAAAAAATAATTTAACCTAGTGAATGGGGTTATAAAATTCACTAGGTTAAATTATATTTATTTTATTTTATTACATGATAAAAAAAAAAAAATACAAGGACACCTGAGGAGATAATGAGAGATGTGTATGGTTGTGGTAATGAAAGTATTCCAGGAGGCTTCTACCCAAAGGGAGCTGATGGTCGAATTGCTAAATCCCATCTACAACATTGCTAAAGCTTGCTAGCAGAAATAATAGCGAGTAATTCTGTATTTTCAGCTCTACTTCAATGTCCAACTTTCAATTTCTTGCTATTACCATAATAAAATTAACTTTAATTGAAAATATATTTGTATTTTTGAATTTCCTTTCTGAGTATGTGGGTGTCTATGCAATACCACAATAAAATATTTAAAAACATGAAAGGAAAAAAAAGGAAAGGATGAAACGAATCCATTTCTGTTTTGTGCAAAAACAAACAACATTATTGCCTCTTCAGGAACAAAAAGAAGATGTATGAGCAATTATGATAATGTTGTCAATTTCTTCACCACCTAATGAACAATTCCTGAAAGTGATCAGATACAGAGTGCAAAACACTAAACAAAATTATTGGCAATGACATATTAGTTCAAAGATATGGTTCCATAATGATCAACTAATCAATTCAGAAATCCACTCTACTAACCAGCATGCAAGAGATCTCAAGTTCTATTATACCAGCAGCCCTCAATTATTGGCCTTGATGCTGCCACCGCATCCACAATGTGGTGGGACTAAAGTTTGATAAATGATTTCTTAGGTGGTGTTGTAACATATTGTAGCAAGCGTCAGGTTAGTAACCATGCTATTGCAGAACAAGTACCAAAGAGTTCTTGATGGGTTATTTGACAAGTACCTGATGACAGAAAAAAGCAAGCAGATGTCCTTTTTGCCTTCTCCAAAAGTGTGAGTGCTAAAGGTTGACCAACAGTTGCTACTAAATTCAAGTAATATACAATGCAAGATACAAGCCCAGATTTCATGGAAATGCCCATCCTCTACGTTAATTTAGGAGTATCCCAGTTAAGTTACTTCAACCACAAGGTTGAAGGACAAGCAAGTGCTCAGATGCTCTGCCACGGCCATGGGTGTCTGAGCCCAGCATCTTACATTCTCTTGTTCAGCTTGTTGTACTCATACCACATATATCACCTAGGAATTCACAAAATTTATCAGCATCATCATCATGTAACTTCCCCATTAGCCAGAATATTATCCACAGTGTGAATCGGTCCCAAATGACCCAGTTTGCTGAACAAGCCACGGACTAAAGCATTCCATGTGGCACGATTGGGGCATATGCCTTCATTTATCATCTTATCAAGATAGACGACGGCGTCATCTACCCCAATCCAATTACAGACCCCCCACAAAAGACTAGTGTATGTAAATACATCTGGATACCCTTCTCCCTTGTTACTTAATCTATCTACAAGCTGGATGGCAGTCTTTACCTCGCCTTGCTTACAGTATGCATAAATTACTGTGTTATATGTGATGGAATCAGGCTTGGTACCCCCCACAAGCAGTTTCCCAGCAATCTGCAAGGCACCCTTAAACATTCCAGCATGACAAAATCCAGACAAAATGGTATTGTAAGTCACTAAATTTGACTTGATCTCCATTTCTTCTATCTCTCCAACTATCTGAAGAGCTTCTCTTGTTCTTTTTGCATTGAAAAGACCATCCAAAACTTCGTTATATGTTGTTACATTAGGTGCACACCCATATTGACGCATTTGATGGAGCACTGTCATTGCCCACTCTGTTTTTCCACTGCAACATAAACCTTTGATAAAAGTATTGAATGTAATTGTATTTGGGGGACAATTTCCATTCGCCATATTCTCTATAAGATGATGAGCGTGGTTGAACATAGAATTCCTGCAGAGCACATCCACCATACAAGTATACACCACAACATTAGGAAGGCAACCATTAGTTATCATCTTGTTCCATATCTCAGATGCACCAACCAAGTAACCAGCTTTTGCAAAGCCATCAATGAGAGTACTATATGTGGTCTCATTTGGGAAGACCCCGTTTCTCTCCATTTTTTGAGAAACAGATACAGCTTCTACCATTTTTCCATAGCTGCAGAGACCATGTATCAGAGTGTTATATGCAACGGTGTTGGGTTCTGATCCTTCTTGGATCATTCGATTCCATAAATCCAGTGCTTCACACAATCTCCCCCCCATGAAATATCCTTTCATCAAGGAAGTAAAAGTGTGAACATTAGGACTACAACCTCTCAAAAACATCTTTGCCAGAACAGCAAGAGCCATTTCAACATTCCCCATCTCTGAAAGTGTATTAATAACCGTAGAGTAAGTAATGACGTCAGGATCAATTCCCTCAACAGCCATTTCATTAAATAACTCAAACACCTCTTCCATCTTATGTTCTCTACAAAACCCATTAATCAAAGCATTATAAACAGGCACAAATGATTTAATTCTCATCGATAGCTCCCTAGCCTCCTCCACTTTACCAAGCCTACACATAGAAGATACCACAGTCGTATAGCTAACCGCATCAGGAATACACCCTTTATAGGACATTTCTGCAAGTAATTTCCTGGCTGCATCCACCCTATTATTCTTACACAATGCCTTCAAAAGCATATTATAAGTATAAACATTCAGTTCAATCCCATCTCTCTTCATATTATTATATATCCCATTAATCATTTGAAACTTATTTTCACTAAGCAACGCATCTAAAACATGATTATAAATCTTCACACTCGGTTTGCAACCAAATTCACCAATCCTATAAAAAGTTTTCAGCGCTTGTTCAGCTAACCCAGCTCGACGATACGCATTAATGACAATAACAAACAAATCTTCATTACAACTAATTCCCTCTAACTTCATTAGCTGCAAAAGGTATTGAATACCATCTATATCGCGCTCGTAACCAAGTCTTTTGATCATGGTTGTGTATGTTAATGGGGTGTGTTTGAAGGAATTTGAATTGGCTATTGACTTGAAGAAATGTAAAGCTAATAGAATATTGGGTTCGTTCTTTAACTTGTTTAAAACTTCAGATTCTTTGAGAAGGTTTAGATCTTTTTGTTCATTTTGAAGTGGGTTTATTGTGTTTAGTACAAAAGGGACTAAAGGTTTTTGCTTTTTTAACAATAAAGAACATCCTTCTTTCAAATACATAGTAGAAACTTAACTCAAAAGGAAGTTAACAAATCAAGAAGAAAGGACAGATTATTGATTCAAAACAATAAAAGCTTAAAAACCCATTGAATATTTGGAGGAAAAAAGCATACCTCAATGCGACAAGGGAGGATTGTTCAGACTTGAGCCGAAGGAGCAAGCGCGTTTGCTGTTTATGTGATTCTTCCTGTTGTTAAAGCGGTGTCGTTTAGAGTAACTAAAAGACTAAAAAGGGACTAGAAGTTAAACCTTATTAGTATTGGGAAATATTTGAAAATATAGTAGATTCGAAGGACGAGATTGAATAGTAACAAAGTGATATAAACTGGGCTTTGTAGAATTTAATGAAACAACAGATCGAAGACAAGAAGAAAGTTTACTGAAGTAACCGTGCATAGAAAGGTTCGAATTCTCTTTTCTCTCTCTCTCACCCCGTCCCTCTCGCCCCTCTTCTCATGATTTGAATTTTGTTTTAGATAGATTTTAATTCACAGATCTGTCGATTATGATAAACTCTTTATTTATGCTTGCTTAGATTTAAATTTGTCAGCGAATTCTTCGGTTTCGATTTCTAACAAATTTTAATGTTGTTACTTTGGTTTTATAGGCAACCCAGTTCGTTTTTATTTTTCTCTGTTAACTCCAAATTTTTTTAAAAAAAAATTAAACTCGGAAGGAACTCTTGATTAGTTAAGGACCCTTTTCTTTGTTGATGAAGAGTTGAGAATGTGTAATTAATTTTAATACAAAACTCATGCTAAGTTCCTCTCTTTTGGGTTACTCTTCTGTTTGTAGATTTATCAGATTATCTAAAGGTAGAAGCGATGGCTGGACATAATGAGTCTGAGAAGAAATCAAGTGATGCCGTGAATGATTTGCAAACATTCAGAGCTGAAAATTTGCAAAGTAACATGAAAGTTATATATTACAGGTTTGTTTCATTAACCTAAAAGAGTCATGGAGCCGTTATAGTGAATTTTATGCTAAAGCTTTGTGTTTGAATATGCGAATGTTAGTGCCTCTGAAAGTTTTAACTCAAGTTAGGTTTGTAATTATTCGTAGGAATTTTGGCTTTGTGATTTTCAGTTGATGGATTGTGTGTGACTTATAGCAAAACCAGCATGTTCTAATTCGAAAGAACTAAGTAGAAAGGTGAGTTGATGACTTGATTTCAAAAAGAAAAATGCTTAATGTTACCAAATTCGCCAGAGTACAGGACATAATGGCATAACAGTATATGACAGAGAATGTATTTCAGAATTGATATGGGCAAGGTTGAACTTGTTATTTGGTTTCCAAACACCCTGGTAAGATTTAGAAGATTAAGAAGTAGTTGAAAGTTGAAACCTTTATGTGAAGAATTATTGAGCAGTATGCAATTTTGTTACAAGGTATAAACTGTAGTTTGGGGTCTATTGTGTGTTTATAACAGCGCCTGAGCTTTATTTTTTTCCATGCAGCCGAACATTTCTGTCTATCATTGGTGGGGTAATTGCTGGAATCTTGGGACTCACTGGCTTGACTGGATTTGTCTTTTATTTTCTTATGATGACAATCACTTCAGTTTCACTCATAGCTAAGGCAAAGTTTTCCATTCATACATACTTTGACTCCTGGAACAGGGTTTTACTTGATGGCTTTTTGGGTGGGCTTATGGTATGTTTCTCTGATATTTATCAATACATATTCTTTCTTGTCCTTTCTGATTTCTCTGTACGCAAGATTCCACTCTTTCATAGCGTTCCTTTTCTGTACACTTTGAGAAGTAAAATTATTCTGCTTTTCTTTGTTTACCCTCATTCATATATGAGATGAGTGGTAGACTGACAGTGTTTTTATGTTTTATGCAGTCGTTCGTGCTGTTCTGGACGTATCCTTTGGCATTAATTAAGATATTTCAGAGCTCACATACTTTAAAAACTATAATTGCAATAATCAATTGTGTTAGTCATTTTATATTCGATCAAGGATTACATGATTTTCCTCAACATAAGCATTATCAGGGGCCTTGCATTTCCCCTGGACTAATTGATTAAGGACCTGTTTTGCCTTGTTGTTTTGTGATGTGATGCGCTGTGCTTCGGCTTCCATGCTGTGTCATTTTTAATTGTTGGGCTATGGTGAAAAACAAAGCATATTTAAAGTGTTTGGACGGTCATATTGTTCTGGTAATAAACTTGTGCTCTTTAAATTATAATAACTTGAAGACATGAACTTATTACAAAACCTTTAGTAGCTAAATTAGCTAATAAAACTTAAGATTTGGATATTAAACAATTTTATTAATTTAATTTAATTTTCGTTCTTTATGATTTAAAGCTCCATTGAAAACTCATGCACAAATTTTATATCATGAACAGTGCATAACAAGTTAAAGTGTTGAAAATATTGCGATAAACATGAAGGTAAATATGCACTATTGGTAATTTTGTGAAGTTATTCTTATCTTCTCTCAAAAATAAATAAATAAATAGCATTCTATCTTAAAAAAGCAACCCCCCCCCCCCACTTTTGAAGTGGATTGAGATGAAATTCCTTACTGAACGTGTAGTTGGTGCTTAGGGGGTTAAATGGGCTCTGAACCCTTTGTAGGTTGCCTGTGGTTATGATTTAAGCCTGTTAAAGCATCCTGCATTTTCCATGCGACTTTGAGCATTTGTTTTTTTCTTTCTTTTTTATTAAAAAGCTGGTCAAATTCTACTTCTGTGTGTTGATTTCAGTGGCAGAACTTGGATGCTTCTAGTCACTGATACTGGAAAGCATCCGGCTTCAAAGAATCGTATATAAATAGATTTGCTTTATCTACTCTTTATTATGATGCATTCTTTGACATAAATAGATTTGCTTATGACATTGTGCATATATTCTGATGAGGACAAGGTAGCTGCTGTCTTGAATGGAAAGGAAGCTCCATTGCTGCTGCTTGCAACTCTAATTTACAACACCTTTGGAGAATGGCTGTGATGCGTTGTCTCCATAACAAACACTTACAAGGATTATTTGTTCAGAGTTGTCTTTGTTTCTATTGTGTTTTGGTTCAAGAAACCCTTAGTTTAGACCATACTTGGGAAACCTTTGCTCATTCAATTTTGTATAACAGCTGCTTTATCGCTGCTGAGAAAGTTCGTTGAGAATTGTTCGTTAGTTTTTGTGTATGGGAAATGGCTTTTTATTGGAGTTCAAATTCTACAAATTGTAGCGTTGAAAATAACTATAAAGTCATTAGTGGAAGTGGCTATGATATTAGCTTTTAAGTATTACCAAACACTTTGAAATTCTGTTTTTAAATGAAAAGCCATGGAAGCTTAAGAAAAGCCGAAGGCTGGTGATTCAAACGGGCACTTAGTGTCCTCAGATCAAGGTAGACTTTAATCTTATGGGATCCACCTGTGAAAACTGCAGAGTGAGATCTTGCAAAATACGAAAGAATTCTACGGTAAGTCCAATAATCTCAAATGGCAATTTTTCACTTGGCAGATGCTCCGCGCTGAGGAGAGCTTTTGTAAAGAGATGAACAAAATTGGGAAGACGTAGAGCTTAGCTAGTCAATTGACATTATATATTGTTTCAAGCAACCTTAATGTTTGCGCTTGGCATCAAGACCCATTAACCTTAGGCTATGTCTGTCGGGAAAGATTAGGAAGGAAGAATGATTTAGGGGAAAGATAAAAAGAGTTAATTCATCCAAACTAAAGGCATTGAAAATTATTTATAAAAAAAAAAAGGAAAAATAAGAGTTAATTTACTTAAATTGAAAGAATTGGAAATTATATATATAAGAAAGGATTTGAGAGATCCTTAACCAGACAAAGGATACACCCTATCCTTGCTCAATTCCTCCTCTCTTATACATGCTTCCATCAATCCTTCCTGACAGAGTGTTGAACTTTCTACTATATAGCTCAAATGTCATAATCCCACATTAATGTGGTGACATGCCCGTTATCCAACTACATTGGTAAGCGTTAAGCTAATAAAAGTTGAGTGCAATATGCTTTTTAACACTAATAGATACAAGGTCAAACTCATGCATAGGGGAATTGCTTTGATCAGTGAGTTTTACATTGCCATTGTAATTACTATACTATTGCTGTAAAAAAAAATGGATGAAAACATGACAAAGAACACCTCTGTTGGAGGTCATCTCTTTCACGATCTTTTCCTATACAATGGATGCAACAAGACCTAAGACCATGGGTATTGATCCTTGCGTCGCAACTTCCAGTGACAAATCAAAATGAATCCATTTCACCGTTCATGTTCTTTAATAGAGGCAGAAAAAATCTAGCAGTGGAACAATATTCTTCTCATATGTTCATGGAAACAAGATACACATTCTTGCAGCGTCCTCTCAAACCTGTAAATTTAGAGTATCAGCAAATTGTGCATTCAGATGACAAACAGCACATAAATTATCATTGTTCTATAGTTACGAAAAATATTCAAGTGGTACTCCACCGGAGGCACAAACACAGCAGTCAAGGATGTACATTGCCATCATTTTTTTTTCCAAGTTAAAGTGTAAAACCAGAAAGTTATTTCACCGTAAGGTTGAAGGTAAGTGCATGCTCCACTATAATTGATGCCATTTGTGCCCAGCATTTCCCATTATCTTATGCTAAAAGTGTTTTTCAGTGCTGGAAAGTACAACAATCACATTTACTTGTGTCTAAGCAACTCAATACTCATTTAGAAATTTAAAAGAGCTATTCTTACCAGCATCTGCGGGACTTTTAAGAATACAACAGACAGCGAATATAAAACACTTGAAACTGCCGCTGCTGTAATTATGTTGTTTGTCAGGCGCTTATTGTCTTTGCTGGGCACAAATGCCGTTTTCAATGTATTTGTCAGATCAAAGAGTCTGTAAGAAACCTACAAATAAACAACATAACAGTGCTTGAGTGCTTGAATTGTACCAAATAACTGAGATTTCATACCAGTAGATTGATGCTTACTCCAATATATATGGACGTGGTAAGCATAAAGTTCAACATTGGGTAGTCTGGAATTAGAGAAAGTAACAATTTTGGTTGGCCATCTGGAATGCCTGATCTGCAAGTTTATCAAAAAACCAAAATTAGGAAACCAGTGTAACATGCACAAAAACATAATAATGTATGTAACACAGCATACCTTAACCAGATATGGATTTGAGAAATGTACGTCTCCAGGGTGATTTTCCCTAGCCATCTAGTAAACACAGTAATAAATTCACCAAAAAATCTCACAACAATTGATCCAAACTCACAGAAAAAGGAATTCCTCAGATTTTCTCCTATTGGTGCCTCCGGCAAATGGTTTAACTTCAATTTAAGGAGGAGAAAATCAGCTAGTGCAGGAATTAACTTATAGGTCACTTACGCAAAAAGGGTCAAACTGTAGCAGCGGAATTGCTGGGTAACATTTCTCAAACAAATGTACACACTGATCAACCAGGAAAAAAAAAAAAAAAGTAATAAGCAACAATTTCTGAATAGTCAATTTGCAAACACATTTAAAGGGGCAATGCATACGTTATGGGAATCCATGAGGTATAAGGATGGTATTTGTTGTAAGAAATCTTGTCCAGCTTGTATATGTACTCATACCATGTATATCCCACCTAGGAATTTCACAAAATCTGTTAAGAGGCATCATCATCAACAGTAACAACAATCAAAAAGTTTATAATACCGCCAGAGATATTGTTGCAACAGCTGTTTTGATTGGTATTCTGCGCTTCGCTTCTGTCTCCTCTAGTTTCTCCATCCATCCTTCCACCTAGAATAGCAAAAACAAATAATGTGGGAAAAGACTCAAAGAACTCGTATTTCTATTTCTACCTCAACATTCAAGAACCACAAGTTCATACAAAAATTCCATGAATGATATGGTTTCTTCAGAACTCACCGTTGGATGATAGTAGGCATATATCATTCCAATTATCCAGATATAGCGATCCAGTCCAGAACGAAAATGCCACTCGTGCAAGCGAGGCAAATCTGGTTTCGCTGGATCCGTATAACCTACAGTACTTTGAGGGATTAGGAGCATGAAAACCCCAATGCTTTAACAAGAGAAATGAACATTTGGCAAGATACCAACCAACAAGGAAAGTAAATGGGCTCCAAATCACTTCAAATACTCCAGGAATTTCCCACATGAGAATAACTACGAAGAAGCAGGCAATAATTTTTGCAGCCATGACTGATCCAATCTCATTGTACTTGTTGAAAATACCAAGGGCTGCATAAACCATAAGAGTGAAAAGAGTGTGCATGGGGCAAATATAGTATAGCATGTAACTATTGTCCAGTACAACGCAGCAGAATAGCACCAGGAAATTAAGCCGCCACATCATCTGCTCAAAAAATAGAAAACTTAGAACTGGAAGCAACTAGATATGCAAAGAACTAGGGGAAACTATGTTTAAACTTTTAGGGGAAAAAGATACCTGCGCAAACCTTGCAAGACTGAAATCTTTGCGAACATAATAATATGAGAAGTTGCCAAATCCAGTCATCCACACATATGCAGCAATAAACATGCGGATTGCATTGTATATTTCTGTCGCAGCAAAGTAATGGTACATTAAAAATAATACCTGTAAGGCAGCAGAAACATGTGTAAGGCTATACATTATAGTATGCAAGCCAGAAAGGGAACATATCAAAAACCCAGCCAGCATATAAGACAAGCATCTCAGAACTTCAACATACAGTGGCTGAGGGTGGACAAATTATTTGGGGGCAGCCAAGTTATAGAGTGAGTGAGGACTTAAATAGAATACATGTAATTTTGAGGGGGCCAAGATAAGATTTTATTAAAAATAAACTAAAGTTTTAAGGACTATTGCCAAATTAAAAAAAAAAATTGGGGAGGGGGGGGGCATACTTACCCTCCGTGCAGCCCCTGTCAACATATATTAGTGTTAGAAAACAAATGGCATGCCAAAGAAGGAAAGATGATCTGTAAATGGTTGACGTATGCTTCAACAAATGATTTCACCAATGGTCAACAATTTATGTCGGACATAGGCAGTCAAAGCCACACAACCAGTACTTATAGAGTATTGGTTGCCAAATCTTCTATGCATTAAGGAAACTCAGTGAACAATTTGAAAAATTATATTCATTTTGTCTGGAAGAGTGACAAACCTGCATCCAGCCTTTCCACTCCTCGGTTTGATGCCTGTTCAAATATAGTATAGGTTTCCCAGAGAACGGTGACTTATCATGATGTATCGTGAAAGAAGTTACTGCCGAAACTATGATGAGAAGGAAGTAGAGAAACAAGAAAAGATCTCGATTGTAACTCTGTAGAGACAGATAACAGTGAAGTTAAAACATAGTCACTAACAGTAAAATAAAAATAGCAAGCCTTTACTAGTTTCAATCGTGATAAGCATAAAACCCATCTACATGCTGAACCGGTTATTCAATGGTTTTTTGGTTGCAACTGCAGATTTTTGCAAATGAATGCAAAGTGCAGCTATTGTCTACCACATGCTTCACTGGAAACTTAGAAAACCCAAAAGTAAAGATTACATAACACAAAGTAACAAGACAAAGTAAGAAGCGGCACCTTCTTAGATGAGCCAAGCATATCAGTACGGTCGCATATGTAAAAGTAGGCCATAAAGAAACCAAATTCCAATCTGCAAGGAAGAAAGGAGTCACATTTAAATTTGCTAGATGTATTTTCTTTCTTGATCTAAATCCAATGAAACAATTAACTTACATAGCTCTAAGCGTCAACCGATTATCAATCAAGAATTGCTCTTCCATCATAAGAAACCTACATATAGAAACAGCAAATGCAATTTAAGCAGGAAAAATAATAAAACTTGACAATAATCGAGAACTTTCAAGAAGTGTACCTGAAAATAGGAAATGAGGAAGTTGGAGTCCGAGCTTTGGGAGAAGCGGGCTGAAGACCTCCTCCTCCCTCGAGTAAAACAGCTCTATCATCATCTTCCTTAACCGCTTCGTTCCCCAATTCAACCAGTCCAATATCAGAATGCCTACTAGCAAACCAACAATCCCCAAGTAATAAATTAAATCGTAACGGTTTTTTTTTATCTATCTTAAAATGTCATCTAGTGGATAATAACGGTTAACTTACGCTTTGGCCAAGGTGTTGTTTTTTTTGTACTCCAAATATTCGGCGTAAATCCAAGCAGCAAATACAGGTACGATTCCAAGCAAAAAGGAAAACTACACCCATTCAACAAACAACCTACCTCATCATTCCTTGTAAATTATACGATCAAGATCCAGTAGAGAAACTGCTAAATCAAATAACAATTCACTGCTAACTGAAGCATCGCGCCAAGATCCAAAGCGAAATGAGCTCAAAAAAAAGGCACGCACCTGGCCGCGAGTAACAGGAAATGAGATCCGCATTTTTTTGTGTTAAGTAAGTTGGCAGCAAAATCAATGGTGCATGTCAATGTAGATGGCAGATCTGATATAAAGAGCTAAACGGAACCCTACACTCACTCCAGAATCTAGCTCCGTCGCTTCTCTGTGTGTGTGTGTGTTATATGACTGCTGTAGATGTGCATTAGAGTGTAAATAACAGGACTTTCTCTCCTATTATACCAGGAGACGGAGCAGAGCGATAACTATAAACGAGAGCGGTTAGTTGAGAGATGTGTGTTTTTACGAAAGTGCCACCGTCCATGTTGGATACTATCCTGCTAGGTTATTTTAAATTTTTAAATAACTTGGGGCTTTTCGATGGCCGTACGATGCATGATGATGATCCAACCATCATTTTTATTGTGTGATTAGTCGTAATTAATAATAATAAATTGTTGATTAGATATGCAGGCTTACAGATAATGACGCGTCAACTTCATGGTCTTTTGGTCCACCATTTCCTTCTTTCTTTTCACTTGTTATCATCATCAACGCATTTACTTTCTTTTCTTGGTTGCTGTTTTATTTTAGGTAACTTGAATAGATTGCAATCTTAAGAGCTTATGGTTCGATTTTGCAAGGATAAAATAAGCTTGTGATTGTACAGACCAAATTAATTACATATTTTTCAATTTGTGTTCTTTGTGGATTTTAGCTGTGGTTGTTTTTAAAAAAATTTAATTTTTTTTATATTTTTAAATTGTTTTGATAGGTAAATATTAAAAATATTTTTAAAAAATATATATATATATTATTTTAATATATTTTTAAATAAAAAAAATTAAAAAAAAAAACACTAACATTAAGAAATATCAAACTGTGAACAATATCGCATGAAGCTTTTTGGTGCAATCTTATAGTTGAAAACTTTTAACAATTTGCTTGTTAAAAAAAATTAAAACTGACCGTGATCGGTCTGCAATGTAGTTTCTAGAAAAAATAATGATGATGATTAACAGCCTACATGCTGTCCACGTCCAAAATATTAGTGGGCATTGGATGTTAAAAGCTGGATTGCGTATGCATTACTGCTACTCTATACTCCAGTTTTGTTTAGCAAGATTACATGGAGTAATGCACCATTTCCGGCAACACTTCCATCGTTGTTGAATCTCTTTCAAACATTCCCTTATCAAATCTCAACAGAGGCCTGTTTTTTGGATTTAAGAATCTGCTCAATCAACAGCGTCTCTTGCCATCACCAATCGTTGCATTTGCATCCCCATAAACATCGCTCAACAAACAATCATGATCTGTGTATGATATTCCAAGAACAGATTCGAAATCATCGATTGAAACCATTCAATTTAGATAACAGAAAAAAGACACTAAATCCTAGATTAGATCAAAAGGAGTCAAACACTGGTGATAACCCACTCCGCGCCTTGAGTGTCAACGCCGGCGAGGGTGGCTTTTTTGGAGGGTTTCCCGTGGCGGTATGTATGTTTTGTGGGTATGTAACGGTGTGTTTTATTGAGTGGGATTGTACTGTTCATGGTTTGATGGCCAAAATAGGTTTGCAAGTGGCGGTTATGGGCAGCTCTGGTTGTGGTGGAAGCAAAGGGATTTGAATCTGGTGACTGGAATGAAAGCGGTTTTTGGCGGTGGATTTTCACACTACAAGAGAGACAAGGATGGCTTCCGTGTTTTCGACTTTTGGTAGGTGAGAAAAAAACATTGATAAAGGTTAGTTTTGTCATTTAAGTTAACGAAACTTGAAGAGGCTGTGCCGGTATAGCATTTTCCTTGGCTATAAAAAAAAAATAATGGACATGGATGGACTCATTGGTTAGGGTGGGCTAGCATATGGCGGAGCTCAGGCTGCGTACAGTATGAATGTGCTGCCGGCAGATTATATGTAAAGCGTGTAGATGTCACCGACACTAATCCATGTGGTGATGGGAACTCCACGTGGACCATCTGCTATTGTCCATCCCACGCAAATGTCATTCCTTTACAGTGATTTTGAAGTGGGGCCTTTAAAATTTATCTTTGATTTTTTTCCTGTTGAGTTTTAGATAAATTGATTTTATTTGTATTATGCATTTACAAGACTGAAAGTCTTAAATACCTCGCAATCAAATTAAATCTCGGTCATAAATACAATGAAAGTGCATACTGTAAAAAAACAATCGAGTTAAAATGTTTATATTTTTTTATCTGTTTTTGACCTTTTGCCATGATGATCAACTTTCAGCTTTAATTTTTAATTAGTATTCACTTTTTTTTTTGTTACTTTATCATTTAATATATTTTTTCATTTAGTTATATTAAATGCATGCATTATCATTGCACAAGAGAGAAAAATTAGTCAGTCAAAACATGAAAAAAGTTGATATTTATTATGGGAGCTTAATAAAGATGGTATTGCCAATTAAATGTCGAGTAAAATAAATTGAAGCTTGAAAAGTTTTTTTTTTATTCTTGTTTTTTTTAGAGTAATTTGATAGTATTTTGAAATTAAAAATGAGTTTATCAAATTTCGAATATGTTTTTAAAATATTTTAATATGAAAATAAATTTAAAAAAAATAAGTCTTTAAAATCGAGAACCCGGAGTCGAACCATTATCTTTCTATTGGAAATTGTAACAATAAATAACACACCTTAGGAGGATGACGTGTCATCAAATCTATTTTAACATCATTTGTTTGTTTATTTTTTTTAAAGAAAACTAAATTATTTATTTTGCTTGGGCTTTTTGATCTTTTAGGCCAGGTGTACATGCCTTGCTTTACCTCACGGCACCTGTGTTTTTTTTTTTTTTTTTGGGGGGGGGGGTGTTATTTTAATTTTTAATTGGTATTTTCCATTAAAACAC
>Ga0307515_10010673_pt1 | contig 17560 bp, 12 predicted proteins | sample 17_EM_MG_FD_194513 | JGI IMG/M metagenome (GOLD analysis project Ga0307515, IMG submission 194513) | Populus trichocarpa ectomycorrhiza microbial communities from riparian zone in the Pacific Northwest, United States - 17_EM | ecosystem: Host-associated > Plants > Roots > Unclassified | place...
TAGTTTTGGTACATTTAAGCGCAGTTATAGGAATACAATATTAGTATCAACATGGTAAATATGACAATGATGGCATTCCTGACATAGCCTGATAAGGCATTGTCAGAGTTGCGCCTTTTTCCCGATGGCCCGTGCACATGGACTCATTTGTGAGCACTCCTACTCTTTGAGCGACTTTGTCATTAGACTTAACTTGGACGGCTCCTAGCTCTTCAAGTCAAGAGGCGTCCAGGTTCAAGACGGACGCAGAAACGGGTCGGATGATCATCGATGGCGACAACTCTGACGAGGAAGGACCTCAGAAATCGAAGCTTAAGCCTGAATACATGGATGGCAACCTGTACAAGGAGGGCGTAACGTCCGTCCATGAGTTTACGCGCGATCCAGTCAAGTTACTTGTTGACACATTTGTAGCGCGCAGGTGGCGATGTCAAGAAGAACCATATGCATACATTTCACTTGGATAGGTGGTAGGAAGAGGGCTCGCAAAGGGGGTGCAGGTGCTCCGAAAATATCTATTACCGGGAGAGGATAGCTTCGTTACTCGTACCGCGTTTACTGGACCATTAGGTATTATCTGTATCTAGCTATGTGTATGAAACCGCTGGTTATGTGCATGCAGTCCGTACCACCCCTTTCATTTCACATCCCTGTGAGCTCGAGGATGATAAAAAATAATAACCTGAGATCTGCAAGCGGATAATCCAATGCAAATTGTGCGTGGTGTGTAGGAAAAGCGAGAGAGGTACTCTATATTCAGCACATCTAGTACAGTTTGGCCCATCGTGCTTGCATAGTCCCTTCTGTTATTAATACTTTGTTTGGTCGTTCACCTTCTCACTCGACTTCGTTTTCAGTTAGTCTACCTATGAAATGCCCATGTCCCCTCGTCGCGGAATATCTCTCACTTACGCGCTGCACATGCACATTGTTTACCACAACGCAAGCCGCCCGTTTCTAAACTTTGCAAATCGAGTCGCTGGTACGATCGAGGCACCTACGACATATGGCAACCGAACGAAATATGTCAACTTGTACCCCCCATTCTCGTCTATGATGTTAGCTGGTGATGACGTTTGGCTATGACGTTGGGTTGTGACGTAGACAGGAGAAAGGGGACAGGGGTATTTATCATGTATATATATGGTGCGCTGCTCAGTGGGAGGAACCTCACGGTTATTTCCCCCACTGAGCGGCCTCCAGTATTCGTACATATGACTACATTCTCAACTCATAGTAATATGTCAAACAGCTTTCGAAGTGGATTTACGCGGCAGCCAGAGTACAAGGTTGAGAGTGGATAGAGTCCAAGGTTGGGTGCCTCCATTTGGCCGCTCTGTGGTTGGTCCGCCAAGTTGGAGATACAAGTCGGACCCTTCTATCGCCTTGTCATCGTCCTCCCTCCTCCCCTCCTCAACGACGAGCACCCCGCCGGCCAAACGCAGCTGCGGAAACTCGTATAAATCTTTATTATTTGTATATAATTGGAAATTATTAAATACACATGTGTTTCTACCTTAGGACGCGTTCCGTCCCCTTCCAGAACAGAACCTCTGTCTCTGTATTCCGAGGGTGACTCCATGCAGGCCTCTCCGTTAATGTCCCTGTGCAGATGCGCAGCTGATACATCAAATGAACGAAGATGTAGGTCGAGTAGCGCGGCGATCGAGGCAAGAACTCGAAAAAAGATTCGAGTCCCATCTCCGAGGTATATAGGTGGGCTTCCTGATAGTCGACACCGAAGACCTGGGCGAATCCTCATCCTACTAGGCGTGCCTTGTGCTCGACGAGTGAGCCATTCCCGAAGTGCCAGTGGAAAACCCAACGTAGCGTGATGATAATCGCGTTGAGAGGACGTGGGACTGCTGTGGAGACGCGTAAGTGACACATATTTTCGATTTCAATGTTCATGGCGGCTCGCCATTTGGTTGCGTCAGGCGTGTCTTGAATTGTCTGAGGATCAGGGCCGACGGCGTAGGCCTGGGGGCTTCTCAGCTGGGTCGAGTAAAATGCGATGGAAGAGTATGAACTTGCCCCACGTCCTGATGGAATTCGTCGCCTTGATTCCTGCTAGGCTGGCTGGGATATCGTCAGCGAGGTCTTCAGTCAGCGACAGAACGGTTTTAAGTGCGCCAGGGTGAGTACACGAAATGCAAGTTTCCCTCCGGCGGCGGCGCTGAGTGGCTGTTCCTGATGCCCTCTGTGTTTTCCTTCGTGGTTGTGGGGTAGGCCGCCTGCGTGGTTGGGTCAATTTCGGCACGTTTACATCTTGGACCTCCGCGGCGGACCCATCGTCAGAGCGGTCCCCTCATAAAGTGTGACGTCCCTGCTCTCCCTAACTCCAATCTGTGGGATCCAGACGCTTAACCATCCCCATACTTGTACCCCACTCCCCGATCGTCCAGCTTCCGCAGCACGTCCTTGGGTAGTGTAACCCGCACTACGCATCCGAAGCGACTTATGTGCCCTACGTCTGGTTCGTGCCATAAAAACGCTCATACAGCGTTGTCCCCTCGTTCATCTTCGTTGGCGTCCTGAAATATCGTCATTGGCTGAATCAGCCCAGAAGCGTGGCGGGAGGTTCGAGTCGCGAAGCATGGCACGGATGCCGTTGTACAAGTAGCCACACCGACGAGTCGTTGGGCGACTCCATTCGATGACGGTGAGTGCAGGACGAGATAATCCGAAGCCTCTGCTGCTCACAGAATTCTTCCATCCTTCCTGCTACCAGTTCCTTCGCGTTACCAACATAATAGTCCCAATTGCCCTCTTCCATTCTACATCGTGGTAGCCCACTTCTCGAACTCCACAGGTGCATCAGGTGTCGCTCTCAGGGACAGGACCTAACTCGCACCCGAGCCATTGTCCACTGGGATGAAATCGTGTTGGCAAAGACTGATTGATTCGACAGGCATGGGCGCCGTGGGCGATTTCCGGCGGTTCCAATCCGTTGGCGCCCAGTTTTGAACACAGTCACGGCGCCGTTCACCATGACGATATTCGTTTTCATACAGCGGTGGCCCATCCTCCTATGCCAATCGCATAGGCTAATCGCTTCCGATCCTTCTCCACTGCTAACAGCCACCAGAGTGTTCGCCTTCGTGCTGCAGGCGCTCGCACCCTCCTCTCCTTCGGGAACAAGTCGACCTTGTTCGCCACGAGAGGGTCGGGTCGGCGTGTGCACGGACGTCTTTGTGCCATTCTTTTGCCTGCGGGAAGGACGCGCGTGAGGTTACGTCGTAAATGATGAGCGCGCCGGCTGCTCCACGATAGTACGAGCGCGTGATTGAGTGGAAGTATTCCGTTCCTGCTGTTATTCAGCCTAGAGTGCCATCAATACAGTCAGATTGGATATTCGTAAGGAAACAACGACCGGCCCACAGCTAGAAACTAACAGTCGAGGTGGGGATCGAACATACACATTGTGGTTTGACAGTCTTGTCTTCCGTCGCCCGAAATCCGCCTCCAGATTCCACACCGAAACCGAGCGTCGTCATCCTCCCATTCCCAGCAAGGACATCCAAGACACCATAGGATGCGTATGGATGGACGAGCGTGCACTAACAGTGACATTCGGGTTGGTCGAAAAGCGTTGGTCAGTAAGTCGAGCCAACAATGAGGATGTACCGACCGAGGCGTCACCAAGGGTTACGAGTTTCAGCGTAGAGCCCCTGTAATGTCATGATACCATGTCTGGAGATTACACTGGGGCTTTCCAGAGGCACCGACAGCCCGTCGTTGAGTGGAGAGGATGCCGACCATGCGAGGGTTGACAAATTGTATAGAATATTCGACAGTATACGTCGCTGAGGTGGACGGATAAGTCAATGTTGGTATTGTTACAGCGTGGTCAAGTGCCGCGGTTGTGGTGTTGTGGTTTGGTTCACGATCCATCGTCTTTGTTTCGTGCTGGTACGTTGTCCAACCTCTGTTCTAGATGTGAACGTCTCTGCGTTGACCAATTACGTTGAATCCCACTTTTTCACCAATCCAACAATCGACTCAGTCTATAAGAGGCCGCGGTATCTGTACCCAACCACTCATCCTAAGTGTTGCTGTCCTCGCCGTTGCAGTATGCACCACCCGGAGCACCACCACTAGGGCCTGTGATATCGAGGTTCGCGTTGCAATTGTGCAGTAAATGGATTGATACACTAAGGCCTGACCCCTTCACCTAAGCCTAATGGCCCCCTCTTCCACGGAGCGGAAGAGGCCACCCGTTGACAAATTCAATAGACACCGGGGTCAGCTGACCGAGAACGCGTTTTGGTGCGTGACGGCGTGACGAATGTTGGGTTTGAGGCTGGGGCAGCTATATCGAAATGGCGCGTCGCGTCGCGAACGTTGGTAATATAAATAAATATTAAATAAATCAAGGAGCTTGGACCCGACCACAACTTCCACGTAGTTCCAAGCGGTAAGTTTCTCTCTGAATCGCGAATGGTGGTCGCGGATGCTCGGCTGGGGGGCTACAGCTGACCTCTGGCGCTGGCCCCCTGCCTTTTCTCGCTCGTCGTCGCTGTTTTCGACTGTCGCTGTCCTCGACATGCTCGCGCCAGTGCTGCTCCGTGCAGCGCTCGGTGGCTGAGCTCTCTGTCGTGCCCTCCCTCACCCTCTCGGCCTCTGGTGTCTCTGGTACGTCGCCTTCCCCTTCTCCGGGAATTTTCCTGTTTTCTCTGGCCGTTCACCGGTCGCCTCGCGGTGTTGGTGCGTTGCGCTGCCCGCGGCCGCGTGTGGCCGGCCGTTCAATTCTCAGTCCCTTAGGTATACCCTGGGGGTCCTTACTCCGTGAGTTTCTCCCTGTCCCTCTACGCTACGCGGCCGGCCTGTGGCTCGCTGCTGACCGCCCACGGGCATTCCCCTGCGGGTCTAGGCATGGACAGTCGGTTGGGCTTCGCGAGTCCCTGCAGCTTAGAGTGCATGCGACCCGCTGTCCCGCCCCCTAGACCGAGGATTTCACAGCACCGTTTGCGTAGCCAGCCGTCCCCAAAAGTTGGGGCCTCGGCCTAGCCAAACCGGCCGTCTGCGGGGGTCTTCTCACCCTGCCGGACATGCCGTTAGGGCATATGGCATCCCCTCCACGAGCAGAGCTGGGGCGTCTGGAAACAGCGCGCCCCCACCCCTCTGCTCAAGAGTAGGGACGGCAACGCAGTAATCTGTCTTCTTGGACGACGGACGACACTTCCGGACGACGTCCTTTCCTTTCCCCCATCTTTGCTATGGTGCATCTCTAGGATGCCTTGGACATGACGTGCCCCACCATGGTGGTCCACGAAGCTGGCCTATTGCTTGCTGGGGTAGACACCGCCCCTCAATTGGTCAGTGCCCCCTCACTTGAAACCGGGAGAGTTCCTAGAGCTGGGAAGGCGGCGCATCACTGGCGTGGGCATGCGTTAAGGGTGCTGCTGGACCAGCCCTAGTTCTACCTAGGGAGTCTTTCCCCCACAGAGATGCCACACTCTGTATACTAAACGGCCACGGACTCTTGTCTTAACCCTCCCGGCACGCGGGCTTCTGGATGCTGCGGCCTGAGGGGAGGCGCGGCGTGTGCGGAAGCGTTCTAACAGTAGACGCTGCGGGAAGAGTGGAGCCCAGTTGCTGGGTCTCCATGGAGGGGGCCCCCGAGCTTATTGCACAAGGGGGCGGGTCCCACTCGGCTTGGGAGTCCTTCCCTACAGAGTGCTGGCGCGATACACTCATTCTAAACCGCGCTTGGTGCTGCATCTACCAATAATAAATGAGAAATGGCTGGTGGCCCTCCACTTGAAAAACGGGGAGTAGGGGTTCGTTTTGGACCCCTGGCTCATAGCGATCCCCCTCCGGGGCGGGTTCAGGAGCTCTGGGCGTTGAGAACTGCGCTCGCGTCCGCGTGATGGTCAAACACGAGAATAAAAGCTAGTGGCCACGCTCCACTTGAATCCTAGCCAGCGGTTTAACAGATGGCTTTAGTGGATCGGTTCTTCGGGACCCCCACGGATGGAGATGCCGAGCCCGCCCTTTCCAGCTCCACGGAGTTGTCAGGGAATGATTAACAGCTGCCTCCCCGAATGGCCGGGGCTGTTAGCCGCCTGGGCCCATACCCAGTGAGATGGCGTGGAAGCTCCCAACTCCGTGATCGGTCCTCTGGATCTGCCGGTAACAAAAGCGCCCGCAGGCGGTACCTGCGTCACCAATCCTCCTTGCACTGTGGTGGTGCCCACACTAAAATTCACTGAGGTTCTTTTCACAGCGCTGATGAGCGGCGTGACACCACTACCTCTTGTTTGAGGTCGGGAATTTTTTGGCTGACGTTCGACTCCCTATCTTTTATTTAGGTTTTTCAGATTTCACAAGACTTTACATGGTATAACCCATACGATATGACGACCCCAGCCATGCGAGCGCGACTAGTCGATGAGGCCACGGCGGTCTCCATTATCAACGAGTGCCTCTTCGGGCCTACTCTGTCTTTCAAGCGAGCCTGGGTGGCTCCTGGAAAGCGCAGGAAGCGCCACCCAGTTCCCAACACGACGCCGCCACCGGCGTTGTCCTGCCCCCTTGATAGCGTGGTGCTAGAGCCGCGCATTGCGCCAGCTCAGAACGAGGCAACAGATCGATCTACACCCCCTGCGTCCCTCTGGCAGCCCTCCTATCACCCGGGCTTCCTTCCGGGCTTGTGCTACCTGGCCGCGGTGCAGGAGCACAATGTTCATGAAGCAGTCCGTACCCTTGGTTTCTTCCCCACAGTCTTTGCTATCAGAAACTCGCCGCTGCTTGAACAACACTGCATATTCCTTGTCCCTCAGCGCCCAGGCCTCTACCATATGGTCACCTCCCGTATACACGGTGCCACGACTCCCCTCTCAGCCCCGGGTCACTACGTTGTCGGCGCTCAGGTACCCCGTGCAGGCCCGTCCAATATCAACCGGGTGCCTCAGCCTGGTCCCCATAGTCATAACAACATGTCCTGGGGTAGGCCTGATTCCCCCGGGGCTGCACGTCCCCGCCTGTCCGCGCATGGCCCTCCTGCTGCCCCGCCACCTGGGCCGCGGGTCGCCCCACATATGAGAGGCCAACCGCCCCCGCAGGCGAGAGGGCCTCTCCCCCCGCAGAATGTCTCTATGCGGGATGCGCTCAACGTAGATTCGGGTCCCCCACAGAGGAGAAACCGAGGGAAGGGTAAAGGGAGAAATAAGTTCGTGCCCTTTGCGCCTTACTCTACTGACCCCCAGGTCCGCCGGCCCTCCTCCCCGACGACCAAGTGGAGGGCGGCAATACAGGACCCCTTAGACGACCTCATGAACGGTTTTAGGGCTACGCTAGATGAGTATCCCGCGCTCCTCACCAAGTCGGCTTGGAGTAAGCTCATGGCGCGGTTGAGTCTCATGAAGAGGCAGGATGGTTTTGATAGGAGAGGCTGTATACCAGAAATGCAGACAGAGTTCGATTCTCTCTTGGAAGAGGTGCAGGCCGCGGCGTCAGCTCTACAGGAGGAGGAAAGAATGCGGGAGCAAGCCCTTGCAGATGCTTCTAACGTTCTGGCAAGCATGGCCGAGAGGTATAGGGCTCTTGACCGAGAGATCAATGAACCTCTCCCCGGAGCGAATATAACTGCCCTGGAGGAGGAGCGGCACTCTCTGGGTGTTAGAATCTCTGAGCAGGAGGCGCTGGTGGATAAAATGGACGGCGCGGAAGAGCCAGCCGATACTGAGCATGCGGATGCCCCTTCTGTGGTGGCGCCCGACGCACCTCCTGAGAGGACGGCCGCTCCCAAGCCGTCTTACAAGGACTTGTGGCCGGAAACTAACTACCAGAGCCACGCTGAGCGGATTGCTCCTCTTTTCCCTGTCGTAAATGGCAAAGTCCCTCTCGCCGACTTGAAGCCAATCATGAGGGATCAGGTCGACTCGAAGCTCTACCTTCCCCGGTCCATAGAACTATACACCTGCGATGAACTCGCCAAGCTGACCCCGAGAGGAGGTGCGAAGTGGAACAACAGGTACGAGGACCCCCTCGAGCCCACCAAGTGTTGGTCCTGGTCGGAGTTCGAGGAGTTTTACAATCGGCCTGGCTACCACTTTATGTTCTCCCGAGTGGCGCAGCTGGGGCCTATGTTCAAGGATCCGAAGTTGTCCCTGCTCCGGTCCAAGCTAGCCCAGCGTTGGCAGTGCGAGGTTCACTTTGAGCGGATGAACCCCCGGCAGGACTGGATGCTTTGCACAGTGCCTTCCGGGTCGAAAGGGCAAACGGAGGCGGAATCTTTCGACCTCATCCGACTGTCTGACACCAACGCGGTCTATGTTATACGGAGGTTCGCGCCACTGGCTCGCACCAGAGATTTGGAATGGGTTGTCAAGGGCTCTGTGGCGGATGACACGTCCATCTTTATGCAAATGAGAAAGCGCCTCCTGGAGTTCGAGACGGGTGACGTCCGGCTGGGCTGGCGGGTGTTGGGAGTCCGAAAGGGTGGGGCCACCTCCAAGTTTCGCGGCACATTCGTCCTGGAGTCCGAGGACGTGTACTGGCCTTGGACGATGGAGTTCGGTCACAAACATGGCTCGGTGCCAGACGCCTCGCCTCTCCTCAACTTTGAGCCGACTTGGTCAGCTAAGCGGCCGTACGCCTGCCAATGCTGTTACTCATCTGACCACTTCACGGCGGAGTGCCCCCTGCCTTTTATGAAGGTCGGAGGTCTCTCCTTGGTCAGCGTCCCCGCCAGGAGTCTAGTCCTGAAGAAGAAGGCAGGAGAGAGGGTGATCGACCTTGAAAAAGCTACCTGGCAGCTCCCAATCAGGGTGCCCCCTTCCCCCTCCGTTAAGAGCGCAGCGGCGCCTAGGCCTGCTCGCCTCCCTAAAGTTCCAGGTGTGCCCCCCACTCTGTCGGTGGTGGAGGAAGACGACCGCGAGGAGGACGTGGATATGGAGGAATCGGATGACGATGCTGCCCCGATGGAGTCAGAGCCCTCACGCATCACCACCCTGTCAGAGTTCCTGAAAGGTCGTCTGCTGGGCAACGCCGATCCCAAAGTCGGGCTGACTAGAGGATTGATCCATTCGGTGTGCAAGTTCTTTTCTGGCTCGATACACCCGGTCCTGTACTCCCTCAGGCGAGACGGGCATCTGCCGACCGATGTTTCGAATGAAACGCTAGTTGATGAGTTTACTCGTCCCCCCACAGACTACGCTTCTAGCCCTCCCGGCAGTAAGCTTCAACCCATTAGTAGCCGTACCGCTCTAACACAAGTTGGTTTAGTCCCCTTAGGCCTGCAGCCCCATGCAACCTTGAGCGCTGTGCGCTCGGGTGTCCCCGCGGCTGACAAGCCTGATACATGTACGTTTCTCGCTCCTCCCCGGGCCCTACGTGGCTGCCCAGTTAGGACTCGTTGACTAACTGTCCCTGAAGCGATTTCTGGGACTCATGCGGCGGCCCCAGCGCCCCCTGCGGCTCAGTATGCCACCCCGGCTATCTTGGAGGTCCTGACACAATCCCAAACTCATGTGAGCGGCACGGCCACCCCCGCTTTGCCTCAGCAGGACCCCCCTGCCGCGCCATTGGACGAAGGGCTTTTGCGCTCCCCGGTCCGCAGGTCGCCCCCCCCTCCTGCGCCAGTCGCGGCCTCAGCTAGTACATCACTAGCACCTCGAGAGACCTCTGATGTGCCGCGCAACCCTGCTATGGACAAGTACTACGCGCCGGAAGCCAGTCTCCCTCCGATTGCCCAGCTCTCTCAGACCACTACGTACACCTGGCCGGACAGCTTGGTGGATGTCCAGCGAGAAGGTGCCCAGCCCAGCGGTACACCCGCGCTGCCTCTGGACAAGGCTTCTGAGCCATTATTCTTTAGCCCGTCGCCTCCAGCTTTTCTACCCCAGCTTCCAGTCGCTGAGCCTTTGTTCATTGTCACAACCCCTTTGGCTGCCCCCGCCCCAATCCCCATCGATTCTGCTGCCAACCGCGCTCTGTCCTCCATGGCCTTAGGCCGCACGCTAGCGGAAGACCTGATGGACATTGAAGCTGGTATCTCCCTGCCCGCCCTAAAGAACCCAATTCTGCGGAATCCCCTTTTGGAGGATGGAGATGAGGACGATGCCATCCTGTTTGGTCACATCAAGCCTCTGCAGGGCGACCGCCTCATCCGGGTGGCCGGCGTTCTCCCTGAGGAGTTGCTGCCCAGGCCTCAGCCAGCGACCGGAGTTTCTGCTGCTCCATTGCCGACGTCTGAATCGGTCCCGCCAACTCAGGAGCCCTCTTACGCCGTGCAGAGCCCTGTGGACACTTACGATGACCCCTCGCTGTCCCAGAGCTTGGTCCACCTTGCGAACCTCTTCCCTTCCATTAGCAGCGAGACGTTCACGTTAGTACTGAACAAGACGAACGGTGACCTATCGGCCGCGTCTGCCTGGATGCAATCTGTGGCCGACGTGACCAAAGCCAAGAACGTCCTAGCGGAGGCCTTTCCAAACGCGCCAAGTAAGGAGGTGGAGAGCGCTGTTAGGCTTTGCAAGGGGGACTTCATGCTATCGTTTTACTGGCTGTCTAGAGACCACGAGCATACCGCAGAGTGGAGTGATTTCAAGCAGGTCAGGAGCAAAGGGGTGATGGATGTGGAGTCCTTAGCACCGGATTTCCTCTATGACGACCCTGCTACGGAGGCGTACGAGTGGCAGTGGTGGCAGATTGCCGTTTCTATCCGACGCCACCGCGTGGCCGACTACCCGGACGTGGTCCCGATGTGGAATGCTTTAGCCAGCGTGTCTACGGCTACAAGAGAGATTACGCCGCGATTCGTGGACTACGTGTGCAAACTAGGGGCGATGAACACGGACAAAGATGGCTTTAAGAAGGCGGTCAAGACCCTGAGGTCACAGCCAGACTTCCGAGCGATAGAAGCAGTTGCGGGACCCGCAGTCCCCTGCGGACAAGACGACCCAAGGGATGCGGCCTCCACGATCCTGCAAGTTCTGCTGTCGGACGGGTATATATCCCCGCCAGCGGCTGCATGGCTTGCCATACGGGTTTCTGGCTCGTCTACCATGTACTTTGCCATGGCGCCCCTCTTCCTGGCTTTCCCGGTGGTCCGGCGCAAGCTGTGGAATGACCGCAATCTCCACCTCTCCGCCTGGGCTGACACCAACATGAAGGCTAGGGATGGTACAAACAGTCCGACTGGCTCGAGGATCAGCGCCGCAGATGCTAAAAGCGCTTACTCGACCGTCGTCCCAGCGGCGAAAGGGAAGGAAGTACACCCGATTTTCTCGAAGGTAACTGGGAAGTCGAATCCTAAGGCCGCTAAACGGGCGCCAACTCGCGCGCAGGCTAAGGCGGCGCAGGAGAAAAAGAGGAAAGCGGAGCTGGCTGCTGTCCGGCTCGCGAAGAAGGGCGCGGACATAGAGGCCCAGATCGACGCGGAGCTTGCGCTCATGGAAGAAGAGAAGGAGAGTGAAGAATGAGTCCTGGTTCTGTTTCTGTGATGACTCGTATGGTTTTTCGGTTTGTTTTCTGAATAGGTTTCTTGCTTGGTTACGTTCGTATGCCTCGTTCTTTCTGCACTGACCTAATTGTGGGCTTTCTCGGTTTTCCGTGCTTGTGTGTTACCCTGTGTGTTTTGTACTGGCCTGGTGCCGATAACGGAGAGGCGTGGTCAGCTGCCCCCCCGGCGCGCCTCTCATATAGATTTCTTTTCATCTAACAGGTCACCTCCGGGGCACTCCCCCTCCTTTAGCTTCATGGACTACAAATTCGCATCCTCAAGACGTCCCGCAAGGGCTGTTGGCCACCTGGCTCAGAGCCGAGGGGCTGACGGTGACGGCGGGGGGACAGCGGGTACCCCCCCGGTGGGCGAGGGGGCCATCGGTGTCTCAAACAGCCAGCTATGCGAAAGCCCCCTCCTGCCGGCGTCGCAACGGAGCGCCGGTAGAACCAAAGGTAATCCGCGTCCTAACACGACAGCAGGCTCGAGCCCTGGGCCTGACAGTTGTGCGGGGGCACCTCCAGATGGCTCGGGGACCACGCCAGATGCTAGGTCCCATACACCTCGGTTGCGTTTGAAGGATAGAAGGTTCAGGTTGGCCACGTGGAACGTGTGCGGGTGTGTGGCTACCAAGGATGGTAAGCTGGTCCCTAAAGCTCCTTTTGTGGAGCAGCTGATGCTTCTGGAAAAGTTGGACTTGTTGGTCCTGACGGAGACGCATGCTGAGGATTTCGGTCTCTCGAGGGGGAGGGTCGTTCTGGGTAGCACATCCCTACCGGAAGCGCGAGCTGGGGTCGCAATTGTGGCCCGTTCTGGTGGTGGCTGGGCCTGTAACAAGCAGGTCACTCTGATGGATGGGTTCGCGCTGTTGCTACACCTTAGTCACAGGGTGAGCAGGGAATCGTTCTGGATTCTTGGCGTGTATGCGGATAACGCCAAGGGGACCAACTCCCTGTTGGACTTCTATGTGGAGCTGAGGAAACGCCTGTCGGCCTTTGTGGCTTCCCTCCCTGGGAGTGCTTGGTCTGGTTGTGTGGCTGCGGGAGACTGGAACTTCGTGGAGCATCCAGACGACCGTAGTCCAGTGTCCCCGCCTAATCCTAGGTTGAACGCGTTGCTGGAGGTTTTTTCTGATGTTAGCGCGCTTTGCAGCTTCCGCGATGCTGCGGGTCGTGGGCCTTGCCCGAGGGGGTGGACGTATTCGAAGAATACGGCGCGTCACAAGGTGTTCTCCAGGTTGGACCGGATTTACATGCCCCATGATGGTTGGGCTGCAGAGCCCCCTTATGTTCTCTCGACGAACTGGTCTGACCACCGAGTGGTGGTCTCAGACCTAATAGTTACTAACCCTGCGGTGCAGGTCGCTGTGCCGGCCCCCAGGCTCCCGGATTTGGATGGTTTGGGCAAAAGTAAGACGTTCTGGCCAAGCGTTCTGGTCGCATGGCGGGATATGACGCGAGAAGGCAGGGTCACTTTGGAGAGGTGGTCGGTCTTCAAGGATACTGTCCTGCGCGTAGGACTGGCGGAGCACACCTCGTTCAGACGGAAGATGGCCAAGTTTTGGAGGAACGCTGTCCGCAAGGAAGAACTCACCCCTGATGAGGTATGGGACGCGGTCAAAGGCTTGGCAGTGCGCGAGCGCCCACCCAGGGTACGGGAGCCGTCAAGGTGGAAGGCTGCCGTCCCTAAGTATGACGTGCCCCCAGCCCCACGGAAGTGTTTCCTTCCTAGCCCTTCCTCGCCGTGGCAGGTGCCGGTGCTCGCTCGGTCCCCCGCGGAGCAGGCGTCGCGCGTTACGCCTGGTGAGGCCCGGCAGAGCGCCAAGACGGTGGCCGACATGCTGGATGACAAGGCCTCAGCCCTACGACAAAACGCTCTCCGAAAGATGCGGAGAATGGCCGAGAAGCACACCTCGGAGTGGTACAATCTTTCCCTGAACAAGGAGGCGGACGAACGGGGCAGTAGGGCGTCTGTCTCTGTGGCTGGACTGCGGAGGCCTACGGAGGACTCGGCGAGATCGGACTTACGGCACATGGCGGGCGTTTCCAGGGATTATTTTAGAGAACTGCATATGCCGGTACCTTTGACTTTTGACAGGTCCCAGGCTCAGAGTGCTCTCCTGCATGAGGTCGGTGACACTTACGGTCGCTTGCCCAGCCCAGTTGACTTCGAGGTGGGGTCCTTCACTGATGAGGAGGTCCAGGCCCTACAAAGTAAGATGCCGAATACCGCCCTGGGGCCTGACGGCATTCCGTACGAATTCTGGAAGAGGCTGCGTGCCTTGTTGCGAGGCCTGGAGGGTGACCCCGACCCCCCCCCTGCCTTTTGGGGGGTGTTCCGGGACATGGCGAACGACGTGCAGACTCGTGGTTCGTCTAGGTGTGGATTCAAAGACGCTAACATCAGTCTCTTTTACAAGAAGGGGGACCCAACATTGGTCTCCAATTACAGGCCGATATCGTCCATGAACACGGATTGTAAAATGTACACCAATCTGGTGAATGCCAGACTCGCGCCGTGGGCGGTGAGCAAGATTCATGAGGACCAGATTGGCTTTGTGCCGGGAAGGCTCATGAGTAATCATACCCGCCTAGCACAAGCTGTCGCGCACATGTGCGACTCCACTGGGACGGCGGGCTATCTGGTGAGCTTGGATCAAGCGAAGGCTTACGATCGGGTGGACCAGGGCTGGCTCCTCCGCGTGTTGAAGGCTATGGGCTTGCCCAGGTGTTTGGTTGGTTTAATTCAGGACGTTCTGCCCAACTGCCGCTCTCGCGTACGCATTAATAGTGGGTATAGTGACTGGTTCAAATTGAAGAGAGGTGTTAGGCAAGGGGACCCTCTCTCGTGCCTTCTCTTTAACTTCTCGATAGAGCCCCTCGCCATGCGGCTGCGTCGGGTTGTCCAGGGCATCAGCGTCAGAGGCCTACGTCCCGCGAAGGTGATGCTATATGCGGACGATGTTAACCTGTTCCTATCTACCTCGGATGACATCCCGTTGCTGTCCTCCTGTCTGGTTGACACGTCGTTCGCGATCGGGTCGAAGTTCAACCTTGAAAAGACGGATGTCAAGCCCTTGGGCCCGGCGGCTTTCGTCCAAGCGTGCTTCGATGGGCAGACTATGGGGGGAACGCTGCTTCCGGGGGCGTATGTCCTGCCTCCTGGTGATCCTTTGCGTGTCCTGGGGGTCTGGGTGGCCGCCCCTGATCTGGCCGCGCCACGGTGGGCCCAGATTGCTCGGCACAATACACGCTTGATGGGGCAATGGAGAGCCATTGGCGCGTCGGTACAGAACAGAGCCCTCCTGGCCAAGGCTCTCCTTCAGTCCAGGTGCTACCACCTGTTGGACGGGAACGGCATCCCGCCTACTGCTCTCAGGAAGATGAGCCAGCAAATCCAGAACTTTGTGCGGGGCTCGTTCTCTACGATGCCTTTTGACACTTTGGCTGCGCCCTTGAAGGAAGGAGGGTTGAACTGCCCCTCCCTGCATCATAGGAAGGAGGCTTACGACTTGCGGTTCCTGTCCCATTTGGTGTCGGGGTCGCAGAGAATCCTGTGGAAAGAATGGACGTGGGCGGGCCTGCGGCTGGCCTCCTCTACTAACAAGTCGGCCGAAATAACTGGCTTGAGCCCTTTCTTACAGAGAGCCTACACAAGGCCCTCCGTGCTAGAGCCCCGACTGCGGCAGGCATTCATGACGGCCAAGAAGTATGGGCTGGACCTGAGGTGTCAGGCTCCTCCGTTAAATGTGAGGCGGGCTATGCCAGCTTTCTACCACCCTGCCACGCCGCTGGGGGCCTCGCAGAGGGGCGGCCGGTGCCTCTTGGTTCACGAGTCACCCTTGGTAGGTGAGCTGATCGACGTACGTGATAAGGATGCCGCCTGTAGACTCTGCAGCACGGCTCGGGGTGCGGTTCGCCGCGGTTTGTTCCGCACTAATTGGACGCCCAAGCCGCTGGTTCGAACTTATAGCAGGTCAGCAAGAATCTGGCCTAAGATGGACGGCCCTCTGGGGTGTGTTCGCATCTTTACGAAGCCCTACTCGCTATTGGCCCGCCGCACAGACGTAGTGCGGACCGCGAGAGGCCTGGGCAGGAGTAATATCTTGGCTTATGACAACAGTCTCCGGACCTTGCCCCTGGCACAGGAGCCAGTCTGTGGCGGCGTCTTTCATGTATGGACGGACGGGTCAGCTGCGAATAACGGTAAGGAGAACTGCTCCGCCGGCGCCGGTTGGATCTCTGACTTGGAGATGTACGATTGTGTTTCCTTGGTGGGGATCCCCTTGACTAACAACATAGCGGAGGTTGCTGCGATAGCATTGTGCTTGTCGGCTTGGCGAGGTTACAACGTGGTTATCCACACTGATTCTGCTTACGTTCTTGGGCTCATGCGCGGCAGCCTGCTAGCCATGGAAAGGGATGGATGGGGCGACTTCCCCCGGGTGGGGCAGTCCGCCTCTTCCCTCCCCCTCTTTAAGCACGTTCTGTTCCTACTGCGTAGTCACGCCGGGAGTGTTGAGTTTATCAAGGCCAAGGCGCATGGGAATGACGCCTGGAATAACAGGGCGGACTCCCTGGCTAATGAAGGTCGTATCTCGGGTCGGCCGTACGACCTTTGGGCTCTGAGCACGCCGGTTGGTTGGGTGGACCACCAGCCTGTCTTGGCGCATCAGCCCCTGTCTTACCTAACCAACATGGTGGTCAGGGAATCGATATTGCCTCCTCTGTCCTCCTGGAAGTCGAGCCCCTTTTGCGACAGGTGGGTCGTGTCCATGGCCCGGATTTTTGAGGTTTATCTGGATGTGGATACCTACGCGCCGGCGGTTTGGGCCATTAATGTGCCGATCGGATTTAAGGAAACCTTGTGGAGAGAAATGAATGGTGCGCAGGCCATAGGGCACCGGTACAAGGGTAAGTGCGATCTTCTGCGTACTTGCCCCTGTGGCGTGGAGCTGTCCCTTGACCACATCCTCTTGGGATGTGTCCGGTATAATCTGTCCGCGCTTGAACGGGTGTTGCATGATAGGTTGAGGGAAGTGTCCCCTAGGATGTATCACAAGTCTCTCCAGCCGGATTCCTGGAAGCCTTCCCCTTGGTATCCCCTGCTTGCTCTTAGGAGGGTGGAGCAAGACTCAATCAAGCCGACCAAGTCCATGCTCAAGCCTAACAAGGCTTTCTCTGACTCGAGACGAGCTCGAGAGTGGGTGATTGGTAGCTTTTTCTGGGCTGTGTGGAAGTGGCGGATGAAGGAAGCTAATGAACCCAGCTTCCGGTTCCTGCCGGAGAGACAGGTGGACACGCTTTGTGCCCTGCTGGCGGGTGATGGCAGTACAATTACGACGGTGCCGTTGGTCAGCGGCGGGCCTCGGCCGCTGGTCCAGGCTGGGGATCTCTCAAAGTTGCCCCCGCCCGTGTCTCGCATACTCAGCGAGGGCGGTGGCACGATGATCGGCGGAAAAAGAGGTTGCGGTAGGAGGAAGCTCACCAAGCGGGGTGAGTCGATCTTGCAAGCCTTGGCGATGCCCGATGTAGTTTGAGACTAGCGCCTGGCTCTGTGTCCCGGGGGCGTCAGGCCGAGAATGTTACCGGTCTGCTTTGCCTATTGTGCTCGCCGGTGTTGTCGTTGGCCTTCCTATGGCCCAGTTCTGGGGGGGGGGCCCGTTGCGAGGCCGGCACACCCCTTCTGGCGCATGCCTCGTCGTCTCATTAACCTTTTGGCCGTCCAATGGTTGCTGGTCCCCAGTGTAGAAGCTTGCTCACGCTGGTGTCACTCCGGCGGTACGGCGGCTGATCTGGGGACCTGCCTCGTGCCTGGGGTTCCTGACCTTGGGTCCCTGGCGGGTCCCTAAGGGGGACGTTAAACTCTTTAAGGGCGGTCCGGTACGGCGCTCCTCACCACCCGCGGTGTGGGGCCACCTTGCCTATGTCGGACGGGAGGCCCCCTGCAGGTTTAGCGGGTATTCCCTTGGTTTTTTGCGCCAAGGGCGACCCCCGCACTCCCGGCCTCGGAAGCTTTGGGCTGCAGACTCCTTCGGGAATCCGATGCCTTGAGAAGCTGTCTTGGCGCCTCCAACAGGCGACGGGGTCTTAAACCAGATTCCTGCAGGTG
>Ga0307515_10010674_pt1 | contig 17560 bp, 23 predicted proteins | sample 17_EM_MG_FD_194513 | JGI IMG/M metagenome (GOLD analysis project Ga0307515, IMG submission 194513) | Populus trichocarpa ectomycorrhiza microbial communities from riparian zone in the Pacific Northwest, United States - 17_EM | ecosystem: Host-associated > Plants > Roots > Unclassified | place...
AGGGGACATGGCCCCAGTATCAAACGTCATGCCGGGGTGCCGAGGCCCCAGTCCCATTCAAAAAATAAACAACAATTTGGGGTCGTATCCTATAGGAAACGGTCTATCGAAACGCAAATAGCTGTAAGAGGAAAGGTTTCAGATCCGGAGAGTGGGAGGAGGGGGAAGGGAAGAGAGGAGTAAGGTCGTAATGACTCTTTGGACTCATGTCGGACTCCGAGCCGGTCATGCACCATGCACATGGCCGATCACAGTCACGATCACCCTAGGCTCCGCCCTCGCAGACCCGCAGACAGGCACAAGGACGTTTGGGACTATCATGAACCCTCTGTCCTCACTCCTATCGACTGGTTCCCCCCCACACTTGTACTAGGATCGCCGCCCGTTACCACCCGCGTCAGCTCCTCGCGTTTACAGAAACTGGTCGACAGGACCGACGAGTATGTTTCATCAGACATTTTCATCAGTGGGCATGTTGTAACCTCGATCCTTTAGTGGACGTGTTATCTCTGGGGAATTCATGGAACTCCCCAACAAGAAATTGTGGCCTAGTTACTACAAGGTGATCAAGAAACCTCAGCGTTTCGAAAACATCTTTGTACACGTCTCCCTTTGCCAACGGTCAACATTATCTCACCCGTTCACCGCAGGGAAAGCTGGAACGGAGGGAGTTCCATACGACGACCGACTTTTCTAAGGACGCCCAGCTCGTCTTCTCGAACGCGATGGGATTCAACTCGGAGGGAAGTCAGATCCACGAAGACGCGCAGACTTTGAAAGTATGCTCCTTGCAAGCGGCTTTTCACCGCTCTTTGGAAGGCTGAACCAACTGCCGTGGTCTTACTTCTATCAGTTTATGTCCGATCTTCCCGAGTACCCAGCTTTGACTGGGACCTCCGAGATTACGCTGAGGCTTCTCGGTACCGGTGCCTCCTCGACCTATACAAATGCTGCAGTATCTACCCCTGTGAAGGGATGGTTGGTAATGCTCATGGTTCCAGGCTTGCCAAAGGATACCAGTGCAACCATCACGACGAGGGCAGCCGAGGCGAAAGTCCAACTTCTGCTCCAAGTCAGCCGATCCAGCACCAATTCAGCACACTCCGTCGATATCGAAGACCCCAATGTCAACGATTACGACAACTACTGTGATTCAACCGGCTCGGACAACGAACTCCTGTTCAGACAATAACCCGACAGTACTGGTCCAGACCTATTCCACGCATTACCCAGATGTACCCTATCAACAACCCGTAGAACCCAGCCGGCAAGTGTCCACAACCTCAACCTCTTACACGCCTCGACGATCCTACTAGCGCACCCCACCTACAAAAACACAGGGTACACTCTCTCTACCACGATGACTCCACTAAACCCTCTGTCCAATCTGAATAACTACGGATACGGATACGGAGGACCGGGACTCGGGGCGGGGGCAACAGGGACGACGGCTTACTCGACGACAAATGGGATTTCGTAGACCAATGCGACGTACACCATGGTAACTACTTCATCCACGCAGACTCCATACTACGGGACTACCGGCACAACCACGACCACGGCCAACGCCAATGCGAATGCAAACGCGAATACGGTGACGGCCCCCGCTGTGACAAAGACCTCGGTCCCTGCGCCTTTGCGAAGGTTCAGAACAGCGCTTCTCACGACGAGGGCATGTGGGCGGAGACTGGAGCTGGATGGGAAGGGGTTAAAGTGCGGAGTGTGAGGTTGTGGAAGCAGCAAAATGGACTGGGTGTAAGTGGATCAAGCTCGATGTTCCTCCCCGCTCTACCGTCAATCCGACTGCCAGGGTGGAAATGGCAGGCGGAGATTAAGAGGAAGAGGGGGATGTAAAGCTGAATGTATGGAGGGGCCTGAGGAAGAGCGCGAAGGCAATGGGGATTACGAGGCTGAATCTTCCCTGACCAGGCGTGGGGTCAAGGGGAAGAGGAAGGGTAAAGGCAAAGGAAAGGTCGGGAGACCGAAGAAAGTCAAGGTTACACGCGCACCTCCGCCTCCTGCTTTTGTCACACCGACGACCCCGACGGACCCCCCGGTGAACGCCATGTTGGGTGAGGAGGACGTGACAGTGAAGATGGACAACACGGCTATCCCCCTATTTCAGACTCTACAGAGGCGGACGATGGGTCGGACGAAGAGGGGGAGAGCCTTGCGAACGGGAAGGAAAACGGGAAGAAGAAGAAGCGATAAGAGTGGGATGTGGACGGCCGCTGGGATTGAGTGTTTTGGAGGAGGGAGAAGCGGTGTGGAAGGTTTACGTGGATAGAAATTTCTTGTTGGGTGGGCCTTGACCTCAGTTTGCCTTCCAATCGTACATGTGCGTCCGCCAAGTTCTCCCGGCGGCTTCTCGCTCTCTTGTCAATGTAGTACTCTTTCTCACTTTTGGCTCGTCGTCTGTGGCTTTGCCACTCGCACGCTCATACATTACATCCTGAATCTACACGATCGGTGAAGCTGAAGCTTGTAAGGCCGAGGGCAGCTCTGTCGGGTGTCCACAGGATGCACGATCAAATTCATCCTAGAAAGAAACGGAACAATTGGAGGTCCCTGCTGCACCCACCGAATCGCTTCGGGATCAAACGAGGATATCGGTGGAACGGAGCAACGGTCCCGAACAGAAATGCTCCCAACGCTAAAACTAACGGAAACGCCAGGGGCAGAAAGTTATGCACGGAGTGTGAACGACATCGAATATACCAAAACAGAGACGGGAAACAGACAAGTATGAGTACAAAAGAGAAAGAGGGCGGGCCGGATGAATTATGCGCAGAGTCTACAGCTGTTAGGAAATGGTAACGTAGCGTCCTAAAACAGACAGCAAAGAGTCAACAAATCAAGGCTAATAAAAATTCCGGAGAATAACGAAACCTACAGATGTGGACCTGGGAATCGAATGAACCAGTCGCAAAAAGGCTTCCGGCGGGGCTGAAATCAGTTGAGGAGACTAAGCGGAAGAACCGTCAGTCCAAGGTGCTCGGATCGACTTGGGGTTGGAAACGGACCTGGATCCTTGTGACCTTGCAACATCAATTGGGCGACCCCAGACTTTGTGTCCCAGAACCGAACCCCCCGGTCTTGCGATCTGCTCACCACCCATTTGCCATCGTGCAAGACAGCGACGGACAATACATAGTCCTGTGCCTGACAGTTAGGCACATCCACGGTCAGCCAATTCGACACGTACCCTGTGACCGGTAAAGTTCATGGTGTATGTGCTGTTGCCCTCGCGAGTACCAACTTCCTCCCCATCCAAAGTGTCGCGTTCTGATGCCCTTAGTAAGTCCAGTAGAACGTCAGGTCCATTTGCCAAACAGGAAACTTCCAAGGTTCGCGTCGGGGCAGACTTGGGGCAGACAAACATTCTGATGTAGTATCAAAATCCCACTGCGGCATGGGACCTGGGGTGCCAAACGATATTCGGACTAACTTCTATGTCAATGTGTATGTACTCTCGGTTTTCCTAGTTTTTTTGACTGAGACATGCTCATGTGCTACTAGACAGCCGATCTGGGAGAAGTTGTATATGATAGTCTGGTGGATCCCATTAAGCCCAAAGGTGTGGAGGAAACGGATGACACGGGTGACGAGACAGACGACTCACCCAACCCGGCGGAAAGCTCGGGTGAGGAAACTGCCAGTGTATTAAGTCAATCTTAAATATTAGATATTTACATTGCCATACATACACAACGAGAGCTATTAGAAGTCCTCGTAACAGATTTCGTATGAGCCAGAAGTCTCGCATCGCAATCATACCGCCTCACAAGATCTCCCCCGCCTATAAATCGGCACCTGAGACTCGACAGATCCCCATATACCAAAATACGACCTTATGATATTTGATCCAAACTCACGTCAGACGTTGTGGGATCCTAACCAGGTTACGAGGCGGTATAAGGCTTTATAAGCAAGCGTTCAACTCGTGAGGGGTAAAATGTTTCCCACATTTTCCTGATGGTGTAGGAGAAAGAGGTGTAGCAATGATTAATCAATTAATCAGCGCTTCAGCTCCCATCTCCTCCCGTGCCGATGGTTAGGCGATGATTGACGATTCTGTGGGGGAAAAAAAACGTGGCGTATACAGCGGCTCTCCCTTTTTCAAATTTCATCTGGGATAGCCCTCGCAGTTCCCAACCCTCAACGTCGGCCATTTGACTTTCGCTCGAGGTGAGGCGGAATTACAGTGGGGCCTCCCGACGGGTACGAGTATGCCGCCGTCTGAGTGGGGTCTCCCGCGGGAGACTGTCGGTGGATGGTACAGCGGTTCCCTGAGTTCTCGCTCATATTCCTCAGATTTCCTCCTTGCGGATCCGGGGAGCGGGTGAGAGAGCCTCTGACCTGGATTCCTCGGGAACAAAAACATTCAGTTCCTCCGGAGTATCCGAAATGGGGGGAGGGAAGATGGTAGGAGTTGACTGGGGCTCCGCGGGCCTGTCGACGACGGTCTCTGGGACAGGAGTGTCCACTACCGCCCCCGCCACAGTTGTGAGCCCAGCGCGACAACCTGTTAAGTGGTTATGCGGCGACGGAAACCCGAGATCGAGACTGGAGGCCGCTCTTGAAGTTCGCTGTATCCGCCCAAGTCACAACACTTTACTCATGACCCGACTCCCAGGGCGTGACTTCTCTCCTTGAGGAACACCGGGAAGCATGGTTTCGAGGTGTTGTTTCTCCAAGTTCTCCTCAGAGCTCAATGTTATCGAGCAATGCCGGGGGCATGCGAAGTGGAATTATCATCAACTCCCTGCTTCATCAAGGGAGGAAGACCTTGAAGAAATACCCTCAAGCCATCGGACGCAATCCACTTAGAAGTCGATCGCGCCCACGATCGACTCCTGGAACTTTTTCTCGTGAGCTGGCAATGTCCTCCCCAACAGACGAGATACTTCAAGAGGCAGGCAAAGTGCTTAAGAAAATTATCTCTGCCCTGGACTGTGAGTCCAGCGACCTAAATGACATTCGACAGTTGAATGTAGGTCAATCCCTACATTTTGGGACGTTGCCACCAACTCACATCTAATGAAGAATACATTTATGATCCTACTGCGGGATGCCCAAAAAATGGGGCTGAATGCAGAAGCCCTGAAAGCAGATTATCGACACCTCTTGCCCAAGATAGAGGAGTTGAAACGTCTGGAAAGGGAGGCAATGCGGCCACGGGGCCATGGGACAACAAGTGCCTAGGGATGTAAGACGCTTTCTCTGATTTTCGTGCCAGTTGATGAGGCTGAAAATGTATCACCACAGGGGCTGGGATCTTCTAAAAATGGGTCAAAGAAGTGCAAAGTAGAAGATTTGGAGGAGACAAAAGGTGGAGTATGTGTTCAACGTTCAATATTCAAGGGCTGGCAGTATTTGACTGAGTAGGATCGATTACTTTGGGGTTTTCCATTGATCATTGACACCTGTTGCAGTGCCCCCGGTTATATATCCTTGCCCGCTCTTCTAACCTTTCTAGTCTAATTGGATGTGTAGATAATACTGCGATACGAGACCATCTTATCTTGTTTCCATTCCCTCACAATACTACCCGTTGTCCTAACCGTCGCCGTGATCTAGCACGTGCTGGCTGTGACATCGCTTTCCACCAATTAGATATTCTGCCATGCAGAGGCGGTTATAACAAGGAAAAAAAAACCGACTATCAAGATGGCCATAACATACCTGGTTTACCTGTTCACCAGCTAAAAATACAAGTTGAGGCGCTGTAGCGCCGCCGGGAAAGCATAGGTGATCATTTGTTGCATCGGTGACACTGGAATGGTCGTTCCATCGTGTGTGATTGAACGTGCCTCTTGATATGTTCCATGCGTTTGTACATTCTTCCACATGAGAATAACGGACAAACGAAGACCTTGGTACGGGCGACACCGGCAGATGCGGGTGTTGGGATTCCTGATGAGGGAGCGGGAAAGGCTTGTGGACGGGCGAAGACAACTTTTGGCTTTTCTATGTTCCAAGCCTGTACTTCCTCCAACATCACGTCTTTCATCCCTCACGGGATGGCGACCAGGATCTTGTAGGTATCTTCGTTGAGCATCATCGATTGCATCTTTCCGATCGGGAACGGTACGCCGTCACCAGCGGAGACCTTGACCCTCCGCCTTCCCCTGCAGGAAGAGATATTGTCGGTCTAATCGATGAACGTAAATGTGTTGGGCAGGAATTGTCCACAGTCCATGCCCTCGAGGGTCTTGATCTTTCTAGCGATGAACACGGGATCGAGCTGCTCCTTTAATGCCTTGTTGATGGTAGTGGCAACGAATGTCACGTCTGAATTGGTGACCTGTCCTCACGTGAGAGAGACGCACATGGCCGGGTTGAGGTTTTCGTAGAAGCGGTCCTGGACCATGGGGCGGGTTGGAGCGCGCTCTCGACCGCTGACAGCCAACCCAATATTTACAGCCTCGTCTTCCGGCAGGTGGGACAACGCGACACGAACCGTGGATTGCCACAGAAGAGCGGTGAGAACTTGGAAAGTGCTTACGCCTGGAGCTGATGCGGGAGAGTTGATAGCGTTTTTGATCTGGGTGAGTTTCTGGGTTGTCGTGTAGATTTGGACGAGGTCAGTTGGCTCTGGGAGAGGGAAGGGAGGGGGAGGCTGGTCTGGAGAGAGGATGGTGGCACCGGGGATTGACGTCATGAGTGGGAGAGAGGACACAGGTGCGGATGGAGTGTCGAAATACTTGAGTGGCTCGCGCGACCAGGTTTTTGGAACGGTTGACAGGAACGGCTTGTTGGCGAAATGGCGGGCGTAGGCGTAGGCAAAGTCCACCGTCGAGCTTAGATCGCAGACCGCGTGATGGGTAGCGATGCACAACACGTTGGTCCCGTATGTGAACTGCGGCGCGTGGTCAATAGGGTCATAAGGCGGTAATGACAAGGTTTACCCACCGCAGTATATTTAACGGCGATCAGTGGATCACCGGGCGCTGGGAGACCGATATCAAGACCCCTTGGGTCGAGCCCTTGGACGCGATCGCCAGGGCACATTTCGTTCCTCAGCCCGTAGACAAAGTCAGTGCCGATGTCATCCGAATAGACGTTGGGGTTGCTAGATTGGTCGGGTTTAATGGTGCCAGCGAGAAGCGGGAAGTGTTCGAGAACGTCAGCGAGGGAAGAGATGAGGTTGGAAACGGTCTCCTTAACCGGATGATAGCGGAAGAGGCATTGTCCGAGCTCCCATCATCGGTGGCTAATTCATTGGCACGACGGACGGCAGCCTCAAGTTCGCCTTCGCCTTCGTAACCGCCTTGAGCTTTGCAGAACTGCTCGTACAAGGATCTCTTGGGATCGTAGGGAACGAGAGGGCGGACCCCCCCAGTGACGACCGTTGTTGGCTCGAGTCCCATCTTTTCTCGCTTCAGGTCTCGCTCCAAGGCATCTAAAAACAGCCTGTCATGTGGTACAGGGCACCTACAAGGTGGTGAGTAGATCTCGTGCCAGGGAGCAGATTTGGGATTCGGGCTCACCAGTAAAAACCTTTTGCTTCTTCTGGGTTCGAATGCATTGATATTTGAATAGGAGATCGAGGAACGGGGACTAATACAGATAAGACAAAGGCTAGGAGAGGATTGAGACTCAGCACCTTTGGTCCCTCGGGGAGCTCTGAATTGAGCGAGTCGGTACTCATCGGAGCAGTAGAGGGGCGTTGGACCTTGCTCGATAATGGCCGTTGCTTCAGTGGTTCGACAGAAGCAGGCTCGGAGGCGGACTTTTGGGAGGAGTTGGAATCGGAACGTCGTATTGTACTGTTGGGCTTTACACGACCAGTGCCGTGGGCCAGACCACCCTTTCCCCTCACAGTACTTTTCTTCCGTCGGACGTAGTGGCAGCCTTGTCGGTCTGCTTTGTGGCTGTGAAAGAAAGTTAGAGAGAGCGCTAGATGGAGTGAGGTTGAGGTTAGGACGTACGAGTGGGAAGTGATTGAGGGGGTTATTAGGTTGTAATGAGCAAGCCATGGAGAGGACAGATGAGGAAGAATGCATTGAAGTACGAGACTCGCTGCGACGAGCGAAAGCGAGGTTGTACCTGGTGTAGAGCTCGCCAACAGTCTGTTTGTGAAGGAGAGAGGTGTGTTCGTCAGATAATGGCTGAGGTGCCTGCCAGTACTTGGCATCCAAGGTCGAGTAAACGCCGCCGTGGCGTTGAGAGGAAGCGACAAAGCCTTTGTAAGCACGCTTAGGGTCTGAACTCTCATCGACAGGGAGAGAGTGATCACGAGGCTTGACAAAGGACCTCAGCGCGCCAGCCGTCAGTGCCGTCAGTCCAACCGGGGACGGGCCTGCGTTCCTTAGAAGAGGGCTGGTTGAGATGGGCGAGTGAAGATCCCTTAGGCTCCTTCTTGCACAGATTGGACTTGATCCTTTGAGCAGCCATCATGATACCCGATTGATACTGCTTTGAAGGGTCGACTTTCTGCTCTGGTACATTGGGGAGGAAATGTGGACGCGGTGGGAGGGGTGGGAAGCCATAGAGCGGGGCAAGGCGTGCGTGGCAGCGATCGGTATCGGTGAGTTCGACAGAAGAATCTATGGAGCTAGAAGAGTCGCTATCGGAGTCCTGTGAAGCTGAGAAGGCGAGGGAAGAGAAAGAGTTGTGGGGGGCAGGAGGTGGAGGGGGAAATTGGTGATCGGGATTGTAACCCGAGTCAATGATGCTGTGGGAGGCGTTGAGGTCGGCATTCATCGGAACAGTAGAGGGGTGTTGGGCCTTGATCAATACCGAGCCGTTGCTTCGATGGCTCGACAGGAGCGGGCCCGGAGGCGGACATTTTGGAGGAGTTGGAATCAGATCGTCAGATCGTACCGTTGGGCTTCACACGACGTGGACCAGACCACCCTTTCCCCGCACAGCGTTTTTCTTCTGTTGGACATTGAGGGTGAGGAGGATTGCGCGGAGGAGTCACCAAACACTCGGTCACATCTGCGGCAAGCTCCCAAATTTTCGGAAGGGTGGATGCTCTCATATCTATCAGCGAAGAATCCACATAGCCACCGTTCTGCGAGTACTTTCAGAAGATAGTGGATACAAGATTGCGATCCATTGACTTGCTCGATTGCATCGCAGCTAAGGAGCGTGATGCACAACTTGGAGAATTGGCCCATCGGGATCTGCACAGGTCGTGGGGTCGGAGGACTTCGGGATTTGTCAGGGATCGCCGACGAAAAAAGACGTCGCACACGAACGAACCTCAAAGCTCATGAGGTCGCATAAAACACTAACTCCGAGGCGGAGTCGGTCAAGGTTCAGTGGGATGTAGATCATAGGGTCCTCTTGTGTCGACGGATTACCTGTGTGCCCCGTCATAAGAAATAGCGCTGATATGCTCACACCAAACTGTCCACACCTTGAAAATCAGCCTTCAGCCAGGACAGTGCGCCTTGTGTAAACTCCAAAGTCTCATTGACGGATTTCCTCTACAAGTTCGAGGCACCAACTTTCCCATCCGTATACGGAAGGACGGCGTATAATTCCGAAGCGGCAGCAACAAACCGCGTTGAAGACGGGGCGGGTGATGAGCCGTTCAGGTGCTTGAGAGTTAACGCGGACAAGGATGCGTGGAGTTGTTTATGTGAGGAGGGGGAGAGTAGGACCAGCTGAGAGAGGGTCTCTAAACACAGAACCCCGAGATGGGATGAGCAAACGGCAGGGAAACAAAAGAACATCGAACGGTACACGCACTTTGAGCGTTTCGCTCTCATACTTCCCAACGATCTTGACCAACACTTGAGAAAACTTTATGATGTTTGGGATGACGACCTGTCGCTGGAACTTGGCGTGTCCAACGCTACTCGAGAATATAAATCGTATGAGACGGATGCAGGCTTTGATACACGGTAAAGTCTCATTCTTCTATAAGCGGTGACTCGCCAGATCTTCAGAGCCGGCAAGAACACCAACAGTGTCCAAACCTACAAAAAGTATCGGGAGCGCGACAGTAACCCACGCATGCGCACATTCGTTCATGATATCCCTCGAAAGCGTCGCCGTCCTCAACGCGATCGGCAAGCCAGCCCATCTAGCTCCAGGATCTTTCGAATGTATGAGAGACGATTCGAATAGTCCATTTCTGGGCATGTCCTTGAGGGGGAAAATACTCTTCGGTGAGACTGTTGAGAAAAAAGGTAGGTTAATGGCCGCGGACGCGTCGGTTGCGAGGTGAAGCTGAAGCCAGGTTTTCAGCCGGTGGCTGTCCATTGTATGGTAAAAAAACGGGACCATGATCGAGTGACCGTTCATACAGTTCCCCCAGATTACAGATGCCGGGATGATCGGTATGGTACAAGGCATGTTGAAAGCGCTTTCGACAAGAGAGGGGATGGAGGAACAGAACATAGTAACAAGCAGTACAATTAACATCAAAGAAGCAAGGCAAGAGAAGGGGAAAGCAAGAACAGGTTGGAGTCGCAGGAGGCGAAGTGCCGCTATCGACTAATACGCCAGTTGTGCCACCTCAAGCTTGGGCAATTGACGCACGCAGGGTCTGCAGGTCAACAGGTTTACCGCCTTCCCTATAGCAACTCTTCATCAGCTTCACGTAATCTATAATAGGGAAAGGACCTAAGCATCCCCAGAGGCGAAAGGAGAAAATGGACTCACGCAGCCCGCAGGCATTACACAAGGTCCTCACACCGTCCGGGCCTCTCCTCCACTCGGGTGTCTCGCGGATGTTACACGAGTGACATTTTTCGGGGGGGGGGGCTCTCTACAGGAGGTAACCTTAAGAAGATCGGTGAGACAGAGGGACAGGGACTCACGCTTCGTTTCCTGTACTTGGTCTTCTGTTGACCAGTGATGGAACCGCTGGTAGACGAAGCCCTCTTACTCCTAATAATCTCCATGTCCTTCTCAGCGGTGGTCTGCTGGCTGCTGGATCTTTCCGATAGACTTGTGGTCCTCTGATGTCCAGGGTTTGCGGTCTACGTCCGGTAAAAACCGGAGAGAAACAGCGGCCCAAACGGGGGAGATAGAGAGCGGAGAGTGCCGTTGGCCACAATTCCATCGGCAATCAGAAAAGGTATCATGGATGCGAGAATGAGAAGCGAGGAGGACGTGTCAATGTTTCGGGTTTCACAACTGAACGGATAACAGAACTCACCGTCGGGGTATGTGAGGACTCGGGCTGGTCTTTCGAAATTTCCTCCCATGGACGTTTGGGCGCCCTGCACTCGTTGCTCATGGCACTCACTGCACCCTTCTCATCGCCGGAGGAAGCGGAGTTCGGGTTCACAATCTTTTTGAGATCCCTGAGTAATTGAGCGACTCTGGCCGCGCGTTTCGTCATGTCAACAATTTCTTCCTTGCTTGGCTTGATGTCTCCTCGGCTTGCCTGTAGCTGGGCGTATTTGTTGGCCAACTCATAGAGCACCTTGCAGTCCGAGATAATCTGTGCGTGATCCTGAAACATCGGTCACTTGGTCGGGGCGGAGAATGATTGGAGAAATACCTCTGCGACTAACGCTTGACGGGATTCAATGGTTGGAGACGACAGCTTGGGTGTTTGAATTGGAATGGGATGACCGGTTTTCGCTGCCTCGATCGGGGTAGGAGCCACCTGGGAAGGTGTCCGGGGATAGGACCCAGGAAAGGACGGAGGAGCCGGTCCAGGATATCCGGCCTGCTGCCGAGGAGGACCAGGCGGTAAGGGCAATGAGGAAGCCGATTGCTGAAGAGGTGGCCAGTGGGCTGGAGGCTGAGACTGGGAATTCACAGGAGAGTTCATCTGCCGAGCCTGAGGCGGAGGTGGCTGGTGGGGGTGAGATTGTGTGGGGGGAGGGATGTGCGAAGGGAGAGGAGGGGGGAGTGACCACTGTTTGGTAGGGTAACCTGGTTGATAGGGAGGATATCTAGCGTGCGTCTGATAAGACTGTGGTGGAGGTGCATGATGTGCCGGCTCCCTCGGAAGAGTTCCCGGAGGAGGGTGTGTGTGAGAAGAGTGATTGTATGAAGGTGGGACGGGGAAGGCATGTTGGGATGGAGGCAGGAGCGGGTGTGTTTGATGTGAAGAGGGATACGAGGTCGGGTAGACATTCTAGATCAGGACACACGGATTCAGCAACGAAGAGAGATCATGGGGAGGCAACTATGAGGATTCATGGCAGAAAAATCACGCCAAGAGAAAAACAGAAAAACTTACGTGCGGGGGATGTGTGGAAGGTGTGCTCATCGATGTCAAGCTTGTACAGAGACGTTTATGGGATTGATGAGGCTCATCACGCGGGCTTGGTCCGGCGCTTAAATGGTGTAATGATTGCGGTGGAAGCGGCGGCGGATGTGTGGAGTCCGGACCGTATGGACGTGATACACGTCGGTGATGCTGCTGTTGGTGCTGGGACAAGTACTGAGGATGTTGGGGTTGTTGGGGGGAATGGGGGGTTTGATGAACGGAGGAGGGAGCTGAGACCAAAGTTGAACTGGATCGACTCCAACCGTGTCGGGGAGGTTGGTAAGTGGGGGAAGCATACTCAGAGGAAGCAGATGTATTCGCCGGAGGAGCGGGATGATCCTGAGCGGAAGAGGGGCCGCAAGAGGCAGGAGAACGGTATGAAAAGTTAAGATCCTTGAGCGAAGGCAACTTGAATTCATTCTGGGTCTGCGAGGGTAGAGGCAGAGGGTAAGAATTTTGGTGGGTGGAAGTCATAGAGCCAGCAGAGACGAGAGGGAGGGAGAGAGAGAAGGCAGATGATGGGGGACGGGGAATTCCTTGCGCTGAATGTGGATTCGCTTCCTTCTTTCGAGACCCCTAGCACGGATGAGAGGGGGAGAAAGAGGAAGAGAGGAAAGAGCGAATTCACCTCCAGACCGTCCGCTTCGAAAACGAACGAATTTCCCTCACTCCCTCCAAACTGGGGGACCCCCCGTCCGGCGGTCAGGAGCCCCATCCTACATGTGATCGTGATGATCTGGCCGGATGGAGCCGAGACTAATAAGAAAGGACAAAGTGGAAACGGGCTCGGTTGAAGGATCGATATCATTTGATGGTGATGCGTAGCCGACATCATCGTCACCTGCTCTTTATGTTATAGCCTCGGATATGTAAGGACAGGTGTAAGGGCGTACGTGGTCTACCTTCAGTGGCAAGTTTGTTTTGTTCATTATCAAAAGGGTTGCTCGCTCCAGCACGGACTCGGTACTCAAGACTCTGATCGGATTCGTAATCCGACGTGGTCTTTTGGTGACTTTGGTCCAGATCGTGCTCCTGGTCATGTTCTATGCGCCATCCTCACATATGTACTGGTATGTTGAACCGGGAGATGTCTGCCCACCACACAGTCAGTGCTCATGATGCCGGTTGAATAGGCTCGGGCTCTACGTCAACATGACCAGGGTGTACGCGAATACGTTCTGTGAGTCATTTCCCTTCGATGTTCTACCGTGCTCATCAGCGCTGGTTCCTTGCGCAGTCGCCATGCTCAACGCACGTGAAGCGTTGAAGGAAGAGCTTCAGATAAAGTCCGTCGTCACGTCCGGCTTCGAAGTATACAACCACAACAGTTTCTAAATATCGAGGAAAGAGGCTGATGTGTAAAGTGATGCGACCGAAGCCCCGTCAAGTGTGTGGATGGAGACCATTAGAGTAGAGAAATCTGCAGACGCATTAGGAGTCGCGCAGGTTCAAGTCGACCGGAAGGTTGTGGTAACTGCTATATGAATTTGTGGAGACTTTGGTGTTTGGATTTGGCCCTCTTTGAAGTATCCCCACTTGGCGTCATCAAACCTCTGGAGAATCAGGAGCAGTAGAAGGAAGTATGGTTAATCGTCCACCACGTCAATAATTACCGATTCGACGACGTTTTGTCGATCAACCCAGGTGAGACGAAGGCAGGTGCCTGCCGAGGATCATCGATCAATATTGGTCCAACTAAAAACTCAGTACTCAACAACGTACCAACCAGGGTGAAATTTATCATGTGGGAGATGTCAGGAGAAGATGGCATCTTCTGGCTTGCGTGGATTGCACTTTGAACTTTCGGTGCTTGCTTTTGCGGTCTCGCCGGCTTTTCTGCCTCCGGTTCGTTTGGCCTCGCCACCGATTCGCTGGTCCCACCAAGTTTTGCGATTCCATCACTTCTGGCCCTCTTCGGAACTGTCTCGGCGGTTTCGCGCAGTTCTCTGTGCCTCTTTTGGGATGAGAGCGGCCGATCCGGAGTCGAAGGTTGAGAACTTTGACTTCTCGTGCTAGTGCGTGTCCCAACTGGACCTGGCGAGAATATAAAGAAAAAAGGAGGATGATAGACACACAACGATCTGGTCGACTGTGCCGGAAAGTTGCCAGTTTTCATTATCGCGTCGAACGCGCTGCTGAGATCATCCTCTCGGGACTCCAAAGCGTCAAAGCTACATCCAAAACCTGGAGGAGAGAAAAAGAACACAGCATCCGAGTTAGGGTGCCAATCCAACAGTCCAGCAGGGATCTCACCTGCAAGTCCGACGATGTCCAATGTTACGCGATTCATATAGCAGCGAGAACATCGGTCGTCATGCCATCGGACGGGCTGTCATGGATTTGCGACTGCCAAAGTTCACACATCTGTTGGCTTCTCATGAGTCAGGAACGCGCCAACCCAAAACGAATGAGAAGGAAAGTCTGGTCTGGTGCGCTTTACCATTGGAGACGGGAATCAACGAATAAATCTGTTGTAGGGCCAAACGCGGGGTCCTGCGGAAAGTGTTGGTTTCTGACGTATGGGCTAGGGTTCCGTGAGAAATGCTCGAATTGCTAACCGGCGTGTTACTAACACTGTTACTAACCGTTGAAAGTATTGGGTTCATCACCGGCGCGAACACACTCAACGTCGCTGGCATATCTTTGGATTATGGTTTACTCAACGACAACACTTCCATCATAACCGACGCTTATCGTCGACTTCATGATGGACTTCATGATGAGGTCTTCATCGAAGACGCTCTCAGGGCAGATGGGATTCGTCGCGACGGAAGTTTTGGACAGCACCTTGGCAGTGAGTCCGTTGACCGGTGTTCCGAATGGCGGCACCTGATATCAACCTCTAGTAATCTATAACGGAAACCATGGAAGAGATTTCATGTAAGTTATCTCCACCGACCACAGTACGGGGGCGTCCCTCATTTACTTTTCCAGTTTGAATGCCAACTTGGAGTTTGAAGGCAAAGCTGCCGGAACTCAATACGCTGCGGGAGAGGGACCTATGGCAGCTTTTGAATTTCTTGACGGAGACGCTTGGATGATCTATTACAATACCAAGACTTGCGGGTTACACTGGGACTTCGTGAGTCGCCCGAACCCCATGACCTTGACCTCCTCTCTACCTAGGAGACGGAGATGCTGTCAACTGCTCGAGACCTGACAATCCCGGGAACAACCAAACCGTTCCCCAGACGACCTTTGCGACTATACCCACTGAAAACATCACCTAACACCAAGACATTCAAACATTGTGGCACGCGAACGTCGGGTACTCGTTTGATCTCGGTTCTTCGGTCAACGTCTCCGTCCAGACCGGGAACAAGACTGGAAATTGGTCCACCCTTGGAATCCCCACCCAACCGTTATCCAATGTTGACACGAAGACCGCGATGATCAATCGCGATCCCTCTGATGATGGGTCTCCTATTGACCCTACGACCATAACTCCCCACGACACCTACCTCGAGGACAGGAACGCCGAAGTGTTGTGCGGGAACACATTGTTCCGTGTCCACACTAGCGTTCTTTCCTTCCACTCTCCTGCGCTTTGTCGGATGTTCACTCAAAACAGTCTTGTCGTGACACGATCAGCGGCCGAGCCGTGTTGCACTTCTCTGTTAATCACTTCCGTGATCGTGGGGTCTGCGGACGACGTCCAGCAACTCTTCCTCCAGGCCCTCATGTCCAGAAGGGTCGTAACGAGGGCTCTCGCCAGGATTCTCCTGAGGAAGTGCGTAGAAGCTGTCAAGGGTCCGTCTTCACACCCTATCCGCAGTGGATGGGATCTAATGGAGTCGTGCAGCCGCAAAAGGGGACTTGGATATCCGGATCCCGGATAACAACTGCTCGCTCAACACGTTTACGATCAATCTCAACGTGTCTTTGGATAAACTTGATCTGGAGATTGTCCCTTTCGTGGATGGGCTCACGGGGAACCAAGTCTACATCTCGGTTCGTCCACGCGCAGAGTTGCGTAACGCGTGCTCACCGCGGCGGTCCGAGAAGTGACACAATTCTTCGCACATTTGCGCCAACCCCGCAAAGTCCCCATACCGCAGAAGGACGCTGATGTGGAGGAGACCATCGAACTCAGCGGTATCTTGGTCTCGGTGGTTGTCAGGGAAGGGGGTGCTGGTGGCAGCCCAGGTGTTCGTCTCTAGCCGAGTTGGGCGATAGGGTTGGTCCACGACATGCATGCGGCGCACATGGGCCCCCCATGTCGATGCCGGTAATCATTTGCATTTTGTTGTAGGCTAGACTCTGCGACAACTGCAAATACAATTACATGGTCATGGTACAAAAGACTCGGGTGGAATGGGAGATGGGGAAAACAGGACCCCGACACCGCAAGGCGCAGATTTTTTTTAACAAAGGTCAAATATTGTTGAATCGCCGGTGGCAGGGCCCAAAGCCCGAAACGGCTCTGCTGGCTCGAGTGAATTGTATTTTCTACCGATTTGCCTTCATTAGACTGGGAACAAGTGTTTTCGTTCACCGGTAGCGAAAACCACCACCTGGAAGCATCGGTAGGTACCCGGCCGGTTTCAATCCACATTCCCAACACTTTGGATGGTGGTGCGAGAAACTGGGCACGATTAAGGTACATGCACGCAGCCACAGTTGTATCTTTCTGGTGGTCGCAATTCTTTTTATTTATCCCCATGGCCCTTTCGGCGATTTGCAGAACTGGATGTGAAGTGTGGGAATAGATCACCGGGTCGCCCATCCTACACCATGTCCGGTGCCCTCTCGCATAACAGACTCCCGCTCCCCACCTCTGCCTCTGCCTTTGATCTCCCAACGTTGTCCTCCCCATCATCAATAGACCCAGACGACGGTCTCGGCCCATTCATGCTTTACCGGCGACGACGACCGAGCCCCCTCAATCCCGGACAAGTCGGTCATCTCTCCTTGGAGAAACACCACCACAGTCCCCTCTCGAGCTCGTTCAAACTCAGGTCTTCCTGCCGCAGGAAGAGCACAAGCAACGGCGAAGACTCGGAGAGTGACAGGGATTCTAACAAGATGTGGATATCCGGTCGCTCAAGCCATGCGTCGTCGCTCGGATTCGTGGTTCAACGCGACCCAGATCCTCAAAGTCACAAATTTTGACAAGCTCCAACGAACTAGGATCTTAGAACGTGAGATTCAGAAGGGAGAACACGAAAAGGTCCAGGGAGGGAACGGGAGGTACCAAGGTAATGTCTACGGTTACCGACCCTTGGAAAATCTTGGTCTAATGCGACGTTGTGGGTCCTAGGTACCTGAATTCCTCTCGAGCGCGGTACCAGCCTCTGTAAACAATATCATTGCGACCACCTACTTCGCCCGATCCTCGAATTCAACCCAGACTCCAAAAGCCCCCCGCCT
>Ga0307515_10010675_pt1 | contig 17558 bp, 3 predicted proteins | sample 17_EM_MG_FD_194513 | JGI IMG/M metagenome (GOLD analysis project Ga0307515, IMG submission 194513) | Populus trichocarpa ectomycorrhiza microbial communities from riparian zone in the Pacific Northwest, United States - 17_EM | ecosystem: Host-associated > Plants > Roots > Unclassified | place...
ATGCCGAGTGTGAGTGTCTCCTGGAGCTCCTGACAGCCCTGACAGGAGCTGTCAGGAGCTGTCAGTACTGTCAGGAGGCACAAACATTTTGCTGATGCGTAAAGACTCTAAATAAGAGATCTATAAGTTGCGTAGCATTAATTGTCTTATATACTAGATAGTAGCATACTAGCTTTATAAAACGGTCTATAAGGATAAAGACAGAGTTATACTCTACGCTATTAGGAGTCTTAGACTTTAGGAGATCTATAATAAAGTTAAGTAAATAATACCGCTAGGCTTAGGTGGGGACCTAGAAAGGCTGTAGCTTACTATAGGGTTTATAGCGGCGCGATTTAGAGCGTTAGTAGGTATTATAATTATCTAGGTATTTACAAAGGTCCTAGGTAAAGGCCGTTTTAAGTATACTTTCGCGCGATTACTTTAAAGGTATAGTTAAAACTATAATAGCCGTCTATAGGATTATTATAATTCCGCTTAAGGATCTCCTATTATAGTAGTATATAATTTAGCACCTGGACCTTATTATTTTACCTTAAAAGTCTTTAATTATTAAGGGTGTAGTCCTTATTACTAGTATGAACTTATTTCTAGGTTAACTAATTATATATAGAGCGTATAAAGACGTCCCTTTTTTATACTCTATAAATAAAATTAACTAGTAACTTAGGGGGTTATTCTATAAACGCTGTTTCGGCTAAAGTAGCTACTACTACCTTTTACTATAGCACGAGACTCTGCGTAAAGTTAGTGCTAGCGAAGTAACGTATAATATATAGGTAACTTACTAGGTTATCGCGGGGGACTATAGCTTAGGCTAAGGGGTCTTCCCTAGGGTTAAGCGCTATTAGGTTAGTTAAAGTGGTCTTAAAGAGAATAGTAGGACGCTTTAGTCCGCCGGCGCCAAGTTTATAAGGGTCGCTTGTATGCTATATATATGCTACTTACTAGTTTAGTATAGTAGCACTAGGGCCGCCTATAAGGCCTATAACCCGCAACTTTTACTATAATATAAGTAGTATAGTATTAAGAATTGTCCTCTTACTGCTATCTTTAAAGCCTTTAGTATAATCTAGGTGTTACGGACGCTTTAAGTACGATATTATAACTACTTAGAGAAGAGTTAGAAGAAGCTAGTTAGTTAATATAAGCATAGTTTAGGATAGAGCCGATTAAGCTATATAACGAGGAATGGTAACTAAGGTTATATAATGTGATCTATATAATCTATAGGATCTATATAATCCGTAATAGAGTAGATAGAGTATATATACCTTACGTACAAGAAGGATTTTATAGGAGTACGGTTATGTATTTAAGGACCCTTAGTCCCTACCTAGATCGTTTTTTCCTTATAGTAATTCTTAGAATATAATTAGAGTTAATCTATTAGGTAACTACTCTACTAGTTATTATTACGTTGTTAACTTTAATTTATATTACCTATATACCTAGCCCAATAATAAGCCTACCGTAGTACTTACTATAAGGTTCTGTTATATAATTACTACCTAGTTACGGTATTAAATATAAAAAGTTAAATAATATACTACTAAAAGCAGCCACTATAACGCTATTAACGGCGGTAACTACATTAAGGTTAGGAGGCGATACTAGTATAGCAGATACTAACTTATAGCAACCTATAACGGTCGGATAATTATAAGAGATAGTTAACTAGTTAATAACAAATAATATAGCGCTAGAAGAAAGAGTTAATAGGATAGGAGTAGTAAAGATTAAGTTACTATTAATCGAGAGGTACTTAGGAGAAAGATTAAAGCTTAAAGGATTCCTTATATAGATGTACTTTAAAGTTATATAAGAAGGGGCGAAACTACTAACACCTATAGATTAAATAGTATATGCGGGACTATTCCTATTAGGAAGGGCACTTAAGTAATTTAAGCCTTACCTTATAGAAATACAGGCAAACGGAATAATAACTACTAATTAGGAGGTATAATTTATATTCTTAAGCTAGGAAGGGTTTACAGAGCGACTTATATAAATGTTTAGAGACCTAAAGGCAGTAACTATAGTAGAAAGAAAACTCTAAGATATTATATAATAAACCTTAGCAATTAAGTATATAACGCAGTTCTAGACACTAGCGACGTAAGTTAAGTAGAATAATAGGGCGCTTATGGCATAATATAAATAAGGACTTAAGGCTAAAGTCTAGGACACAATCATCCTAATAAAAGATGCAGATACCCTACGGGAACTAATAGATTAAGCGATTAAGATTAATAATTAGATCTACTAAAGGAAATAGGCTAAGAGAGGCTAGGATAGAGTTTTATAGTTATATAAGATGCAGAGTACGCAATAACTAAAGCTAAATTAAAAACTATAGTATAGCGCAGAGCTAATGGACCTAAGTAGTACTAAAGAAGCCTATAAGAGATAGAGTAAGAAATTATAAAAACCTAGAGGTTAAGGATCTAGTAATTATAGGACTAAGGAGTAGAGGCTAAACTAGGGATCTTAGTAGTAGAAGATGTTTAGGCGGACTCTATAGTAAAGTTAGTGGTTTAGAGATAGAGCTTATATAAATTATAGGAAATAAGGTCACTTTATAAGGAATTATAAAGATAGTTAGAGTTATTATGTAATAAAGGGAACTAGACTAACGGCAGAAGATATATATGTATAAAGGGATAATAGTATACTACAAGGAACAAAAAAATGTTTAATTAGAAGTTTTACGTTTTGTTATAATAACGTATGCCAAATTTATAAAGACGCTAAGTATAGTATAAGCTATTAGCTATAAGAGCTAAAACCTACGGAATATAGGGGAACTAATAAACCATTACGCAGATCGGACATTAAAGACGATAAGTTTAACATAGGCAAAACATTTACAGACAATAAGGTAATAAAGGTAGCTTATTAGGAGCGTATAAACCTTAAAGAAGTTATATTAGAAGTAGAGACTAAGACTACTATAGAGTAAGGTTTAGTAACGGGTATTATAATACCATTAGATACGGCATCTATCGCTTTATAAGATAAAAGGAAAAGTATCCTATAAGGATTAAGTAAGCAGACGACTGCTAGTGCTAATTTGTTACTTAATAAAGGCAAAAGGCTAAAGACTTAAGATTCTTAAGATAAAATAAAAGATAACTAAAATTCTTAAGACAAGATAAGGCAAGCTTAAGGACCTATAATAAACGATAACTAATAAAGTAGAGTAGTAGCTTAGTTTAAAGATATACAAATAAGCTTGGGATAGAGTTTTCTATAGGTATAAGACTCTTAAGACGAGATAAGTAAGATTTAAGACTCTTAAGATAAGATAAGAATACCTAAGCCTAGTTAAACTAAGGTAGGAGCAAAGCTTAAGACAAAAGCAAGCTTAGGATTAAGAATCCTATAGAACTAAGATTTTAAGATATAAATAAGGACTATTAACGAGATTAAGAAGTAAGAAGACTTTAAGGATCCACTTATAAGACGCGAAAGGAAAGAAACCATAAAGGAATTTAGAGTAAAAATTACCTTATAGCAAGATTAGAAACTAGATAAGCAATCTAGTATACTAGGCTATATAAGGGACAGAATACCTATATAAAGAATCACTAATAGGCCTAGGATAGGCACACTAAGAGCTAAGTGGCTTATTAAACTGGAATAAAAAGAGGATCTAGGGATTCTAACTAGGTTTAAGAAATAATATATAAAGGGCTATTATAACGTAGTAATAAGAAGATACTTCCTTATAGACAAGCCGTATACACTTAAGGGGCTATATTAAAAGTAGTATAGGTAATAATATAACGACAAGTAGGAAGATTTCTATATATAGCTAAACAAAAAAGTTATCTAAAACTACCTAATTACGGAAAAGGCTATAAGTCATATTAAAGGAGCCTTAATTATAACGTTAAAAGATCTAGAGGAGTAATTAGAGGACTAGAGAAGTAAGAGATAAATCTTAGTACCTGCGAACAAAGTTATAACGCTTAAATTAATATAAAATAAACTTAAGAATAAAGATAAGCTAAGCGTTAACCTAAGACACTAAGTATATTATATATTAGTATAGATTATATATATAGATAATATATACAATATATATAGAGCACTAAAGGATAAGAACTAGAAGTACTTAGTAAGGATATATTAGGTACCGGATAAGGCGAAGTATAGAAACGTTAAGTATATATATAGTTAGTACCTAATAGAAGTATAAAGCCTAGGAGACTTAACACTTTAACTAAAAAGATTTTTTACAGAAGAATACCTAGATGGATAATAGTAGTAGGAATACCTAAAGAATATATATTTATAGTATATTAAAGACAAAAAGCGAACTAAGTATTAGCTAAGATAGACTAAGTATAAATAGGATTAAGTAGCTAATAGTTAAGAAAAGTAGAGGCCTATAAAACTAGAGGGAACTAGTAATAGAGCCTTAAACCCTTAAAGGAATTTAAGAATAACACCTAAACCTATAAGTTAAGTGGCAAGATTAATAGTTTAAAGCATTAATAGATAGTGGAGTAATAAGGAACTATATATTACTAGTAACAGTTAAAAAAAAAAGGGGTTACTATATAGGTGTGAGGGGATCTTGTAGACAGGGGGCTATAAGGACACGATTGGAACAGGATAGATTGGTGAGAGAGACGAATCCTTGAGGAGGTAAGGCCTCTGGGATCGTGGAGACTATATACTACGGGCACGTGCCTCCGGCACGTAACCGGCGACCATCCGAGGGGCGTCCGGGGGTTGTCCTGAGGGCAACCCAAGGTGTCCGCAATAATATCCCTTACAATAGGAAAAAGGAGTACTTTTATCTATTAGTGATGATTTTAGGAGATCCAATAGCCTATAGAGGAGGCATTATTAATCTTAAAACAGGACCTATTTAGTTAACTATTAAAGGGAAATAAATTAAAATATCTTTTAATATATTACTATTAGGGAATAATAAGGTAGTACTAAGAATGCCTTAGTTATAGAAATATAATCTAAAGATTAATTGGGTTATAGGTTAGGTTAATATTAAAGATACTTAATACTACAAAATATAATAATAAGCTAAGTTAGTATAGTACTAAGTAAGAGCGACCTATAAAGAAATAGAAAAAGGACTAAGCTATATATTAAAGAGATACCATAAATATAGTAAGAAACTATAGTTACTAGAGAGTAAAAAGCTATTAGAGTATATAGTATAGGACTATAAAATAGAGTTAAAACTAGAAATAAGTTTAAGGTTCTTTCTAATTTATAAGCTTACTAAAGAAGAGGGTAAAGTATTAAAAGAGTTTGTTTAGGAAAACCTATAAAAAGAATATATTAGACTATTATAGTTATTAGTAGGATATCTAGTACTATTTATACTAAAGAAAAATAGCAAACTAAGGCTGTGTATTAACTATAGGTAGTTAAACAGTATTACTAGAAAGGATAGGTATCCTTTACCCTTAATTAGCAAAATTTAAGACAGGATAAGTAACGCGTAAATCTTTATAAAGATAGATCTAAGATAGGCGTACCATTAGATTAGGATTAAGGAAGGCAATAAATAAAAGGCAGCCTTTAGGTCGAAGGAAGGACTATATAAACTATTAGTTATACAATTTAGGCTTATAAACGCACTAGTAACATTCTAAAAGCATATTAATAATATATTAGGAGAATACTTAGATAAATTTGTTATAGTATATTTTAATAATATTATTATCTACTTAATAACAGAGGAAGAATACGGAGAATATATTAAATAGGTCTTAAAGAGACTATAAAAAGAATAGATATTAGTAGTAATTAAAAAATATAAGTTCCTTACCAGGAAGACCAATTTTATTAAATTTATTATTAAACTAAGCTAACTTAGTATAGATCTAAAAAAGATTAAAGCTATAGCAAATTAGTAAGAACTAAAAAATATTATATAGTTAAGATTATTCCTAGGGTTTTGCAATTACTGTAGAAGGTTTATAGCGCAGTAGTTAAAAGATATTAAACTATTTATATAATTAATAAAGAAAGAAGAACTATAGGCATAGGGAAAGGAATAAAGGGAGTTATTTAAAAAAGTTAAAGAGCTATTTACCTAGGAGCTAGTTTTTAAAATCTATTAACTAGGACTAGAGATAGTTATAGAAATAAATGTATTAGACTTTATACTAGGGGTATACTTTATATAGAAATATTAAGATAGATAGCACCTAGTGGCATATTATAGTTAAAAGATAACACCACTAAAGTTAAACTATAACATTTACAATAAGGAGTTATTAGGTATAGTTATAGTATTAAAAAATAGAGAGTATTTTTATAAGGTATAAAGAAACTATTTATAGTTAAGATAAATTATAAAAACCTAATAGAATTCCTAATGTATAATTGCAGCACCTATTGTACCAACTGCGTGCTTACGCGTTCGGTATACCAGGTACGCGTTTACGCGTTTAGTGCATTAACCACTCGCTTACGCGTCTGGTGCACTTATAAAGCACTAACTAATTAGGGGGGAGGTGTATTAGTATATAGACCACGTAGTCTGCTTTATATAATCGACAGTTACTATCCAAACGAGTATATAATACTATACGTATTTCGTGCCCCTGGATACGACTCACTTGTGCTATTAAATTAGTATAAACACTAATTAGTAAGCGCGCATAGATTAGCAATTACTTAACACCCCCCCGAGCGATATATAATAGCGACCGCCCGTTTAAACTCCTAGTACAACCTGTTAGAAGGTCGGAAGTCGGGGATTATAGACCTATTACTAACTCTATATACTTATTTAAGTCTTAGTACGGTTTACTAGAAGTTTATAGACACGAATACAGACCTTTACAGAACCCCCTATCTTTAACCCCCTTAAACCTTAAACCTCTCCAGACCTTACGGAAACCCTTTACCCTTCTACGAACTATTATGGACCCGTTAATCGCCTTTACGGACCACTATAAGACCTCTCAAACTGTTACGGACCCGTTAATCATTTTTACGGACCGTTACAAGCTGCTACTACCCGCTACGCACTACACTACACTATATAGTATAGCAGATATTAGTAAGCAAGTTAGCGAAGGTCAAAGAAGTAGAGATAAGGAGTCGACGTTACGTCTACAAATGACGTTAACGACTATATTAGTTTTAAAATCCTTAAATATAAACACTTTAAGCTTATAAATAACGACCTGTAGGAGTAATACTAGGAAGACTTTACGGACTTTACGGAAGCTATTTTTAAGGCCTATAACCCTGTTACCATCCGTAAACTATAAACCCTTTTATATAACTAAGGTGTATGGGTTAAAAGGGATAAATAAGTTACTGTTATATAGTCTTTATATAATATAATATATAAGAAAGACCAAATAGAATAGACTAAAGAGGAAATCCTAGACTAGGTTAAAACTACTAAAGAACTCTTTACTTCTTCTAAACTTAATGGGATCGCCGGCCTTATACCTAACCTACTTAACTAAATTTATCCTATAGACCTAAGCGGCTTTAGAGCTAACCTCGCTAGCTAAAATATACCCTACTCTTAAGTTACGGACCACGCTATAGACTATAATACCCCTATAAACTAAAATACGGACCAAATTACCCCTATTATTTAAGTTACAGATCCGTAAGCTATATATCCATAAACCATATATCCGTAAGCTATACACCCACAAGCTATAGATCTATAAGTTATAGATCCGTAACTTACCTAAGTAAAGACCTATAGTAAGGAGCTAGCTAACCTAGCTAAGCTTTATACTAACGAATCTAAGTATAGCAGTAAAAATGATAACTTTAACTTTAAACTAACTATCTTTACGGACCTTTGCTAGAAGGCTAATATTCCTAAATAAGAGTTTAGCTAAGCCTACTCTACCATACTACGCGGCCTAGTACTTAACCACTACTACACTAACCTTAAAAGTAACCCTCTTGGTGTTCCCTTTAATAAGCTATACGAAGCTATATACAACTACTTTAAAGGACTGGAATATAAGCGTAATATCCTTACCTAATAGAATGCGACTAAGCTACGGACCGTAATGGATAAGAATACTAAAAAATCAACTATAGAGTGCCTATAAATCCTTATTAAAGACCTTCGCCACCTATAGCACGGTCTTAATATTAAGCTTTAAACGGACGACTTCCTGTATAATAAACTTATTACGGCCTGCTAGGAAGTAAAGCCCTATAAGTACGCCTACTACAAGCCTACAGATACCTTAGCTGGCCTTATTAATAATCTACACTCCTTTATTATAACGTATAAAGTCTTAAACCCACTAGGCAGCACTTTAGCCTTTATTACGGATATTTAATATCTATAAATAGACTTAGACGTCTACTTTACGGACCGCCGCTACTGCTAGTAGCACCTATACCAACTAAGTCCTACCTATAACCCCTGTCACGGCTCGTATAAATGCCTCTAAACCGAAGCTTGTAGAATGCTGTATTACGAAGATACTAAGCTAAGGAGAAGGAAAAGGGGTCGCTAGGACCGATATAAACAAATATATAGGGTAAGCCGTTAAGGCGCTAGCTTTAGGCGGGCTAATCGCAGGTCGGTAGAATATGGCAGAATTTGGCAGGTAACGTGCGATAGCGTCATTACATCACCCCCCTCTTTAAAAGAAAAGCCTACCCTTAGGCTTAGTTAAAAATAGGGTAGCACTAGGCTTATAAACGTAGGATTATAAAATATAAGATAAGGAGACAAAGGGGATATAAGTACGTCCAGACTAAGTACAAAGGGCGATTGTGGGCTAAGTGGAAGCACTAGGCTAGAAAGAGTAGCCGCTAAAAGTCTTGGCACGGATCTAACTAATTAGACAACTTCAACCGGCGGTCAAAGTTCCTAGATATCTGAAATTTTTCGGTACTAGCAGAAAACGGCAGAATATGGCAGAATTTGTATTAGGGCTTTGGGGCGTTTTTGTCCCTATATTCTTCCGGTAACTTATTGTCTTTATTATACCAGCATTTTATCTATTTGTCTAGGTACTTTAGGGGTCTAGGCGTATTAGGGTATTAGTTATAGAATTCTTTAAGCTTCTGGGGGTAGCCTATAAAGTTCCATATAGGGTACTAGGTTAGGTCAGGATTGTAGCCCTTTTATTAGATACGGTATTTTAGCATTCCCCATACTATCTTGCAGGCCAGTATTTTGTTAACCTCCTATTTATTATTACCGTTTACTTAAACTAATAGGGGAAGCTCGTTCTTTTGTCCAGGTAATAGGTCATTTATAGCTTTCTGTAACTTATCTGGCGAGAAGATAGGGTAAACCCTAATTAAATCTAGGAGCTTTATCTTGTATAAGTTACCTATCTTCTTAAGAACCTTATATGGTCCTGCCATCTAGTAGTCCAGCTTACGGCTGGGTCATTTAGTCTTCTAATTCCTTATTATAACCCGGACTATATTACTAAGGGCAAAATCGGGCTCTTAACGGTGTTTGTTCACCTACTGTTCTATTAACCTTTAAGCTTTTTTTAGGTTCTCATAGGCTACCGTCTAAACTTCCTCTAATCATTTGGCGTACTGTTAGGCCTTAGCATAGGATAGCTTCTCTTGTACGGTCTGGGGTTCTTCTAGCCTTTTTTAGTTAAAGCTTATATGGGGTAAGTATCCCATTTCTAGCTAAATCGGGGCAAACCCTGTGGAGTTATAGGGTAGGGTTACTTGCGCGTAGTCCATTAAGGGTAGTAGTTCAGACTAGTTGTTCTAGAAATAGTTAATAAAGGGCCTAAGCCTCTAGTCTAGGTACTGATTTACAATCTCTATCTAACCGTCTATCTAGGGGTAATAAGCTGTAGAAAGCTTTAGCTTAATGCCTAGGATCCGGGTAAACTTATTCTAGAAGGCCGATATAAACTATAGCCTATAATTAGATATAATAGTATCTGGTAGTCCGTAGATTCGGTAGATATAATAAATAAATAGCTGGGCTGCCTTTTTAGCATTAATATTTTTATAATAGGGAATTAAGAACGGGCGTTTACTAAAGCGGTTAACTATAACCATAACTATATTGTATCCGTTACGGTCCCTAGGTAGTTTATAGAAGTCTATAAAGATATACTGCTAAGGGCGCTCTAGTATCGGGAGTGGCTTAAGTAGTCCTGGGGTCTTATCCCGTGGGATTATAGCTCTCTAGTAGTCTTCGCAGTTCTATATATATCGATTAATATCCGCAACTATTCTCGGCTAGTAGTAGCGGTAGTTAATAATTTTATAGGTCTTGTTCTTGCCAGGGTATGCTATAGAGACTTAGCAATAAGCTTCGCGGATTAGTTTAGTCCGTAAATTATTAACATTAGGGACTATAAGCCGCTCCTAATATAGGAGCAATCCTTCCTCCGTCTTAAAATTGGGGTCTCCTTTTATGGCTTATTCGCGAAGGGCCCTTAGGGCATTAGCTATACGGTTTATAGTTAAGAGGCGGTTAATTAGCCCTATTGGCTTATCTAAGGACTCCTTTATTAGTGCTAACTCGTTTTACTAGGAGTCTAGCTCCTTAAAGATCTGTAGGTCGAGCTATTCTAAATAGAGGAGGGCGCGCGTCTAATATTGGGTCTTTAGCTCATCCTAGGGTCCTATATCTTATTCTCTTTGGGTTAGGGTATTAGCCTTAGAGTTTTACTTACCAGAATAATATATAATCGTAAAAAAGAATTAGGAGAGTATTTTAGCCTACTGGGCTTATTGTTTAGTAAGCTGCTTTATAGTTATAAAGTACTCTAGGGCTTTGTAATCTATATATATCTTAATCTAGGAGTTTGTACCTTTAAGCTCTGTACGCTATTAGAAGAGTAATTAAATAATAGCTAGCATTTCTTTATTGTATACTTCGTAGTTACATTTAGCCAGGTCTATTATCTTTAAGAAGAAAGCTATAGGGTACTATTCGCCGTCTAAATATAACTGTAATAGGATTCCCACTACGACCTTATTAGAGGCGTCCGTTTCTAGCATTAATTTAAGGTCTGGGTTATAGTGATAAAGGATTAGGGAAGAGATGAGCCGATTTTTTATCTCTTTAAAGGCTTTTATATAGCTATTATTAAAGATAAAAGGCGTGTCCTTCCTGGTTAGTCGTATAAGAGGTTTTGCTATAATTCCGTAGTTACGGATAAACTAGTAATAGAAGTTATAAAAGCTAAGGAAGGATTAGATTCCTTTTACTATATAAGGGGGCTTTCAGTTATAGATTGCTTTTACCTTCTTAGGGTTGACCTTAATTCCTTCCGTAGTCACGATAAACCTAAGGTATTTTATACGTTTTACCCTAAACTCGCATTTCTTGATATTAACTTGTAAGCCCGCATTCCGTAGTCTCTCTAGGACCTTCTTAATATAAACTTAATGCTTAAGTTTGTTGTCTGAGTATATGAGAATGTCGTCTAGGTATGCCGTGCAGAATTCGTTAAGGTAATTAAAAAGAACGTTATTTATATACCTTTGGTACGTAGCTAGTCCGTTTATTAGTCTAAAAGGAAGAACTTTATATTTATAGGAACCATAACGGGTACGGAACGTTGTTAAATCTTTAGATGTAGGGTTTATCCTAATTTAGTAGAAAGCTTAGCAGATATTAAGTTTGGTAAAGATCTTTACCTAGCTTAAACATATAAGGGTTTTATTAATTAAGGGAATAGGATACTAGTCCTTTTAAGTAATAGCGTTTAGCTTTTAATAGTTAATACAAAAACAAAGGCCTTTATTAGGCTTTTTTATAAATAGGATAGGGGAAGTAAAAGGAGCTTAGCTTAGCTTAATAAACCCTTTATCTAGGTTATTAATTAAGTACTACTTTATTACTTTTAGCTTATCCGTTAATTAATAGTAGAGGGGGCTATAGCCTAGCGAGTTATTGGCTTCTAATTAAATCTTATAATTATATGTTTAGTAGGGGGGTAACTTATTTAAGGCCGCCTTTAAGAATATATCCTTATAGTCTGTATAAATAGTAGAAAGAAGGCGTTTAACTAGTTCCTTATCAGTTTCCTTAGCTGGCCTTTCCTCTCTATTATTAATAATTCGGTTAATCTTATATAGGCTCGTTATAAAGACCTTATTGTCCTTCCGGTATATATTAAAGTGGAACGCTATAGCGCTAATTACGGTAATGTCTATGGTGGGGGGGTTGCCTAATAATAGGGGCGTATGTAACTTTAGGGACTTTTAAGGTATTGGCGTTATTATTACTCCTTTTAGCTCCTATTATATCTTTTAGAGGTCATCCCTTATGTCCTATTAATACGTTCTTTTTTATACCGGTTAGATCTATGCGATTTAGACGTTATCTACGTTACTATCTGTCCCGCTTCTATATATAGAGTCCTCTTTAAACATAACGCTTTAAAAGAGTATCTTTATTAGTACGGAGTTCTTTCCAGCTTCGCGGCGGGCGTCTTTTTAGGTAAAGGCTAGGTTACGGGCCTAGACATCCTGCTAGTAGGTAGGGTCAGCCCTTATAGCTAGTATCTTACGGTTAGTTTAGATCTCCCTAATAAAGGAGGGTAACCTTAGTCTATCCTCCGGCTAGATAAACCGTCTTTATCGCATGTTTAACTAAATATTAAAGTAGGACATCTATTTTCGTCCGAGGATTATATTATGGGACCCTAGGTCTAGGATGTAAAAGGGGATACTGTATTAGCGTCGTCCGTTAAGAGCGATATATAACTTTAAGATGTAAGTAACGGGCTAACCGGCTTAGCCGTTATAGCCTTTTACCTAAATAGGCTTCTCTAGTCGGATGGCTTTTATATTTAGAAACTTGGCAATATTATTTATATAGGTAGTATTTATAAAGGCGAAGCTATTTGCTCTAGTATTAATAAGGGCGGTTATATTAACTCTATATTTATTTTAAAATACTATATATAGAACCATAAAATGCTTTCCACCCATTAACTAACTAAAATTAATCTCTTTAAGATTAATAGGGTACCCTAGGGGGGAGTCTTTCCCTAGGGTTCTTCTTTTCCCGACTTATTAGACGTTTCTCCTTCCTCTATCTCCTTAATATCGCCTATATCCTTTAGTTCCGGGCAGGATGAGGTAAAGTAACCCTACTTATTATAGTTATAGTATATAGCCGAGGCAGAGTTAATCGGAGTATTACGGCAAATACTAGTCAATAGCGTAGTATGTAACTGGTCGGGCGAGGCTCGCCAGTACGTAGTTATAACCGCCTTTAGTATAAGAGTAGTTATAACTTATCTTCCTACTCTAGCTCCTATAGGTATAGCTAGTAAGTTCCAATTATTATAGAGTTACTTCTACTAATTAGGGCAGGCGTTAATCCGCTTTAATTCTAAGTCCAATAATAGGTAACAAGCTATAAGTCTTTTATGGGTTAGTAGGTTATTTAAGGTTATAGCGATCTTTTCTTATAGCTAAATTATTAGCTTATTGTATAGGTCTAATTAATAGTTCTTAAGGGGAACCTAGCCTTTTCCTGTAAGGTATAAGAATTAAGTCTAGAATTTAGTAAAGGGTTAGTTTAGTTTTATTATTAGGCGATTATAGTTATAACAGGTATCCTGTACTTTATTCGGGTTAATATAAATAGCCGCTAGGTGCTATATTATCTTATTAACAGATATAAATTGGATAGGGGAGTTGTCCTTAAACTTGGCTTAAAGGTGCCGTTGGGCGTCCCCAGTGGTTTGACCAAAGAGGTAAAGCATTTTAGCTTCTTTGGAAAAGAAATAGTTATAGTTAATATGGAGCTTTCCTCGTACTTAAATCCTCTAATTCTTAAAGGTAGAGTCTATTCTGTTAGATAGTAGTAGGGGGTTAGGGAGCTTAACGGACTTTAATTACTTCGTCATTATATCCGTACTCCCTAGTGTATTATATTTAGTAGAGTAAATAGGTCGGCTAGGGCTTTGAGAACGGGAAGCTAGGCTATTTTATAGGGCCGTAAGGCTTTCTAGGATCTCTTATAGGGTCTCTTGTATATTTCTTGCTTTAAGACAATCGGCTTCCTGGCTGGCTGCAAGGGCGCGAATCTACTCGCGTACGTCTATAACGTTATTATTATCTTCAATTTCTGATCCTAATTAGATCTCAGGTTCCTCTCGGGTAGAGGCAGCTCTCTTAGATAAGCTTGCTTTAGGTGCCATCGTTAGCTTCCTAAGGTTCGTCGGTATTGTATGCTTTGGTTTTAATTCTGGGGGTATAGGTCTAGTCCTATCTGGCTTATAAGGTAGGATATTATCCAGGCCTTCCCAGGCAATATAGAGTTATTTTGGTGTCTAAGTATAGCGCGTCAATGCGTCGTTACAGACGAAGTTTCTTTAGGGTGGGATATTATTAAGGCCTTCCCAGGCAAGGTAGGGTGAGCTTAGTATAATGTTACGGCTTGTACAAATGCCTCTAAACTAAAGCTTGTAGAATGCTGTATTACAAAGATACTAAGCTAAGGAGAAGGAAAAGGGGTTACTAGGACCGATGTAAACAAATATATAGGGTGAGCCGCCAAGGCGCTAGCTTTAGGCGGGCCAATCGTAGATCGGCAGAATATGGTAGAATTTGGCAGGTAACGTGCAATAGCGTCGTTACAACCCCTATAGTAACCCCTATATAAAAATATACCCCTATAAACAAACCAGCTAAAAGTGCTTTATATGCGGTAAGGAAGGATATTAGTTTATAAGGTATACCTAGGAAGAACATAATAAGTCTAAGAAGAGACTTAATAGCCGTATTAACTAGTTCATTTTAGAATACAAAGGAGAGGAAGTAGAAGAGCCCCCTAATAAGTTAATAGAAGCCCTTATAATTAACTTTAACTTAAACGCTTAGGAATAAGAGACCTTAGAGATATTTCTAACCACTTTCGGACCTTTTACGGACAGCTAAGCCTTTAATATTATAACCGTATTAGCTAACCATTCTTTTATACACTTAGTTGCGCCCAAAAACTATTTTATAAGTACCCCTATTATAGACGTTATAGATTATAAGTAGGACCTATTTGTATATATTACCACGGAACGCTATACCCCTAAAGAATTCTACGGCGTTATAATCGATATAGGTGCCTCTAAGAAGTCTACTATAGATTACGGACAATACCTTATATATAAGACCACCGTAAATAACAATACGGATATTAATACTACGTAAACTGGGGCCGTAAACGTCCAATTTGGTATTGGCTTAACTATATTAATTAAATTAGTTATAGTTAAGACCCTAATTGGCCTAGTTAACTTCTATATAGTAAAAGCGGACACCCCTTTTCTACTCTGTCCTATAGATATAGATAAGCTATAGGTCTACTATAATAATATTATAGACACCGTAATTAGCCCCGTAACTGCCCTAGAAAGTAAGTATATTACCTTACTAATTATATAACAATTTAGACACCCGTTCCTTATATAGGGAGAGACTTTACGGACCTATATTTAGGAATCTTTTAACTATAACCCGTACTACCTTACTAGTACGGAAATCTACCGCCTATACTACCGTTTCGGCCACCTATTAGCCAAAAAGCTGTATAGAGTCCTTAAACGCTCTAAACATAACAACGTTAATAGAAAGGTAGTTAACCACCTAACCAAATACTACTCCTTTTATTAGAAATACGGACGTTCCCTAGGCCGATTTAAGTTCACTCTTTATAAAGACCTTAATTTTAACCACTTAGTATACGTAGACATTATGTATATTAACGGCAGCCTAGTATTATATATAATTAACGAGGCAACCCGCTATTAAGCTACCCGTTAGTTATAAAATATATCCGTAAAATATACTTAGGATATCTTATAGACCTACTAGATTGATATATACGTTAGATCCCCTAAGTATATTACCTACGACGCTAGTAGGAACTTTATTAGCAAGGAATTCTAGCAGTATGCTATAGCTATAGCTATATTAACAAAAGCTGTTCTAGTTAAGGCGTATTAGTCCATTGGGCTTATTAAGCGAGCTTACCCTACCTTATAGAGAGCTTACTAGATTATTATAGACGAATGTAAGGACATTTAAAAGGAACTAGCTCTATAAATGGCCGTAAAAGCCGTTAATAACACCGCCGGCCCTAACGGACTAGTACCTATTTTCTTGGTTTACGGAGTCTACCTAAAAATAAGAAACCTAGGCCCTCCTACCCTATCTATTACGGAATAAGCAGCTATAATATAGAAGGTAATAACCGAAATAGTTAAATTACGGGCTAAATAAGCTGTTAATAGCGCCTTATATTACCGTAACGGACTTAATATAACCTTAGTCTATAACCTTCCGCTTAATTCTAAAGTCCTTATATGGCGTAAGAGCGGTAACTAAACTAGACCTTATTGTCTACTAGCTGTAGAAGACGAAATATACTGCGTATAACTTCCTAGCGGACTAACTAACTTTAGAAGCACGTCCGTAAAACCCTACTTTTGGTCCAAAAATACCTATGCCGTTAAACTAGACAAACTAGAAGCACCCGCTAAACTAGATAAACTGGAAGCACCCCTACCTACTTTAGAAGTCCCCTAGAAACCCATTAAACCGGCCATAAAGCGCGGTTAAGGATGCCCCTAAAAGTACCCCATAACTAAGAACCCCGTAATAAAGAATTACCTAACTTCCGTAGGAATATCTGTAAGGCAATCTCCGCCTATAGATATATTAGTTTTAGTATAGGAAACCCCTTTTATAGACTTATAATATAAAGAGATCAACAGACTACTTAAAAAGGGCGTCTTTGCGGTTATAACGGAGAGAGACGTTCCGTAAGGCGTCCGTATATTTAACTTATACTTTATTAATAAAATTAAGTATCCTAGTACTGATAAAGCTTTTAAAAAATTAAGGCTTATTATATAAGCCTATAACGACTAAGGAAAGAACTTAGTCCTTATATAATTGCTTATAATTTAACGAGTTAGCTAATAGATTATACTTGCACTTATGCCGGGGCTATAGCAAACTAAACCCATAGCCCTTTACCTACGGGATATCTCGTAAGCCTATATGCAGTCTAATACCTACCTAAGTAGGGATATCTTTATACAACTACCCTTTAAGCTTAATCTATAACTAGGAACGATTTTATAGGTTATAAAACCTCTTTACGGAGTACCAGAAGCTAGAAACTATTGGTTTAAGATATATTACTAGCACTACGTTAGTAAGCTTAAAATGAAATAGTTAACCTATAACCCCTACCTCCTATATAGCCCATTAAACGGCCTTAATATTATTAGACTTTAAATAGACAATACCCTATTCCTAGCAGACTAGACCTTTATAGACGCTAAAGAAACTAAACTATAAAAGGCTAAGTTCTTAGTAAAGCTGTAAGAGTAGTTAACTAAGCAAAATCTAATTAAGTTTAATAGAGGCCTAATTATATAAAAGGGTAACCTAATTAAGCTAACTTAGGAACGCTAAGCTTAAAACCTAAAGCCTATTATAGTAAAGCCTATAGACCTTACTAGCTCCCGCGGAGAGACCTATAAAACTATAAATATAAAGGACTAATACGTTGCACAGCGTGTAAGAGGCGCCTATATTGCCACAGTCTATTAACCCAA
>Ga0307515_10010676_pt1 | contig 17557 bp, 21 predicted proteins | sample 17_EM_MG_FD_194513 | JGI IMG/M metagenome (GOLD analysis project Ga0307515, IMG submission 194513) | Populus trichocarpa ectomycorrhiza microbial communities from riparian zone in the Pacific Northwest, United States - 17_EM | ecosystem: Host-associated > Plants > Roots > Unclassified | place...
GAGTTTAAAAGGTTAACCCCAATTGACTTTAATTTTTTTAATTTTATCATTCAATATTGAGTTAGTTGGGGATTGAGTTTCAAATCTTTTTTTACTTTAATGTGATTATTCTAGTTTCAAGACCTAGGTTGTGAATTTGACAAGTTAGCCCAAGTTAACTTGAGTTTTGTTTTTTTTGTAATTGTTTTTGCCATTCAACATTGAGTTGATATGAGAATTGATGCTTTCTACAGGATTACCTCGGTCTCATGACTCGATTCATAGGTTTTTTAAATTTGATTTTTTTAAAATTTTGTCATTCAACATTAGATTGGTTGGGGATTGAACTTCAATTTTTTTTTCATTTTACGGAGTTATTCATTTTTAATGATTTGGGTCACGTGTTTTAAGGTTTAACTTGGATTGACTTATTTTTTATTTTTATTTTTTATAATTTTTTTTTCATTTTTGTCATTTAACACTAAGTTGGTTTAGAACCAGCCTTCATATATATTTTTTTATTTCTTTTTTGACAGGGTTATCCCATTTTCATAATCCAGGCTACAAGTCTGACAAATTTACTCTGATTGATCCGGGTCATTTTTTCTGTTTTTTTTAAGATTGAATATATATTTTTTATTATATACCTTTAATATAAAGTTTACTTGGAATTATATTTTGTAATTTATTATAGTTTAATTTTCATAATCATCATGTATCCATGATTTAATATATCACTATTTAAATATATTTTAAAAAATATATCATTCAATATTTAAAAACGAGGAAGTCTAGTATGAATAAGATTTTTTCTAAAGATTGCTTTTTTTTTTTCATTAGAGAACAAATTCACAATGATTTATATTTTTTATATTTTATATTAACAAAAAAATTAACTTAATATAAAAGATGAGGTTATTTAAATAAAAAATAAAATTTCTCAATATCAAATCCCTTGCATCTCAACTCCCAATATTTCTCTAAGGAAATTGAATCCCTGGATTTGTTTAATGGCGATTATGATCCTAGAGAAGATAAGACGTGGGATTCTAATAGCTATTTGTTATTTTATTAACAATTATTTTTTAAAATATTTTTTATTTGAAAATATATTGAAAAAAATATATTTTTATTTTTCAAAATTTATTTTTAATATTATCATATCAAAATATTGAAAATAAAAAAAATAATTTGAAAAAAAATAAAAATAAAAAATTTAATTTTTTTCGAAAACTCTTTAAAAACGTGAAAAGAAAGAGAGGAGAAGAGCAAGAGTGATAGAGGGGGGTAATTGATAGGAAATCTAAATCCGGGGATTGATTGATAAAATTTGGTGTATGTAGGAGACCAAACACAGATTGAGATAGAAAGAAAAGCAAACGAGAAGGGGGGAGAGAGGGGGGATGGAATGGAATGGTGGGGAAGAGTAGTGTCTAGGCCTGTCCCCTCCACCAAAAACAGTCTTTCTCTCTCTAAAACAGACCAAAAGCAGCCACCACCACCACTACATTGGCTTTTTTTTTTTTTTTTTCCTTAAAACTTTTTGCCCTTTTGTTTTCTGTGCTTCCCATGTCTGCTACTTGTGCTCCCTCTTCCCTGTACCTGCAAATGGGGGAGGAATCATTCTTTGAATTTCTTGTTATTATTTGATGCATACTAATCTTTTTGCTCCTTTCTCATTTCATCTCATCTCTTAACTTACTGTGTGTCTAAAGCTAAATCTAAAACTAAAACTAAACACGACCTTCTTGTCTTGTTGTTGTTTTCTGTTCAGCTTCTAGCCAGTCTCATGTTTTGATTATCTTTCTTTCCTTATCCATGGTTTATATCTGATTTCTTAACCTCATTTCCATTCTTCCTTGTTGATCGCATCTCTTTCTCTGTCTATCAAATTACTTGATGTAAGTTTCTGTTTGGTTATGTGGTTGCTGTACTTGTATTTTTAAGCCCACACTACTGGGATATATTATACATTATACAAACACTGGGTGGGGTGGTGTTCATGGAAATTGATCTGAATCATCCAGTGACTGAGGTGGAGAAGAATTCATTTTGTACCAATGGGGACTCTTCATCTTCTTCTAATTCATCTTCATCTCCAGTTTCCTCTTCAATTTACTTGGAGCTTTGGCATGCTTGTGCTGGTCCTCTCACTTCTCTCCCTAAGAAAGGGAATGTGGTTGTCTACTTCCCTCAAGGCCACTTGGAGCAGCTTGCCTCTTCCTCTCCTTTCTCTCATAGGGACATGCCCAATTTTGATCTCCACCCACAAATATTTTGCAAAGTTGTAAATGTGCAGCTACTTGTAAGTTTCTTTCTTTTCTTTCCATTCTTTGATTCTACTTGTTAAGTTTCCTTCTTTCTTTCTACTACAGTATATTTCATTTGCAGGCCAATAGGGAAAATGATGAGGTCTACACTCGGCTTACTTTGCTTCCTCAACCAGAGGTATCGTCTTGAATTTTTACAGTGTAGTGTATATTAGCTCGTTTGTAATCCTTGAAGAAAGTATGCTTCCTTTTTGTTGGCTTTGACTCCTCTTGTTCTTAATAATACACTATTGAATTTGTTCGCTCTAATTTACTTTCTGTTCATATAGTTTCATCTGGAATTAGCTCAGTTTTTATTTTGAAGATGATGGTTTCTTTTCTCTTGGGGATGCCTTATAGGTGGTAGGACAGGATTTAGAAGGCAAAGAGCTTCAAGAGTTAGGCGTGGATGGAGAGGGTGACGACGCATCACCAACAAAATCAACCCCACACATGTTTTGCAAAACACTCACAGCTTCTGATACTAGCACCCATGGAGGGTTTTCCGTTCCTCGAAGAGCTGCCGAAGACTGTTTCCCTTCACTGGTGTGATTTTTATGCCTTTCAGTTCATTTCTTTTATTAGACAGTCAGATTAACTTTGTTGCCCAAGTTATAACTGTGTTCTTAACCTGATAGTGTTTCTTTATTTGCAGGATTATAAACAGCAGAGACCCTCTCAAGAGCTTTTGGCCAAAGACTTGCATGGAGTTGAATGGAGATTTCGTCATATTTACAGAGGTAAATCTTGATTGAATTCTGGGTTTGGTTCAATTCAAGGTAATATTGACAGTATTGTTTAATGTTTATTGCTTCTTAGGTCAACCAAGAAGGCATCTTCTAACTACGGGATGGAGTATTTTTGTGAGTCAAAAGAATCTTGTTTCAGGGGATGCAGTGCTATTTCTGAGGTACGTCCTGGATAATGATGCTGAAAGTGCATTTTTCTCCCTTTGTAGAGTTTGGGCAGAAATCTTGCTTCAAATTTAGTAATTAGCGCATGAGGGAAAATTCTTACTAGAAATCAGAGGTCGCTTGAAAATGGAATCATTTCAATACAAAAGAAAAAGGAAAAAGACAAGAGAAAGAAAACAATAGATGAAAGAAGTGGAGAAATTTCAATTGCTGCCAAATCCTCCAGTTTCCTGCAGGGGATGATTGTAACCAAGTGCTTCCACCTTCCAGCAGTTTGAAATTTGTAATCTGTTTGTTATAGGGGCGAAGGTGGAGAGTTGAGACTGGGGATCAGACGAGCTGCTCGACCTAGAAATGGTCTTCCTGATTCTGTTACTGGCAAGCAGAATTCACTTCCCAGTGCTCTCTCCTTGGTGTCTAATGCAATATCCACCAAGAGCGTGTTCACTGTTTCATATAGTCCAAGGTACCAGAGCTATCATAAATTAAATTGAATCAATGTTTTAGTCCTCTCATTTTGTTGGTACTCTTTCAACTTCTGTTGTAAATAACTCACTTTTGTTGGCAGTTGGAAAGACCAATATGCATTGTTTAGTGGGATCTTACTCTTAAGCTAAATGTATTTTAGCATAAACATGTTGTATACCAGTTCCAAATGGTACTGATAGAGTTCTGTGTCATGCTAATGGCAATTTTATTGTGCACTTTACGATACCGTGAATAGGATTTATTTGTTATGATAGTTTGCTGGATTTTTCACCTCATTATTCAAGGGATTAGATTTTACCACATTCTGTGATCCCAAGTTATTCAACTGAGTGATACAAACTGAGTCAGAACATTTGATTGAGATTGTTGGCCCAGGCCAAAAGAGACTGCAATTTAATGCACTGCAATTGGTGAATGTTTTTAAGGTGTCTCTACTTCCTATGGATCAATATCCTAAAAAAATGAGTGGGTGGAACATATGCTCTTGTAATTTTCATATTTTGGACTGAATAACAGTTCTTGTTCTTGTATGGAGGTTCGACGCTTTCATTTGATCAAATGTGTAGGCTAATCTGCTGGAAACTATATGTTCATAAATGAACTTCTGACTTGATTACATGTTTTATAAATAAAAGCTTTTGTTCTTGTAAATGAACATTCACTTACCCCTCACCCCTGTTCATCCAATAAAATACCTCCATTCGTGCTCCACAATAATTTTGCTTGCTCTTTTAAATTACCCTTTTGCATTTGATGTAGGCATGCTTCTTTCTTTCTCAACTCAAGAGTAGTTATTCCTATGCTATTGACATGTATACAAGGCAGAAGAAACAATTAAATATCATTCTTCACTCGTCATAAAATCTCCTCCAATTGACATGGAATTTATGGTGTTTCTATAGACACCAATAAACATCAGTAACCTAAATGAAATAGGAAATAAGAATCATAATTAATGTTATCTTCAACAATAACAAAAATCTAAAATATAATTTGCTACTAATAATAATATTCTAGCGTTATTAAATTACAAACAACAAAGAAACTTCTTTGCTCTTGTCCTGCGTCATCATTGCTGTTGCTGTTTCTATGGCTTCTGGGGTTTGTATTTGTTGCTGTTTCTATGGCTTCTGGGGTTTGTATTTGTTCCACGAGTACCGTGTGACCTCTCAGATGAAAACACTTCCTCTGACAACTAACTATCATTGTTTAGTAGTGATTGGAATTATAGGAAAAGGGAGCATGCAGTTTGCATTGGAATAGGTGCTAATGGAGAGCCTTGAATATAATACAGAGATGTATATGTGTTCCAGAAGGCATTATTTGTTAAAACATTGTCCTCCCCTGTTGATTCCAGTAACATGTATCATATTTAAATGAAATTAGCAGGTTTACCATGTCAGGTGGTGATTTTGCGACTTTGATTCTTTTGACTAAATCAAAGAAAACGTGTAAACTTTCTTTCTTTTGTAAGAAGTTTAGGTAACAGGGGCCCTGAAGGATCGAATAGAAGTGAATTTAAAATCAAATCCATGAGTTCACGTCTTTTGTTAATAGCTATTGCATACATGGATATATTACAGGGATGTAGTTTTCTCTGCAATTCTTGGAAATGTTTTAATTGTTTGTCAGGCTAGTTCTTGATAAAAAAAAGAAGTTTTTCAAAATTGTTGAATTGCAGGGCCACTCATGCAGTGTTTGTTGTACCCTACCAAAAGTATATAAAAAGCATCACCAATGCAGTTTGCATCGGGACAAGATTCAAAATGAGATTTGAAATGGATGATTCTCCTGAAAGAAGGTCTAGTATGATTCAGTTAAATGGCAAGACTAATTCATTTTCCTGTGGTGATATTGTTTCAAAGAATATGATATTCTTTCTGCCTTGTTGCAGGTGTAGTGGTGTAGTAACTGGAACAGCTGACTTGGATCCCTATAAGTGGCCCAACTCAAAATGGAGGTGCTTAATGGTGAGAGTTACAGTTTGCATATGTATCATTCTAATTGGATGATTTTGTTTGCCATGTTTCTTCACATAGTCCTTCATTTCATCTACCACCTCGAATTCAATCTCTTTTGGTTTGGATCTAAATAGATCAAGCCTCCCCGTTGAGCTTCGCAACCATGGTTGCTTTATGAATAACATATAGTTTCTCAACATTGATTTTCACCTGTCAAGAGACTTTCTTAGTTGAAAGTCTCTTAACAATGAAGTAGAAGAAGAAGAAAACAAGAGAGAAAAGAGAGAATTTATAACTGAAAAACCAACTGTTATTCTTGTTACTTGAGGAATATATCTTCATTTTGTTAGCTTTTTAACACTTGGTCCTGACAATTCCAAGATCTTTGCAACTAACTAACAGTTTCTGCGACATCAACAAATATTAGAAATAACAGAAATTGCAAGCTAACTAATACACAGCCAGAGCATCTCTAAATGACTATCAGAAACAAGGATCACAACACCAACTAATTGTCAGCGCACACAATCCAGTTATTGATGACAATCTTTGTTCTTTCTCAAGATTTTGTGCTCTACCAGGCAGATACTGTTCTCAACATTGATTTTCACCTATTTGTCAGGATCACTAAGGAAATTCCCCTGCCCCCACATAAGTCAATTGTTGATGACAACCTTTGTGCATTCTGAAGATTTTGCAAAATCTACAGGGCACACACATATTGTTACATCATTGAATAGGCAGGTTTTTGTGTAGGACTTAATATATCTTGTCAAGGAATACTGCTGCCTTCGCATGCATGCCATTTCTTTTCTTCGCATTTCCATTGTTTAGTGAAAATGGAAGCTTGAAAACTGTTGGTTATCTTTTGACCTTTTTTGTGATCTATTTAGTAGACTCGTGTGCTCTACCATTTAACAGGTTAGATGGGATGAAGATGTCATCAGTGATCATCAAGAACGAGTTTCCCCATGGGAAATTGACGCTTCTGTTTCACTCCCACCCTTGATTATTCAATCTTCACCAAGGTTGAAGAAACTGCGGACTGGGCTGCAAGCAGCCCCACCTGATAAGCCCATAGCTGGTATAAATCTTTAACTAAGAGATCAACATTCCTCTTTTCTTTTTATTTACTTGCTAATTTCTTTAGCTTTTAAATCTCTTTTTCCTGCTGCAGGAGGGGGTGGGTTTTTGGATTTCAAGGAGTCTGTAAGATCCTCCAAGGTCTTGCAAGGTCAAGAAAATGTTGGTTTGCTATCACCCGTGTATCGATGTGATACTGTAAACCATCCACTGGATTTTGAGGTGCGGAATAAAGCACAACAAAATCTCATATTGACAGGAATAGAGAAGGCTAAAATCAGTGAGTTAACTAGAGCTCACCCTGCCACCCACACAGGATTCACGGAATCTGATAGGTTCCTGAAGGTCTTGCAAGGTCAAGAAATATGCTCGTTGAGTTCTGTTGGTGCTTTGGGAAAGCCCAATACTGGACGCAGTTCTTTCCAGATGTATCCAGGACCAAGACCCGCTTTCTATCCTGTAGCAGCAGAAAGCCTTAGAAGTACGTACTTTCCCTATGGAGATGTATACAAAAATGGTCAAGATCCCAGAACACAATCTTATGCTATCTTCTCTAGAGAAAATGCCCATTTCAATACATCTTCTATTCAGACTTGTGTGGTTAGGGAAGAAGTTAGAAAGCCTAATCAATCAAGCGAGTATAAGACACAAGAAAGTATTTCTGCTGCACCGGCTTTATGTGCAAATCTAAGAAACCAAAAGGATGACTTTTTTAATGGGAATGCTACTGGCTGCAAACTTTTTGGGTTCTCCTTGAATGCAGAAACATCTCCAAATTCGCAGAACACTAGTAAGAGGAGTTGCACAAAGGTAAGCTACATTAGAATTAAAACTAGACAGTAAATTGCGATTTCTTGACCTGGAGCCTGCTCATTTTAACATAAATTTGTTGAAGGTTCACAAGCAAGGTAGCTTGGTCGGAAGAGCTATTGATCTTTCGAGGCTGAATGGCTATAGTGATCTCTTGAATGAACTAGAGCGACTATTTAGCATGGAGGGTCTTTTACGAAATCCTGAGGAAGGATGGCGAATCTTGTATACTGACAGTGAGAATGATGTTATGGTTGTCGGAGATGACCCATGGCTGTAAGTGTCTGATGAAATTAGTGATATGTTATCTGCTATCCAATAAATTGGATGATTACGTCAATTTAACATGCCTCCTTAGCACCTTCATATTATTTTAAGTGAGCCTTTGGATTTGTTTTAATGTGATATTTAGCAGTGCTAAGCTGGCAAGTAGCACGCAAATTCTAGTGGGCATAGGTAGAAATGAGAGGTAGTGCTTTTCTTTTAGATGGTCATTGCCTGAAAACCCAAGTTTTTTGTAGTGAAGTACATGGGAGAAAGATGCATTATTGTTGATATGCAGGAATGGCCAGCTATGCTATGAAGCCTACCTTCTATCTCAAAAGTTCAAATTGTCTCTAGATTCACTTGTGTGCACGTTTGTATATTCAAGGAAGAAGGCAATTCATTGGAGTAGAATGGTATGGGAAGGAGGTTAAAAGCTTACCTGTCTATTCTTAGTGCATGTTCCCTGTTTTGATGGAAAAGCAAAAGCGCCTTATTTTCTCAAGGCATGCCCAATGATTTAAACTTGGGATTTGAACACAATGTTAAATTCCCATTAGAATGGAGGTGCCAGATCTTATTGGTTGGTGGAAAGCCCTCGCACTTTGTACAGCTCAAGTTCTAGATTTCTAATGGGAAAAATGGACGATGATATTGAAAATTGAAGCTTATTTTTCATTATCTTTCTGATTGATTAATAAATGCTGTTTTTGACTCTTTCCTAGGCGATGATTACTTATGGCTAGTTTTTCTGGTGACAGTGAGTTCTGTAATGTGGCAACCAAGATCCATATATATACCCAAGAAGAAGTGGAGAAGATGACCGTTGGAATTACTGGGGACGATACTCAAAGTTGTTTGGATCAAGCCCTGTGATTATGGAAGCATCCAAGTCTTCATCAGTGGGCCAGCCAGATTGTTCGCCAACAGTAATAAGGGTTTGAAATTCGTTAATGAAACGAGTACTATGCTTGCTATGTTTGTGCAACTTATTGTTAAACACCTGAATCTAGTTGTGTATTCTGTATCATTCATGTTCTGAGTTCCGCAGTGAATGGAACCTATTGAAGCTTTGAGGACTTGTATGCCTCTCTCGGCCCTCATATACGAGGATGATTGAAGTCTGTTATGGAACCAGTGATTTCTTTTTCATCTAGTATGTGTAGTACAGGTGGTCTTATTATTCACTGATTGCCGCCTTGGATCACTAGTATGAACTTTTCAACGTTGGCCTGAGGAAATATGGATTAAACGTCCGAGATAATTCTTGTAGAGTTTTGTGCTCGACAGTGCATCTGATGTCGTTTGACAACTCAAACTACCAAATGGATACGCAAGATGCGCAGGCAGGATCAGATTCAAGCAGAGTGTCTTGAAGCTTAGATGGGTGTAGCCAAGATGACGAGGCAGGGGTGATTTATGTTGCTTTACCCCACACACACTCGCACGAACGGATTTTATGATCACCAAGAACTCTAATGTCATAGAATCTCCTTAGGGCACCATCTCACCCCCGGGGATTTGTAATGTGCAAATACGACGATAAAGCTAGCTTTGTAAGAACAGGTATTTAGCCTGTTCAAGCATAGAGATGGAGGAGCTCACAATTCAAGCTGAAATCAAACCTGGATAGTTCCATTTACTCAACAGAGTTTACCCTCTATTTCTTTCTTACAATCCGAAGAGTGTAGGCTGTGGAAGCTGTGCTGCCAATTTCTAAGATAATTTTTATAGTTGTGGAAAAATAAAGAATTATTCAACAATAAGAGTAACAGTGAAAGAAAAGTTGTTTTACTAGCATTCAACTCTGTCTTCCATTATTTCCTGTTAGCTCGTATACAAAAGCCAATGACAATCCATTCTATGACAATGGTCGCCCCGCTATGAGTTTCATACACGGCGGGGAAAAATATGCTGCCGCAGGATGCCCTAGACAACATGCTACCTCTTACTGCTTAAAGAGTTCACGACCAATGATCATTCTTCTGATCTCACTAGTCCCTGCTCCGATCTCATATAGTTTTGCATCTCGAAGAAGACGACCAGTTGAGTACTCATTTACATATCCATTTCCACCTAAACATTGTATAGCCTGCAAAAGTGGATCTAAAAAGGTAACCAATTTTGAAAAATCATAGAACATAGAACTTGCATATAGCATATAAATCTGTTATCCTCTCTGGATTGCTATTTGCCCTCATCTGAGCGGAAGCACTGGAATAACTTGTCCATAATCTTTCATCATGACAGGAATAAAAATGATGATTCAGATGGCCAGGGGCAAAGTGGTGCGGGAAAAAAAAACGTTGAGGGCTAAAAAAAAGACATGTGCAGTGAAACACATATTTCAGGCTCTTTTTATGTTCGTACAAATTCATTCGATTTTAGTGCTCCTACTGAACATGAAATTTTGAAATTCATAAACAAAAGAATGGGAGTGCTCTTTCACCTGCAAAGCAACTTGGGTCGCTCTTTCAGCCGCACAAAGTATGACTCCAGCACAATCCTGAAAATATATATCCACAGAAGTTGTTGCATTGCTGAGATCAAACATTTTATAGTTGTGTATATGAGATGATAAACAGCCCATACAAAGGAAAGAAATAAAAGAAAAGGATAAGATATGAGGAAAAGAAGACTTTATCAATATGAAGGCTTGAAAAGAAGAGAGCGAGATTACAGCTAAATTAATTCAGTCCAAATTTTACATGTGGTTTATTGTGAAATAAACAATATTAAAATATAAATTCAGAAATTACAGCTAAATTAACCCTAAAAAACACATCATTTCAGAAAAAAAAGAAAAGAAAAAGGTTTAGCATGCCCCCCTCATCGTCAATTTGGCAAACAAAAAGAAAAACTTGATAGATAATGTATATCAAAGGCAAAACAGCAGCCCTTATTTTGCTCCACCAACAATCGGGTGATGCCAACACAAACTTTGCCAAGTATTCCCACCAGTAAAACTACAATAGCACAAATTTCAATCAACCTTCGCTTTCTCATTGAAAAGCCACTCAAAACCTGACCATCAAATCAGATCCATGAATAGATAGTGAAAGATAGAGATCGGGGAGGAGGGGGAGAGAGCCGAAGAAGTTACAAAGGGTGGTGGAGCAGCTGCTTAGTTTACAAATTGAGGAAAGTTTAGATTATATATAGGATTTAATTGACATAGCCCAAAAGTGATGAGGACATTTTTGTCCAAAAAATATCATTTAGTTATAAGAGTTTGGAGAAGTGCCTTTTTAGCTGAGCTTTGAAAATGAGAGAATTTTGGAAAACACGCCCAACATGTTTTTCCAATTCAATGCTTTATCATGAAAAAAGAGAGGAGATTTTCTGTTTTCCATTTTATAAAAATATGCATTTGGACACAAAGTTCATTTTTTCTGTTTTTCCAGGAAAAATGGAGTGCTACATTTCTGAAAAACCCCTTATCTTTCCAGTCAAGTAGCCATCCTTACCGGGTATATACCACAATAATCATTCCCAGTATATCCCATCAACGGAAACTACGACAAAAATATTGCAACAAGTGTACCGTGGCAGGTATTCATAATATCTATAATGTGCTGAGACAACTAGCAACAGTACTGAATTTTATGAGTAAAACAAAGAGCTCTCATGATGCAAACCACATTCTTATGGACCTCTACATCCACAAGAAAAAAATGTCAATCAGAGTTCATGTCATATGGGGTTTCAATATACCAAGTAGACAAACAAAAAACAGACGAAACATCAACATCTAGCTATGTGAATGAGATCATCACCTTAGGGTCAATTCTACCACTGTCACAATCCCTTGCGACGGAATAAACATAGGACCTGAAATGTTCAGAATTGTTAGTCGCTACCATACAAACATCCGAATTTAGAAAAGTACAGTACAATATATTATTAGGATGCATACCTTGAAGATTGTAAGGAAGTATACATGTCAGCAATCTTCCCCTGCAAATGAAGATCAATCAAAATCTATATCTATCTATCTCTATGTGTGAGTAAACCTGATGCACCAACTGAAAGTGCATTATGGTGATGACATGTACTAGTCACATGTGCAAAGGGATGAAGTAAAAGCTTAATATATTTTTTCATGCGTTTGAAATCGCCAAGTGTAAAATCATAATTCTTTATATTTCTCATTATTCAGTCTCTTAAATTGTTTCTTAAATCTTCTCTTAAAAGTAAAATGATATTTTGGACTAGCAATTGGTTTATTTCAGCTCCTGAATTTAATTTAAGGGGTCACAATTTTTTTATCCTTTCCATTATTATTCATAATTTTTCTTAGTCTTTTTTATCTTTTTAGGATTGTCGCCTATGTAAAAGGAAAAATCAAATGTAAAACTATACCAAGATATTTTTATTTTCCAACTATAAAAATATATTTCTCAATTTTGTAAAGGAGCACCGATTTGAAATCTAACCATTTTCTCAATATTTTTATCCTTCCACACCCAACAAGATGAAAAGTGAATATACAAGAACATGAAAAAATTTGCACGCATGATTTTTTTCACATGAGGGGTTTTCAAGGAAGACAGGTTTACTTTAAGTTACTAGAACTTGCAATGACAAATCTTAATGAAGGGCGTCGAAACACCATTCATGACAATACAACTTGCTAAAGCAACCAAAAAAAAAAAAAAGGAAAAACAAAACCAAATATGATAAATTCAACCATCCCATGTGATGTCAAGTCTATCAAATTACAGTTCATAACAACAGGTCATGGTAAAACATAAAGAAGAAAACTGGTGAAACTCCCACAACACAGGAGCACACTATTAGTTACAGATTAAGACCCAATACGAACACCAGCTAGACTGCATTAGAAAGTTTGGGTCACCAATAGTTATACCTGAATAAACTGAAACTCTCCAATTGGATGGCCAAACTGTTCTCTTTGTCGAATGTAAGGAAGAACAACGTCAAGACATGCCTGCATGATGCCAAGTGGCCCAGCAGCCAACACAAGCCTCTCCAGATCCAGCCCTGACATCATGACATACACACCTGAAAGAAAAGGACAACTATTGATGTTTAGAGAAAAAAGTAAAGAGGAGAGGAAAGCAATCTATGTGATGCAAATTTATTATGATAAATGTGATTTCTCCTCAACAATTTGAACAAGTACAAAATTGGCTGGTTCTAAACACATAAATCTCTGACTATCTGTGCATCCCTCCTTACGATCATGATCACTAACAAACTAACACAGTCATTTAAGAATGTTTCCTGTGAGAGGCTGAATCCTTGGAGGTATTTAAAACCTAGTTTTATCTCCAGTCACATTTATCTGTTACAGATAGCCTGGCTGAGTTGCTTGTGTCATGATCCCTAGACACACATCAACTTTGTTTGCAGTGACAAGCAATCAGTGTAATTAGACATCAAACATCTTCGAAAGATCTTCCTCAAAAGAAACACAAGAAAATAGTATGAAAGAACCTTGTCTAATTACAGTGACAGCAATAGTATGAAAGAACCTTGTCTAATTACAGTGACAAGCTGTCACTGTAATTAGACATCGAACATCTTACAAAGGTCTTCCTTGAAAGAAACACAAGAAAATAGTATGAATGAACCTTTTCCTTCCTGCCCAAGAACATTTTCTTCTGGAACAAAGCAATTCTCAAACACAAGCTCACATCTGCTCAGACCATCAACCATATTAGTAGGAAGGAGGGAAAGAGGAAGGTTGATGTACTAGAAAATAGAAAACACCAGTAAGAGCATTCTTAACATACGTATCACTTCCTCTCATCCCAAGCTTGTCTAATTTCTGGGCAGTGCTAAATCTGCAGTCATCAGTAAAAGACCTTCCATAAGTCAAGGGTTCAAATTCTGCTTTTCATTTGTCAGTGTTTTTACGTTTACCATGACAAAAAATGCCATATTTATCCTTTCTAAAACATTTAAGGATTTTTTTGAATAGTCTCAGAAATAAATCTTCTCATTTGAACAGTTCTTTTTCTTTGAAAAATCATTTCTGCTTTCAAATTTCTACACAAAACTTATGTAATTATTATCCATTTAAAGACATTCAGGTGCAAATAGTGCTTAGGAAAATTTTAATCAAATGAAAGGCGGTGCCCAGCTCATTCAGAGGGAAGTGTCTAACAAATAAGTCCAAAGAACAAGTGGCTTTCCATTTTAATAGAAAATGATGGTTCAAGTACCCAGGCATTCCCTTCTCAATGATAAATGCCGTGATTCCTTTTGATCCAGCTGTGACATTGGTTTTTGCATAAACAACCTGTCCCAATTCTAGGCATTACTTTCAACAAACAAAAGATGACTTCATAGAACAGAATATGATACAATTAGTCAACATCACATAATAGTTGCATGAGGTAACCATCATGTACTAGCTATAGAACCAAACATTAATGTCTTCAAAAAAAAGAAAATTGATAGGGATATCAGTCATAGCAGTAGAGTAGGAATTGTCTTTTCAATAGATCAGAAAAGGAAAGGGGGACAACTCATACACAACCAATTATACTTTCGAACATGCTACACAAGAATTCCCAACTGAAATCGGTTTTCTATTGCAACAGGATCATATAAAATAGTTTGTTTTTATCAGTTTGTTTCATCTCCAATGTTCTATGCATTCACATGCATTGGCTTATTATTTAAAGCTCTTCAACAGCGTTATAAAAGATATTACACCACTCATGTTCTTGAGAATATAAATAATAAACAATACGAACTGGAAGAACAAAAAAGGATGTTTAGCAATTTGGATCCATCATTGAGTTCATGTGCAAGTCTAGTTTCCCAAGCAACTCATACGTTTATCAATCCATACAATTGTGCATTATAGACATGCATTTCATAAGAAGGGAGATAATGGGAGTTGGGGGGCAATACTGAGAAGTTACCAATGTCTGAGCAACTGGCCCATTGGTGCACCACATCTTGTTTCCATTTATGATATAGCCTCCATCTACACGATCAGCTTTGCATTTCATGCTAACAACATCAGAGCCAGCTGAAAGAAGACAGTAATGAGCCAGACTACAAATCACCTAAAAGAATAGCTAGAAATCCCAGCAAAACATAAGCTGTGCAAACATATGGATTACCATTGGGTTCACTCATTGCAAGTGCTCCTACATGCTCTCCACTAATAAGCTTCATAAGAAGAGAATATCAGACAGTAAAGACAAAGTATTTGGGGGGAAAACCCATAATTGCGAAAATCATATTTATCAATTTAAGATAGGAAATAGATGGTCCGGGTTCATATCCCTACCTTGTTGAAAGGACATAGAAATTTGATATCATCAACTTCATTTTGCACATAAATTAACAAGAAAACTTTAATGTGATCTTTGCGATTGTAGCATGATGATCATTTATAAATATAAGGTATATTTCTGAGAAACCGTTAGCAGAAGAATGAATTGGTTATTAAAGCGAGGAGACCAAGGGATGTTGGAATGGAAAAGGAGGGAAAAAATAACCTTGGGCAAGTATTTTTGTCTTTGAGCAGGATTTCCATTCCTCACCTAAAAAACAGAGCAGGCAGCAGGCATTAAGGAAGTAAGAAGTTTCAAGACAGTGAAAAAAAAAATACATTAGAATAATGAGAATATGGAAAAAGGGATTTGTCTAGTTTACCAACTGATTGATGCAGAGGTTAGAATGGGCACCATAAGAAAGGCCAACAGATCCTGAAGCACGACTAATTTCTTCCATTGCTACGCAGTGGTATAAGTAACCAAGACCAAGTCCACCATATTCCTCTACGAAGGCATAAGGAAAGGAAAGGAAAGGAAAATTAAGAGGTTTCTAGGAAGAAGAAATAGACATTGCTGACCCTAAATCCTAACCTGGTGCAGTAATCCCATGTAGATTAAAGTCTCCCATGAGTTTCCATAAGTTGACTTCCTAGAGAAATTAGGAGGAGATGAATCAAATTGATTGAATAATTCTCAACAAAAAGAAACCCTTTATTTAAATCACCTTGGGGAAATAATTTGATTGGTCTATTGTGGAGGCATGAGGCGCTATGTTTTCTTGAGCAAATTGAGAAACACTTTCTTTAAACTGTGGAAAAGAAAGAAATAACAAATCATTTAGCAAGCAGAGAAGCAAATAAACAACAACAACAACAATAATAATTAAGAAAGAGCAGAAGAAGACCTGGAGTTGAGTATCATCGAATAGAAAAGAGGTAGAAGCGGTGGAGAAAGAAGGGGCAGAAGGAGGAGGAGGATGTGGGAGTTTTTTCTTGTTTGTATTTAAAAGAGACAGAGACCTCCTCGCGGCCGCACCAAACACTCTCTTCATTCTCACTATTCTACCACGACAGGACACCACACCAGAAAGACAGAAAGGAGGAGCGAGCGAACTACAACTATTTCACTTCCCTTACGTTGTTTCTGAACTGTGACGTGGAGGATTTACATTTGACTCAGCTTTCATGTCTATCTCCATTTGACTCAATCATTTGTCTTTTAGGTAGTGATTCATTAGTGCTTTGATACGATAAAATAGAATTAGGATACGAGATATTGGAATTGTTTTTGGTGGTGACAATTTATCCATTGATAAAAGCCAATTAGTGTTTTAGTTGATATGGGCTACATTATTGGTCCATATTTTTTTTTTAATGTAAGAAAATATTTAAGGTGGTGCTAATATTTTATTTAATAGAAAAAAAAAGATGTGACTAAGTACATTTTCAAATATAATTTGAATGATTAATAAAAATATAGTTTGACTAAAAAAATTCAACTCTAGTGTAATTAACATTTTACAAGTGTAATAGTTATTGGGTTAAGCAGAGACGTGAAGCAAATGATTTTATTCAATGTGGAATAATTTGCTCCCCCATCAATTCAGGTTGAATTGACAATAAGTAGGGATAAATCAAGATATCATATTGCAATGTTCGACTCCGAATAACAAGTTTTTCAGGTCAACACCCATATTAAACCTGGTGATGTAAAAGAAGTTAGACAAGTAATCATATTGAGTGGTAGAACATGGACATATGGTAAACAACAAACATTTCAATGTCTATATTCACATGTTCTTGCATGTTGTGCTAAGAATTACTTAGATTTTACATAGTTTATTGATGATCATTACCAGGTTTAGAGCTACAAATCATTATATAAAATGTCATTTTATCCATTACTAGATCAATTAGAATGAAATGATTACACTGGATCTTGAGTTGAAGCACACTTATCTAAATGGAAACTCAGGCATGGTTAACGAATGTCTACTCGTTTGCACAACAAGATGGATGCAAATGATGGTCATACACATTATAGATATGACATATGTAAAGAAACATGTCATAATAAGAAAATATGTTCTATTTGACAACGTATGGATGACAAAACAAATATTTGTTAAAGTATATTATGATATTTTTTTAAAAAGTATATTAAACTTATCTAACTTCACATTAAACACAGGTACACTTACATAGGATGTCGCATATGCAAGGTAGCAAATCTTCTTCTCATGTTGGGAAGCCATATTATAACGTTGACATTTTTAGAAAGCATGACTATTTGCATGGAAAGTTTGATTCATAGTACATGCCTATCGGGCTTATTGACACTTTTGTCTTGCGGCTGCAGGATAAACATTGATCAGAAGATGTTTTCATTGGGATTATAAGTATGTTTTAATTTCAATACATATTTTCATTACTTAACATTCAATGTATTATATATTTATATAATTATATTTTAAATTGTTATGCAGG
>Ga0307515_10010678_pt1 | contig 17557 bp, 18 predicted proteins | sample 17_EM_MG_FD_194513 | JGI IMG/M metagenome (GOLD analysis project Ga0307515, IMG submission 194513) | Populus trichocarpa ectomycorrhiza microbial communities from riparian zone in the Pacific Northwest, United States - 17_EM | ecosystem: Host-associated > Plants > Roots > Unclassified | place...
GTCGTCGCGTAGCCGTCCGCGAAGCGCAGGGGCACCGTCACCTGCCGCCGTACCGTGGCCGGCGGCACCATGGTGCGGGGCAGCTGCAGGGCTTCTGACATCGGTCCTCCCGGTGCTTGAACGTCTTTGGCGGGGTACCCCAAGATCAGGGTCACCATGCCGAAACATGCTGTAAATGTGCCGGTAACGCGTGGCCGGATTATCTTTGGGCTCGGGGTGACAACGGTCGCTCCGCTGGAGGCACGTCAGTGAACGATCGACCGTACGTGCTGCTCAGCTGCGGCATGTCGATCGACGGCTACGTCGACGACGCGACCGCTGAGCGGCTCCTGCTCTCCAACGACGCCGATTTCGACCGGGTCGACGCCGTCCGGGCGGGCTGCGACGCGATCCTGGTCGGTGCCGGCACCGTGCGGCAGGACAATCCCCGGCTGCGGGTGCGCTCGGCCGCGCGCCGGCAGGCGCGGGTGGCGCTCGGGCGGCGGCCGACGCCGGTGAAGGTCACGGTGACCGGCAGCTGCGACCTGGACCCCGGCGCCGCGTTCTTCACGCTGGGCGACGTCGACAAGCTGGTCTACTGTGCCACACCGGCGGTGCGGCGGGCGCAGGCGACGCTGGGCTTCGTGGCGACGGTCATCGACGGCGGCGACCCGGTCGACCTGCGCTGGGTCACCGCCGACCTGAGCGAGCGGGGGATCGACCGGCTGATGGTCGAGGGCGGCGGCACGATGCACACCCAGTTCCTGGCCGCCGGCCTCGCCGACGAGCTGCAACTGGTGGTGGCACCGTTCTTCGTCGGCGACTCGCGGGCGCCGCGGTTCGTCCGCGACGGCCCGTTCCCGTGCGGCCCGCAACGCCCGGCGCGGCTCGTGGAGACGCGGCAGATCGGCGACGTGGTCCTGCTGCGATACGCGCTCTCGGACCGGTTCGGCGGAATGGGCTGACAAAGGCTCAAGCACCGGTGGTGACCAGGACCCGGACCGGAGCCGGGACCGGAACCGCGGCGAGAGCCGGAGCCGGAGCCGGGAGCTGGACGCGCGGCTGCGGTTCGGTCGCCCGGGCCGCCAGGCGGGTCGCCCGGCCCTTCGCGACGGCCCGGCCGATCAGGACCACCGCGCCGGGCAGCGCCGCCACGAAGGCGAACAACCCGTACACGACAGCGATTGTCAGGCCCTGCGTGGCACTCAGGCCCGCCGCCCCGAAAGCCCAGGCCGTGACCCCCTCGCGGGGTCCCCAGCCGCCGATGTTCACCGGCAGGGTCATCGCGAGCAGGGCCAGCAGCATCAGCGGCGCGAGCCGCAGCAGCGACGCGGTCGAGCCGGCGGCCCGGGCGGCGACCACGAAGGTGGCCAGGTGCCCGGCCAGCACGACCGTGGAGGCGAGCACGATGCCCGGCCAGTTCCGCTTGGCGAGCAGGCCCTCGTGGATCTCGGCGACGCCGGTGCGGGCCGCGGAGGCCCACCGCGACGTGCCGTGCCGCAGCCGGGCGCAGGCCAGGAACAACAGGGCGCCCACGCCGACGGCGATCGCGACGCCGATCAGCACGGTGCCGGCGTGCCCACGCAGGTGGGTCAGGACCGGCGACGGCACAGTGAGCAGCACCACAACGCCGACGCTGATCAGCACGACCTGCCCGGCGGTCCGCTCGAGCACCACGGCCCGTACGCCGCGACCGACGTCGCCCTCGTCCTTGCCGTGCCGCACCGCGCGGTCGACGTCACCGAGGACCCCGCCGGGCAGCGCCGCGTTGAGGAACAGCGCCTTGTAGTAGTCGGCGATCGCCGCGGCGAGCGGGAGCCGCATGCCGAGACCCCGCGCGACCAGGCACCACCGCCAGGCGCTGAACACCGTGGTGGTCAGCCCGATCAGGAATGCGACGAGCAGCGCACCGCCGTCGATCACCCGCAGTCCGTCCAGAAACGCACCGGTGCCCAGACGCCACAAAAGCAGTGCCAGAATCCCCGCACCGCCGAGCATCCGTACCCATGCCCAGACCGATCGCGTCACGCCGCCCCCCTCGGTAAGCCCGTCTAGGGCATATACGCCGAACGGGTGGCATCCGGTTCAGTCGAATATCGCCAGCACATCGGTGTGACCGACAGTGATCACAAGATCACTTGTGGCGCGGCGCTCACGGTACTGCTCGATGGGCAGGTCGGGCCGTTGTTCGGCGGCCGCGGCGAGCCAGCCGTCCAGCCATTCCGCCGTGAGTGTTGACCGTTGCCGGCCTAGGCGCCACGGGCTGGCGGCGACCGTCACGGCCGCGCCGGCGTCCTCGAACGCCCGGCGCGCGGCCGCCGCGGCGTCCGGCCCGAGCAGTTGCCGGCCGCCGTGCACCCGGCGCTGATGGGCGTTGAACGCGCCGGCGATCTGCTGGTCGAGCGGGTCGGCGGGCTCGATCGTCACCTCGCCGACCACCGACAGTGTCAGCAGCGCGTGGCACCGGGCGCCGGCGCAGGCCGCGGCCAGGGCTGCGACCTCCCCGGCGGTGAGGATGTCCAGCAGCGCCGAGCAGGTGACCAGGTCGGTGCCGGCCAGCTCGCCCGCGGTCAGGGTCGTGACGTCGCCCAGTCTGGTCTCGACGGTCACGCCGTCCGCGGTGGGCATGTGCGTCGCCGCGTACTCGAGCAGGGCCGGGTCGCGGTCCTCCATGATCCAGTGCTGCGGCCCGGTCAGCCGGGGCGCGAGCCAGCGGCCGAGCGAGCCGGTGCCGCAGCCGAGGTCGCGGATGACCAGCTCGGCCCGGCCCTTGAGCGCGGTGCGCAGCGGTTCGAGCAGGTCGATCGCGCGGGCGTCGGCGTCGGCCGGCTCCCGCAGGGACAGCCAGCCGGTACTGAATTCGCCGGTCATCGGAAGCCTTTCATGAGGTCTCGTGCGGTTTCGTCCCAGCCGCGCAGCCCTTCGCGGCGCGCCGCGGCGGACGTGCGCAGCCCTCGGCGCAGGTCCGCGTCGGTGAGCCAGCGTCGCAGCGCCCCGGCCAGGGCGGCCGGATCGCCCGCGGGGACAAGCATGCCCGGCCGGCTTCCGTCCGGTGCCAGGCCGAGCGCCTCGGGTACCCCGTCGACGGCCGTGCCCAGCACCGGGATGCCACGGGCGAGCGCCTCGGTCACCACCATGCCGTAGGTCTCGGCCCGGGACGGCAGGATCAAAAGATCCGCTTCGCCGTACGCCGCGGCCAGCCCGTCCCCGGCCCGCGTCCCGACAAAGCGGACGCGGTCGTTCGTCCGGACTTTTCGGACATAGTCGGGCGCCCGGTCCAGGGCGCCGACGCAGACGCAGTCCCAGTCCAGGTCGTCCAGCGTGGTCAGCGCCTCGACCAGGACGTCCTGGCCCTTGCGGGGGATGACCGCCGCGACGCACACCAGTCGCCGGCCGCTCGCGGAGGCGACGGCCGGGGGAGCGGGATCCACGCCGGGCGAGGCGACGTGCACCTTGGTGGCCGGCAGGTCATGCCGGGCGATCAGCCGCCGCGCCGCGCCCTCGCTCGTGGTCACCACCGCGGTCGCGGCCCGCAGGGCGCGGCCTTCCAGCGCGGTCAACTCGGCGACCTGCCCGTCCGCCAGCCCGGTCTCGTCCCCGAGCGACAAATGCACCAGAACGACCAGGCGCAGGCGTTTCGCCTCGGGCTCGAGCAACTCGGGCACGCCGCCCGCGGACAGCCCGTCGAGCAGTACCTCGGCGCCGTCCGGCAACTCCGCGAGCCGTTCGGCCAGCGCCGGGTTGCCCGGCCGCGGCCAATCGCCCGGCAGTGTGATCTCGCGCACCTCGCGCCCGCGCCGCAGTTGGTCGATCACCCGCCGGTCATAGCGGTTCCCGCCGCTCGGGTTGCCCGGATCGTCGATGTCGCCGGGCAGCACCACATGCAGCGCAGGGGTCACAGCGTCCGCTCGTAGCCGGCCCAGGCGATGTGCGACTCGTGCAGCGTGACCGCGATCGCGGTGAGGCCGTGCGCGCCCGGACCCAGCTCGCCGGCGGCCACCTTGCCGGCGAGCCGGTCGGCGATGACCTTGGCGAGGAACTCCGTCGAGGTGTTGACGCCCTTGAACTCGCTCAGGTCGTCGAGGTTGCGGTAGCTCAGCGCGCCGACGATCGCCTTCAGCTCCTCGCTCGCCCGGCCGATGTCGACCACGATGTTGTCGTCGTCGAGCTCGGGCCGCTTGAAGGTGGCGTCCACCACGAACGTGGCGCCGTGCAGCTTCTGCGCCGGGCCGAACACGTCGCCGGCGAAGCTGTGCGCGACCATCATGTGGTCGCGAACGGTGACGCTGAACAACTGCTCACTCTCCTTCTCTCGGGTAGTTCACGACGTGACACAGGGCCGGAAGCGATCCGTCGGACAGCCGGGGCAGCAGCTCGGGCAACTCGTCGAAATCCGACCGTCCGGTGATCAGCGCGTCGAAGCGCGGGTCGGCGAGCAGGCCGAGGGCCAGGGCGAGCCGGTCGGCGTAGCTGCGGCGGCCGCGCCGGGCCGGGGCGATCCCGCCGACCTGGCTGCTCTTGACCACCAGCCGCCGGGAGTGGAAGAACTCGCCGAGCGGCACGCTGACCTGCTTGTCGCCGTACCAGCTGAGCTCGATCACGGTGGCCTCGGGGGCGAGCAGCTCGAGCGAGCGGGTCAGCCCCGCCGCGGTGGCGCTGGCGTGCACGACGACGTCGCAGTCCCCGGTCGCCTCCGCGGGCAGCGCGAAGCCGACGCCGAGCGCCGCGGCGACCGGGGCCCGGCGCGGGTCGGCGTCGACCAGCTGCACGCGCGCCCCGGGGAAGCCGGCCAGCACGGCCGCCACCGAGCAGCCGACCATGCCGCCGCCGACCACGGCCACCCGGTCGCCGATCAGCGGCGCGGCGTCCCAGAGCGCGTTCACCGCCGTCTCCACGGTGCCGGCCAGCACGGCCCGGTCCGCGGGCACGCCGGCCGGCACCACGGTCACGGCGGTGGCCGGCACGACGAACCGGGTCTGATGCGGATAGAGGGAGAAAACCGTCTTACCGACTAACTCGGACGGCCCCTGCTCGACCACGCCGACGTTCAGATAGCCGTACTTGACCGGGGCCGGAAAGTCGCCTTCCTGATAAGGCGCGCGCATGGCCTCGTGCTGGCTGGCCGGCACGCCGCCGCGGAACACCAGCGTCTCGGTGCCCCGGCTGACGCCCGAGTGCAGCGTGCGCACCAGCACCTCGCCGGGCCCGGGTGCAGGCACGATCGCGGGCCTGATCTCGCCCTTGCCGGGCTCCGCGAGCCAGAAGGCCCGGTCGTGGGTCACGCGAACATCCCTCCGGCGGCGGCAGTCCCGGCAACCATACCCACGCGTTGGATCTTGCCTGGTCCCGGGATTTTCTCTTAGCCGACTGAACCGTTCGCGCCGACGGAGCGTGTTCGTGGAGGAAGCCGAGATAGTTCGCCACTTCGAGAGACACGGTGATCGCAATGCAGCAAGCGTCGTCCCGCGGGCCCCTAGCCGGGCTGGCCATCCTGGCCGTTCTGCTGGCGGCGCTGTCGGCAACGGTCGGCATCGGCGGCGTGGGCTGGCTGGCCGGCGTCGCCTACGGCCTGGTGCTGACGGTCGCGCTGAGCACGGGCCTGCGCCGCGCGGGGATGCCCAAGCTGGGCCCGGCGAACGTGGTCACGCTCGGCCGCGCACTGCTGGTCGGCGGCGTGACCGCCCTGGTGGCCTATTCGTTCGAGCGGCCCGCCCCGACGGCGGTGCTGGTCACGCTCGTCGCCGTGGCGCTCGCCCTGGACGGCGTGGACGGCCAGGTGGCCCGCCGCACCGGCTCGACGTCGGCGCTCGGCGCCCGCTTCGACATGGAGATCGACGCGTTCCTGATCCTGGTGCTGAGCGTCTTCGTGGCCGGCCCACTCGGCTGGTGGACGATCGCGATCGGCGCGTTCCGGTACGTCTTCGTCGCCGCCTCCTGGGCCTGCCCGTGGCTGACCGCGGCGCTGCCGCCGAAGTTCTCCCGCAAGGTCGTCGCGGCCGTGCAGGGCGTGGTCCTGGTCGTGGCCACCGCGGGCCTGCTGCCGCACGCGGTCACCCTGGTCGCCGTGGCCGCCGCGCTGACGTCGCTGACCTGGTCGTTCGGCCGCGACATCGGCTGGCTGTGGCGCACCGAGAGCGCCCAGCGCCGGATCGCGCTCATCCCGGTCTCGCCTGCCCCGGCGTTGCCGATCTTCCAGGATGTACCGGCCCTGCCGATCGTCCCAGTCCAGCCGGCTGTCGCACTCCGGACACGCCGGTGGGTCGAGACCGCCGCACCGCGCCGCGCCCGTCGCCAGCGCGCCTCGGTCGGGGTCTGACCCCGCGTCGAGCCGGCGCCTCGGGGGAGCCGGCTCGCGTGGAGCCGTTTCGGTGGCACCCTGGCGGGGGTGCCGCTGTTCCGGTCGTCCGCTAGGCGGCGCCCCCGGCTCAGGCTGTGTGGTCGAGGATCAGGGTGAGCACCACGTCCCAGACCGCTCGGGGTGGGAACTCGTGCCCGACCCCGGTCAGCGTGACCAGCTTGGCCTCCGGGATCTCCCGTTCCAGGGACTGGGCGGCGGTGAGCGGGAAGAGCGGGTCCTCGGTGCCGTGCAGGATCAGGGTCGGCGCGGTGATCTCGCCCAGCCGGCCGCGGATCGAGGCGCCCGGCGCGGCCAGCCAGTGGTTGGTCTGGGTGGCGGCCATGTCCGTGGTCCGGTCGAACGCCCGCTCGGCCAGCCGCCGCAGGTGCCCCTCGTCGAAGGTCAGCGGCCCGGCGAAGTCCAGCGTGTCGGCGACGATCCGGTCCACCGCGGCCTTGCGGTCGGCCCAGTCCGTCTCGTCCACGGCGGCCGCGACGGCGCCGTCGTTCGGCTCGTCGGACTCGGGGCAGGTCGACATCAGGGTCAGTGTGCGGACCCGGGCCGGATGCTCGACCGCGATCCGCTGAGCCAGGCCGCCGCCGAGCGACAGCCCGACGATGTGCGCCCGGGTCACGCCGAGCGCGCCGAGCAGCCCGAGCGCGTCGTCGGCCAGATCCTGCGTCGAGTACGGCGGGGCGCCCGCGGTGAAACACGTGGACCGGCCGGTGTCGCGGTGGTCGTAGCGGATGACGTACCGGCCGCCGGCCGCGAGCCGCCGGCAGAACTCGTCCTCCCACCAGTCCATCGAGCTGGCGCCACCGGCGATGAGCAGCAGTGGGGGATCGGTGCGTTCGCCGAACGTCTCCACACAGATGTCGATGCCGTTGGCCGGCAGCATCGCGGCGCCCATCGTGGCCCCCTCCCCGAAGTGGCCAGCATTGTCGCGCAGAATCCTGCGAAAGTCCTGTCAGGCCGGCCGGTTTTGGATCCGGCCGATCGGTCCCGACCGGACAGTCGCACATTCCGGTCGGTTCCGCATCCGAACGGTCCAGGATCTGGACGGGCCGGTGGCGGTGGATATCGGCGCGTCGCCCGCACCGGCCCGGGGCGGACATGCCAGTCTCGGAACGTGTCGTTGCCTGATCTGACCACGTTCACCCCGCATCGCACCGTCGTCGACGCCGCGTTCGAGGGGGTGCCTGTCCCCGGCCTCAGGGCCGAGTTCTTCCGCCGGCCGGTCGGCGACCGGATCGCCACGGTCGGGCGATATTCGCGCGACGGACGCGAGTTGCTGATGGCGTGGGGCTACGTCGACGAGGAACACTGCCGGCACTGGGCGGTCCCGGACCCGGACGGCGGCTGGCATCCGCCGGCCGAGGGCTGCCCGGTCGTGCAGGTGCTGCGCGACCAGGACGACGTGATCGGCCTGGCGATCCAGGAGCCGGGGGGCACCTGGGTCACGGATTGACCGCCTGCGGCCTCCCGGCTGTGTAGCAGGCCTGACGGATCCGCCCGGCCACGCTGCCAGGCGGTCCAGTCAAGTAGTGACATCCGGGGTGGGGCCGCCGGCCGGGGACGTCGGTGGCCTCGGCCGGCCGGGTGGCGAGGTGGGGCGGCGGTGTGGCGCGGTCCGCACCTGCGGTCAGGTGGTTTCGGGGGCGGCGGCCGCGGCGCGGGCCTCCTGGCGGACCAGGCGCAGCGACGCCGCGGTCAGGCCCAGCGCGATGCCGAACAGGGCCAGGTGCAGCAGCGGATCGACGATCGGCACGAAGCCGATCACCGCGACCGGCACCTGGACGACGGCGATTAGCGCGATCAGCCACCAGCGGCGGGATCCGCTCCACAGCATCGCGGTCCAGATCGGTGCCGACGCGACCAGCAGCGTCAGCCCGTCGAGCACGGCGTGCAGGGTGGCATTGTGGACGTTGTTGTGGGCGAACGCCTGGGCGGGCGTGGCGATCCAGAGGGCGGCGACGACGAGGGCGGAGACAACAGCGGCACGACGCATGGGATCCTCCGAGCGTTACAGACCTGTTGCACTGAGTAATTACGGTACGGAACGCCCATCACCCGGTAAAGCACTCCACAGATGAGTGAGTAAGAAGGAGAGCTGGTCGGCCGTGCCGTCGCGGCTCAGCACCACGCCCTGGTAGCCGAGCTCGACGGCCGGCTGGACCAGCGCCGGGTCGTCGTCGACGAACAGGCATTCGCCGGGGGTCAGACCGAGCCCGTCGCTGCCCGCCGCGTACATCCGGGGGTCGGGTTTGGTGCAGCCCAGCACGGCCGAGATCACGAAGGTGGTGAAGAAGCCGGCCAGGCCCGCCGCGCGGTAGTGGTCGACCAGATCGGGCCAGGCGTCGGAGACCACCGCCATGGCGATCCCGCGTGCGCGCAAGAGCTCCAGAGTCGGGCGTACGTCGGGATAGAACTCCACCGGCGGCAGCGCGGCCGGGGCCTCGAGCTCGGCGAGCAGCTCCGGGGCCGGCCGTACGCCCAGCTCGGCCAGGATCGCGCGGTGGTAGTCGGCCCGGTCGGCCGTGCCGGTGGCCTCGTCGAGCACCCGCTGGCCGGCGGCGAGCGCTTCGGCCGTTACGGACACCGTGCTGTCGTGCCGTGCCAGGATCTCCTCGAAGTCGTAGCGCGGATTCCACCGCCCACCGCGCGGCCCCATCAGCACCCCGCCCGAGTCGAACAGAACGCCCCGCACGCCCATCGGTCACACTCCCGGTTCGCCGCCCGTCAGAGGATACGGAAGAACCGCTGTGGAAGGAGTCCCGTCATGCTCGCTATGTCCAGTTATCCCAGGGATTATGTCGAGGCCGCGCGTGCGGCGATCGAGGCCCGGGTCGCGGCGTACCGGAAAGTGGCCGGCCCCGGCTTCGAGGAGTTCGAGCCGGTCTTCTTCAACGACCTTGTCGTGGTGCTGGAGAACTACTTCGTGCACCGGCTGCGCGCCGCCGAGGGCAAGGACGGCAACCCGCTCAACGAGGTGCGCCTGCTCGCCACGTCGCTGATGACCGCCGACGGCCGGATGATCGCCGACAAGCAGATCAAGCTCAAGCCGGGCAATTCGCTCCTCGGCTACGCGCCGGGTGACGTGATCGCCGTACGCGCGGACGACTTCGCCCGCCTCACGAAGGGCTTCTTCGCCGAGCTGGAGACCCGGTACGCCGGCTGATCTGATCACAGCAAGCGATCACCAGTTGATCTTCCGTTCCCGGCAACACTCCCTGTAACGTGGCTCGGGTCGTCCACCGCCCGGTGTACGGCCTGCTACAGGGGAGTTCGCGTGCAACTGGCCGAGGTCGCTATGGCGGCTGCCATCACCGTAAGTATCGCTGGTGTTTCTTACGCTGCGTTGAACATGTCGGCGGTGACGGGCGCCGCGCAGGGCACCGCGGACGCGGCCACCTGCCGGACGGTCAACACTGCCATCACCGCCTACGTCGCCCTGCACGACGAGCCCCCGCAGCAAATCGCCGACCTGGAGCCGTTCGTGATCGGCGACATCACGGCATACCGGATCGAGCAAGGGGTGGCCGCCGGCCCCGGCTGCTCTAGTTGATCGATTATCCATTGAGCGCGACCAATTCGGGGCGCCGGAAATTGACAGGAAGGGGAATCGGTACGCCCGTAGAATTTACGGCGAGATGATTCCCATGAACGTTTCCGGGCGGTTGCTGTGCGCCGTGTTCGCCGTGCTGATCATCGCCACCAATGCCGCGTGCGGTGGCGAGGAAAAGCGCGCGCCGCAGTTCGTGGAGCCGTCCACTTCGCCCACGCCTGCGCTCGCGCGGGAAAGCCTGGGGTCGGCCGGGGCGAGATCAAGCCCGGCCACCGATCCGGCCGATCCGACCGGACTGCCTGAGCCGACCGGCCCGGCGGATCCGACCGTGACAACCGAGTCGACCGCGACGCCGGGCGGCGGGGTGAAGGTCATTTCCTGGATCCGCAATCTGGGTCCGCTCGGCGGCGGCGAGGGCGCCCATGAGGCCGCCTTCGGCGCGGTCGTCTACGACCAGTGCACGCATCCGGTCGTCGTGGGCGAGGGATTCGTCGAGCCCTACGTCACGCTTTACCGGGGCGCGCTGGCGGCCTGCCTGGCGGCGCTGCACGGCAAGCGCGACCGCTGGGCGACGGCCGAGCGGTCGCTGGCCACCATCGACGCCAAGCGGCCGAAACTGGACTGCCTGGACGAGGCCGCCTACGGCCTGCTCCGCGATCTGGTCCGGCTGCATCGGCAATTCCCGTCGGCCAAGATGCGCAAGGTGGCCGGCGGCCCGGGCCAGGGGCCGTTCTGCCCGCGGGTCCGGCACCTCAGCCCGGATCACGGTCCGTCCGCGGGCGGGACGGTCGTCACGCTCACGGGGGAGAATTTCCCGCCCCGGGCCGTGATCCACCTCGGCGACTACTACCAGCGGACCGTGTCGACCACCGGCGGGAGCAAGGCCGTCATCACCACGCCGCCGCGCAGCGTGACCCGCCAGGACGGCCTGCTGGTGTGGATCGAGGGCTGGCCGCTGATCAACGACACCGAGCAGTTTCTGTACGACGACGTCCCGCCGGAGCCGGGCGTCTCCGCCTCCGGATGAGCGCCGCCTCCCGCCGCAAGGCAGCCGCCCGGGAGAAGCCCACCACCGAGGCGCCGCTGCTGCGACTCGTCGCGCTGATCGGCTCGCCGGTCGCGCTGGTCACCGCGCTGCTTTTCTACTTCGGCTGGGTGCGCACCTCGGTGCAGGCCAAGGCGCTGGGCTACGACGCGTCCATCATGGACCTGTCGGTCACGGACTATGTCATCAAGAGCGTCAACGTGTTGTCCGTACCGCTGGTGCTGCTGTTGATCTTGGCTGTTGCGTTGCGGCTGGCGCACGAGGGTCTGCTCGCGCGCGCCGACCGCAGCCCACGGACCCGGGCGGTGCTGGGCCGGGTCGCGCGGCTGCTCGGTTTGTCCTGGATCGCCTGGGCGGTGATCGCGGTGCTGCTGATGGCGTTCGTGCCCGTGCTCTGGTCGGTGGCGTTGCCGCTGACGCTCACGGCGGCGCTGCTCTGCGTGTTCTACGGCAAGGCGCTCGGCGTACGTATGACAGACGCCCCGCCGCACACGGTGTTCTTGCGCGTCGCGCTGCTGGTGCTGCTGGCGTTCGCGGTCTTCTGGGACACCGAGCGGCTGGCCCAGGTGATGGGGCGCGGGTTCGCCGCCGAGCTCGCCGCCGACGAGAGCCAGCTGGTGGCGGTGACCGTCTACAGCACCAAGAGCCTCGACATCGTCGCGCCGGGCGTCCGCCAGACCCGGCTGACCGGCACCGAGTCGCTCTACCAGTACCGCTACGACGGGTTGCGGCTGGTGCAGCGCTCCGGCGACCGGTACTTCATCCTCAATGATCCGTGGCAGCCGGGCACCGGCAAGCTGATCGTGCTGCGCGACAACGACACCATCCGCCTCGAGTTCCGCCGGTGACCGGTCCGGCGCCGCTAGTCGGCGTCGCGCGGGTCGTGGCCGTCGCGGAACTCGTCGGCGTCGGTGCGCCCGTCGTGGTCGAAGTCCTCGACACCGTTGCGGTCGCTGTCCGCCCCGCCGGGGGTTGTCGTCCACGTAGTACTCCTCGGCGTTGCTGAGTTCGTCACCGTCCGGGTCGGCCGCCGCATCGTTGCGGAGCGGATCGAGGCGGTAGGCGACCTCCCAGCCGTCCGGCAGCCCGTCCTTCTCGGTGTCGCCGCGGCTCGGGTTGGTGCCCGCCCGGTATTCGGCGATGTTGCTCAGGCCGTCCCGGTCCACGGTCGCGTCCTTGCGCCGCGGGTTCAGCCCGTTCGCGGTCTCCCACGGGTCCGGCATTCCGTCGCGGTCGGTGTCGCGCGCGGCCGGCCCGGGCCGCTTGACCGAGCCGCCCGGCGCGGCCACGGCCGGTCCGGAGATCGACAGCGTGGCCAGCGACACGACGGCCGCGGCAAGCCCTCCCGGCGCAAATTGGCGCGGTTGCGGCCGGCGCGGAACCGCTTGCAACCGGCCCGCACCGGCGGCTCCGCGGCTATCTGGTCAGCAGCCCCCGCAGCGCCTTGACCACCTCGGCCGGGGCTTCCTCGGCCATGAAGTGACCGCAGGAGACCGTGTCGTGCACCAGGTCGGGGGCCCACGAGCGCCACACCGCGGCCGCGTCGTAGCCGAGCGCGGCGCCCCAGTCCTGCTGGAGGACCGTCACCGGCATCGCCAGCCGGTTTCCGGCGGCGCGGTCGGCCTCGTCGTGTGCCACGTCGACGGTCGCCGTCGCCCGGTAGTCGGCCACGATCGAATCGACCGCCCCGCGCGACGCCGCCAGATAGGCGGCCCGGACGTCGGCGGGGATCGCCTCCGGCCGCTGGGTCCAGACGTCCAGGAAATGCCCGAAGAAGGCGTCGGCGCTCGCGCCGATCAGCCGTTCGGGCAGGCCGGGCGGCTGGGCCATCAGATACAAGTGGAAGCCGACCGCGGCCGAGGTGCCGCGCAGGACGTCCCACATGTCCAGGGTGGGCAGCACGTCGAGGATGGCGAGGTGGGTGACCGTCCGGGGGTGGTCGAGGCCGGCGCGGAAGGCGACCAGGGCGCCGCGGTCGTGGCCGGCCAGGGCGAACCGGTCGTGGCCGAGGGCGCGGGCGAGGGCCATGATGTCGGCGGCCATGGTGCGCTTGGCGTAGGACTCGCCGGCGGGCTTGGAACTGGCGCCGTAGCCGCGCAGGTCGGGGCAGATCACCGTGTGGTCGGCGGCGAGGTCGGCGGCGACGTGCCGCCACATCAGGTGGGTCTGCGGGAAGCCGTGCAGCAGCACGATCGCCCGGCCCGAGCCGCCGACGGCGACGTTGAGCGCCACGTCCTCGGCGACGGTGACCTGCTGATAGTCGAATCCGTGAAGATGAGGTTCCATGGCACCGACCCTGCCGGGCGGCGATCAGCACCGGATCAGTGCCGAATGAGTGCCCCGACTTACATTGGGTGCGTGAGCACGGTGGGCGGCGGCGGGGCGGGGCCGGCCTTCGGCGTGCTGGGGCCGGTGGTGGCCACGACCGGCCGCGATCCGGTGCCGCTCAAGGGCGCTCGCCAGCGTGCGGTGCTGGCCCGGTTGCTGATCGCCCGGGGCCGGGTCGTGCCGGTCGACCGGCTGGTCGGCGACCGGTGGGTGCGGCCGCCGGCGGGCGCGGTGGCGGCGATCCGGACGTTCGTCGCCGACCTGCGCCGGGCGCTGGAACCGGGCCGGGCCGCCCGCGAGCCGGCCCGGGTGCTGGTCACCGCGCCGCCCGGCTACCTGCTCCGGGCCGAGCCCGACGCGGTGGACGCCTGGCGGTTCGAAGCGGCGGTCGCCTCGGCGGCCCGGCTGCTGACGGCCGGACGCGCCGCGGAGGCACTGGCTGAGCTCGACGAGGCCCAGGGACTGTGGCGCGGACCCGCGTATGTCGAGTGCGCCGACCAGAGCTGGGCGCGTTCCGAGATCAACCGCCTCGACGAGCTGCGCCTGCTGGCCGTGGAGCGGCGGGGCGAGGCGCTGCTGGCGCTGGGCCGGGCCGCAGACGCCGTCGCCGACCTGCAGGCACACGCGGACGGGCAGCCGTTGCGCGAGGACGCCTGGCACCTGCTCGGCACGGCGCTGTACCGCGCGGGACGCCAGGGCGAGGCGCTGGCCGCGTTGCGCCGGGCCCGGGAGGGGTTGGTGACGGAGTTGGGCGTGGACCCGGGGCCCCGGCTGCGCCGGCTGGAAGCGGACATCCTCGCGCAGGCGCCGCATCTCGATCCGCGGCCGGATCCGGTCCGCGGGGCTGAGCGGCGTCCGTTCGTCGGCCGGAGTGCGGAGCTGGAGACGTTGGAGCGTGCGGCTGAGCAGCGTCCGTTCGTCGGCCGGAGTGCGGAGCTGGAGACGCTGGAGCGCGCTGCGCAAGGTGTGACCGGGCGCGGCCAGCCGGTGCTCGCCCTGGTCTCCGGGGAAGCGGGCGCGGGCAAGACGGCGCTGGCCGAGGCGCTCACCCGGCGGCTCGCGGCCGGCGGCTGGAGCACGGTGTGGGCCCGCAGCCCCGAGCACGAGGGCGCGCCGACCGACTGGCCTTGGGCCCAGCCGCCCGACCCGCCCGCCAGCGGGCTCGGCACTGCTACTGAGCCCGGCACCGCTACCGCCGCTGAGCCCGCCATCGGCACCGCCGCTGAGTCCGGCACTGCCATTGAGCCCGCCACCGCCACCTCCACAGGACTCGGCACCGGCGCTGAGCCTGGCGCTCCTGCTGGGCTGGGCGCTCCTGCTGGGCAGGGCGTGGCCGTCGGATCCGGCATCGATCCGGCTCTGGCCCGGTTTCGGCTGCGCCGGGCTGCGGTGGCGCGGCTGGCGGCGATGGCGGGACGGGCGCCGGTGCTGCTGGTCGTTGACGACCTGCACCGGGCCGACGACGACACGCTGGACCTGCTCGCCGCGCTGCCGGCCGAACCGGCGCGCGTGCTGATCGTGGGCACGTACCGGGCGACCGAGATCGGCCCGGAGCTGACCGCGGCCCTGGCCCGGTTCGCCCGCGCCGAGCCGGTCCGGGTCTACCTGGGCGGGCTGGCCGAGGCGGCCACCGGCGAGCTGGCCGGCGCGGTCGCCCGGCAGGAGCTGGACGCGGCCACCGCCGCGCTGATCCACCGGCGCAGCGGCGGCAACCCGTTTTTCGTCCGGGAGCTGGCCCGGTTGTTCGCCGCCGAGGGCGGCGCGGCTCTGGAGCGGATCCCGGCCGGCGTACGCGATGTGATCCGGCACCGGCTGGCCCGGCTGCCCGAACCGGCGCAGACCGTCCTGCGGCAGGCGGCCGTCCTCGGCCGGGACGTCGACCCGGACGTGCTGGCGGAGCTGGCCGGCGACCCGGCGGCGCTGCTCGACGCCCTGGACGACGCCCTGCGGGCCGGCTTGCTGACCGAGGAGGCCGGCCGGCCGCGGTTCACCCACATCCTGGTGCGCGACACGCTCTACGACGACCTGTCCGCGCTGCGCCGGGCGAGCTGGCACGCCGCGACGGCCGAGGCGATCGAACGCCTGCGGCCGGACGACGTGACCGCCCTGGCGCACCACTTCGGGCGGGCCGCGAACCGGGCCACGGCGCCACGGGCCGCGCACTACGCGCGGTTGGCCGCACAGCGCGCCGAACGCCAGGTCAACCCGCGCGAGGCGGCCCGGCTGTGGCGCCAGGCGATCGACGCCCACGACCGGGCCGGCGGGGACGTACGGGCCCGGCTGGCCGCCGTGCTGGGGCTGGGGCGCTCGCTCGCCGTGACCGGCCACCTGGAACAGTCCCGCCGCTACCGGGCCGAGGCGATGACCACGGCCGAACAGCTCGACGATCCCGGGCTGACCGCGACGGTGATCGCCGCGTTCGACGTGCCCGCCGTGTGGGCCCGCAACGACGACGAACAGCTCTCCCGGCGCATCGTCGCCGCGGCCGAACGGGCCTTGGCCGCCCTGCCCGCGGAACGTCTCGAGCAGCGCAGCCGCCTGCTCGGCACGATCGCCCTGGAGCTGCGGGGGAGCACCGCTGACCGCGGTCGCCGGGCCGCCGCCGAGGCCGAGGCGATCGCCCGCACGATCGGCGACCCGGCGCTGCTCGCCTTCGCGCTCGACGCCCGCTTCATGCAGACCTTCCACCGGCCCGGCCTGGCCGCCGAGCGAGCCCGGATCGGCGCCGAACTGGTCGAGCTGGCCGCCGCGCACGAGCTGGTTACGTTCGAGGTGCTCGGCCGGCTCGTCCTGCTCCAATCGCATTGCGCGCTGGGTGACTTCGCGGCGGCCGACGCCGAGGCGAAGGCCGCCGACCGCTTGGCGGAGCGCTACGACCTGCCCGTCGTGGCGGTCTTCACCGGCTGGTACGCCGGCCTGCGCATGGCTGTCGACGGGCACCGGGCCGAGGCGGAAGCCGCCTACCGGGCCGCCGACAACCGCCTGGCCAGCAGCGGAATGCCGGGAATGTCCGAGGGGCTGCTCGATCTCGCGCTGCTTTCCCTCGGCCGCTCCAGCCGGACCGCCGACCCGTGGGCACGCCCGCTGACCTTGCTCTCCACCGGCCGACGGGCCGAAGCCGTCGAGGCGCTACGAGCCCTCGCGGAGCCCCCGCACGATCAACTCCTCGAGGCGCGACTCTGCCTGGCACTGCGCGCCGCCGAGGCCCTCGACGACCATGCCACGGCGGAGCGGTTGCGCACCCGCCTGCGCCCGGCCGCCGCCGAACTGGCCGGCGCGGCAACCGGCGTGCTCAGCTTCGGCCCGATCGCGGATCTCATCGCGCACACTCCCGATGCGATCACCGCGGGGTGAGCCGGACCACCGGGTATTCCCGGTCGGACTTGCTCTGATACTTCGCGATCCGGGGCTGGGCGGCGGCGATGCGCTGCCAGGCCTGCGCACGCTCGGCGCCGTCCAGCCGGTGCGGCGCGACCGGCCGGGCCTCGCGGCCGGGCAGTTCGATCGACGCCTGGCCGGGGTGCGCCATCAGATTGGCATGCCAGTCCGGGTGCCGGCTCCCGCCACCCGAGCCGACGATCAGCCAGGCGTCCGGACCGTCGGCGAACCACGCCACCGGCGTTTCCCGTGGCTGCCCGCTTCGACGCCCCACCGTGTGCAGGATCAGGACGTCCATGCCCATGAAGTCGCCGTGGCCACCCCGGACCTTGCGGTTCATCCGGGCGTTCATCTTCCGCTGCATCCATCGCGACAAGGCCCCGGGCGTACCCGGCTTGCGTTCGCCGGCCTGCTGGTTCTGTGTCATCGACTACCTCCAGCCAGTCACGCTATGCGCGTCAGGTCGTCGGCACTTCTCGATTCCTGATCGATCCGGTGGCCGGCGTTGGCAAGAATCGCCGCCGCCCACCCGAACGAGGAACGCGGCGACTCACCAGCCCCCGGTCCGATGCCGCATTTGTCCCGCACTGTCCCGCGCGGGCATCCATCGACCACCCCGAACAACACGCCAACTACGAGAAAAATGAGCTTTCGAGGACGTGCGAAGGGCCCACTTTTCCTGTAGTTCCGCCGATCAGGGGCGCCCAGGTCCGACCGTGACCTGATATTTCGGTTATTTCGGCCTGCGTGGGGAGGTGGTGGGTGGCCGGCGGAGGGGCGGTGGTGGGTGGTCAGGGCTGGGCGGTGGTCGGTGGCTAGGGCGGGCGGTCGTTGGTGGCCAGCGCGGGGCGGTGGTGCGTGGTCAGGGTGGGGCGGGCGGGGTAGTGGTGAATGACTAGGGCGGGGGGCGATGATGCGTGGCCAG